>ERZ842401.6445-NODE-6445-length-12529-cov-5.389450_pt1 | contig 12529 bp, 5 predicted proteins | sample MGYA00521270_ERZ842401 | MGnify/ENA primary metagenome ERZ842401 (study PRJEB31892, sample SAMEA3878208) | bioreactor metagenome | biome: Moose rumen | place: Sweden | collected 2011-10 | study: EMG produced TPA metagenomics assembly of the PRJEB12797 data set... | reverse complement strand
ATACGCCGACAACACTACAGTCAACAAAACGTTGCTCGACGTGGTAGCGACCCCCATCAGCCCAGAGCTCACACCCACCGACGCACAAGGCAATATCGCGCAAAAAACCGAGGAGATTGTTGGCCCGTACGAGCTCAATGATTTCTTCCTGTTTAATATGCTACGACACGGCTACACACCGCTCAAAATCTATCGCCTTGCCGTACAGGCCTTTGAGCAAGACTATAACAAGGCAGCAATAAAACATTGGCTCTCAACTTTTATTCGCCGCTTCTTCAGCCAGCAGTTCAAGCGCTCGTGTTTGCCCGATGGTCCAAAGGTGGGCACAGTGAGCCTCTCGCCGCGCGGCGACTGGCGCATGCCCAGCGACGCTTGCGCGACGCTCTGGCTGAAAGAATGCGAGGCTATTTCAGTCGAATAAGCTTAAACCGCTATGACACAGCAAGGTAAAAAACAAAGCAAATCGAGCAAAGCGATACGCTGGACCTACAACTTACTGCGAGCCATCGCCGTCACCATACTGGCGCTGGTGGTGTTGCCGTTTGCTCTGAGCTACCTTGCGCTATCTACGCCATGGGTGCAAAACAAGATTAAAGAGAAGGTCGAACAAGAGGTGAGCAACTACCTGAAAACTAACGTTACCATCGAAAAGGTTAGCATTTCTCCATTCAACGAAGTGCTTCTGACTGGTGTCACCATCCCCGACCAACAAGGCGATTCGCTGATTGTGATTGACAAACTCGGTGCCGGCATCGACCTCGGCAAATTGATTATGGAGGATGGTAAGTTGTCGTTCACTTATGGCGAAATAATCGGCCTGCACGGTCGTATTACCCGCCCCGACAACGAAAGCCCCACCAATCTCCAATTCATAATCGACGCTTTTAAGCCAAAGGATGACAAAGGACCTACACCTTTCGATGTTGAGGTATTTAACGTGGTAATACGAAAGAGCGACCTCAGCTACGACGTGCTCGACAAGCCCAAACTGGCCACATTCGACCCAAATCACGTGTTTATAGCCAATCTTAACGCCGACATCACCCTGCCACGTCTGCGCAACAACGATTTCGACATCGACTTGCGCCGACTAACCTTCCGAGAGCGGTCGGGCTTCGACCTTAATAACCTCTCAACCCACGTTACCATCAACGACACGGCGCTGAACGTCGAGGATTTAATAATCAGATTACCCAACTCACTCTTTCGCCCCGACAATATCACTCTCCGATACAACTCGCTTAAAACTATTGGCGACAACCTCAAGGGCAAGCCCATGAGACTGCGCATTGCCGAGAGTCACGTCACCCCCTCCGATTTAGCGCCGTTCGTGCCCAAACTGGCAACAATCAACACACCGGTTGACATCGCACTCGAAGTAGAGGGCACTCCGCAATCGCTCAACGTGCCTGTATTGTCGCTCAAGATGCGCGACGAGACACTTGTGGTCGACCTTAGCGGCCACCTGCGCAACCTCGACAAGCCTGCCAACATCAACGTGAATCTCCCCCACCTCACTCTGCATGGCAACGCCAAGCAAATCACCAATCTAACGTCCAACTTCGCGCAACTAACGGAACAAGTCAAGTCGATTATCACCAACTGCGGCGATATAACCATTGACGGCTCGTTGAGCGGCAATCCCGACCGGTTCAAGTTCAACGGCGATATTTCGACCTCGCTCGGCAATGTTGCCATCAACGGCGAGTTCTCAGGCCTGAAACGGCAGTTGAAGCACTTTGGAGGCACTGTCAACACAGAAGGCTTCCAACTTGGCAAACTGCTAAACAAGACCGACCTGCTGGGCGATGTGGCATTAGCGGCAAAGATGGACGGAACCATCAACGGAAAGCAACTCTACGGCGACTTCGACGGCAAAATCACCTATATTGACCTCAAGAACTATCGCTACAACAATATTGTGGCCGACGTTCAACTTAACAATAAGAACATAAATGGAACTATAAACATCGACGACCCAAGTGGCAAAGTGTCACTGCAAGGAAAAGCATTGCTTGCAGGCGAACAGTCGATGTTCGACTTCTCGCTCGATGCCGACGACGTCAATTTAGCTCGGATCTTGCCCGGTAAGACGCCTGTAAATCACATCTCACGCCTCAATGTAGACGCTCAATTCACAGGCAATAAATTTGATAATGCTGACGGCTTTATCAACATCAACGAGCTCAGTTTTACCGATAAGAACAACAAGCCTTATCGCCTCGACTATATCAACGTGGTGGCAGCCAACTCTAAAGTACCACAGCAGTTGCAACTTAGCACCGGCTTCCTTAACGCCTCAATCGAAGGAAAATACAAATTCCAAACGGTTGCCACCACGTTCCAGGACATACTCTCGCAAGTGTTCCCCAGTTTGATCGCGGCTCCCGGTCAGTTAGCCGGCAATGCCGACAACGAATTCACTTTCAACGCCGTAATCAATCCCACGGAGGAACTTGAGCGCCTTATCAACCTACCCGTCAAACCGGTGTATGAAACCACCGTCAGCGGCCACGTGAGCGATAGCGACGACTCCTTCAGCGCCCACATCAGCGCACCATATCTGCAACAAGGCAAAAACATAATAGAGGGGACTACCGTCCACCTTGAGCGAACCGCAAGTGATGCGCCGGTGATACTGAGCGCCTCGTCGGCAATACTCGCCAAAACAGGGCGTATAAACCTGAACCTTAATGCCATTGGCGAAGACGACGTGCTCAAGACTAATGTGTCATGGGCTTTCGACCGTCCCACCGACTATCATGGTGACATCACACTCAACGCGCGACTCGACCGCGACAACGACAACCGCGTGAGCGCCGAGGTAGATCTGATGCCGAGCGAAATCATAGTCAACGACACGATATGGAGCGTAGAAGGCGGACATATCAAGTACGCCAATCGCGCAGTTAGCGTTGACAATTTACGCGGCTCGTGCGACAAGCAATTCATACAGCTCTACGGTACAGCCAGCGACAACCCTGATGACCAACTCGTGCTCACTCTCAACGATATAAGCCTCGACTACATATTTCAAACGCTGAAAATAAACCATGTCGACTTCGGTGGAAAGGCTACCGGGAAATTCATGTTGAGCAATCTCTTCTCAAAGTCGCCCGTGCTATACACTCCTAAACTATACGTAGAGGCATTGCACTACAACGGAGCTTTGATGGGCGATGGCGAAATCGAGAGCCACTGGCTTAATGACGAGAAAGCGGTTTCTCTCGACTGCGACGTGCATCAGCGCAACGGACTGATCACTCGCATCAACGGCACCATCGACATTGACAACGACTCGCTCTATCTCGCTTTCAATGCCAATCGAGCCAACGTAGAGTTTATGCAACCGTTTATGAAGGCTTTCGCAGGCGACGTTCGAGGCGAGGTGAGCGGCAACGCAGTGCTCTCGGGCAACTTCAGCACCATCGATCTTGAAGGTGACGTTCACGCCGACAGCCTCGCCATGAAGATCGATTACACCAATGTATATTACTACTGCATTAATCAGGATATCCACATCGTGCCTGGCTATATCGCCATCAACAACGTAGCACTCACCGACCGCGACGGGCATCCGGCAAAGCTCAACGGCTACCTCAAGCACGACGCCTTCCACGACCCCGTGTTCAACTTCACAATAACCGACACCCACGACCTACTCATCTACGATACGAACCCGAAGATTAACGAAAAATGGTACGGGACAGTGTACGGCAACGGGGCGGCTGTAATCAGCGGCGAGCCTGGAGTAGTGAAAATCAACGTCAACATGGAGAGCGCGCAAAACACCAAGTTCACCTTTGTACTCACCGACACCAAAGAGGCCAACGAGTACAACTTCATTACCTTCCGCGACCGCGACGTTCTTAACAAACCCGTTGAGCAACAACCCGAGATGGCCGTTGACACTATCCCCGATATAGTGAAGGAACTCACTCGACGCATCGAGAAACAAAATCAGGACAATCCTTCGTCGTATTATATTGATCTACAGGCCGACATTACGCCTGAGGCGCAACTCAACCTGATTATGGACCCCGTAGGCGGCGACCGTATCAAAGCCTATGGCACCGGCAACTTGCGCCTAAACTACAACAGCGACACTCAAGCCTTTGAGATGTTCGGCAAGTACACCCTCGAGCGTGGCAATTACAACTTCACGCTTCAAGAGATTATCCGCAAGGACTTCGCTATAGACGACGGCAGCTCAATAAGCTTCAACGGCGATCCGTTCAATGCGATGCTTAACATAAAGGCTCATTACGCTCTCAACGCCAACATCCGCGACCTCGACGAGTCCTTCGCCAGCGACCGTGACATCAACCGAACCAACGTGCCTGTTCATGCCATGCTGAATGTGAACGGCGAGCTCACTCATCCCGATATTTCGTTCGATCTTGATTTCCCCACTCTGACCAGCGAAACAATCGCGAAGGTGAAGAGCGTAATCAGTACCGACGACATGATGAACCGACAGATAATCTACCTGCTCGCGCTCAACCGGTTCTATACTCCCGACTATATGGGTAACAATTCCAACGGCAACGAATTCTCGTCGGTAGCCTCGTCGACGCTCTCGTCGCAACTGGGTAATATGCTCGGCAAAATTAGCGAGAACTGGTCCATCACACCTTACGTGCGCTCAGAGCGCGGCGACTTTAGCGACGTGGAAGTCGATCTCGCCTTGTCGAGCCAACTGCTCAACAACCGCCTGCTGCTGAACGGCAACTTCGGCTATCGTGATAACACCTACAACCCGAACAACACCAACTTCATCGGTGACTTTGACCTGGAGTACCTGTTGAACAGCAAGGGCACCTTCAGGCTCAAGGCCTATAACCACTTTAACGACCAGAACTACTACCTGCGCAACGCACTCACGACCCAGGGCGTGGGCATCGTGTGGAAACATGATTTCGACAAGCCGAGGCCCAGGGGCACCCATCAACTTGATGCTGGCCGGGAGGACAGCATCCCCCAGCGCGCACCGTCTCCCACCGAGCCCCGAGACAGTAGCGTGCGCCAACAGGTGCCGATGGTCACGATGCGCTCAGCCCAACACGTTGATAAAACCCCTGCCGAATGATGGGACGAGTGGTTATATCGTTACTGATGTGGGTGGTGGCATGCCTCGCGTGGGGTTCGCCGTTGCAGTTCAGTAACGACCTTGACACGCTTGCCACGCCCATCGACAGCCTCGTCCCCCGTCCAGCAGAAGTCCTGCCCCCCCTCGACAGCGTTGGCGTGCGCATCGACAGTGTGCGGCCCAAGGATTACTGGAAGCGGGTGATCCTGCGTCGCGGGTGGAGCATCAACGACACGACCATCCGGTATCCGCGAGTGCTGGACTTCGGTGTCAGGACCTATCGCTGGCTGAACCACGCCCTCAACTACTATGACACCACCTATGTCGTCAACCCTGGAAAGACCAAAGGCAAGAAGTTCAAGGTCATGCTCAAGAACAGCAACTGGCTGGACTTCTATTCGGGTCATCTGAGCCAGTGGGAAACCCCTGTGCAGATGAACAGTGATGTGACATCGTTGTTCGGCTTCCACATCAGTGGCATGGGGCTGAGTTTCACCTACATGATCAATGTGCGTGACCTGCTGGCCGGGAAGTTCATAAAGAACCGTCGGCTGCAGTTCTCGTTCACCACGTCACGCATCTTTGTCGAGGGCTACTTCCGCAAGAACGATGAGAGCATCGTGAACATGCATCGCATTGGCAGTTGGATGGGGTCGGTCCCGTTCACAGGCCTCAAGCGTGAGAGTTATGGCCTGGATGCGTACTATATAATTAACCACACACACTATAGCCAGGCAGCAGCCTACTGTTTCTCGAAATACCAGAAGCGCAGTGCTGGCTCGTTGCTTGGAGGCATCTACCTGAGTCACCAGGATGTGGTGATGGACATGAACAAGTTGCACCGCGACCTTAAGGAATATTTGCCCGATGAGTTGATGGACTACCGTTTCCGTTACCGCGACTTCGGAGCCATGATCGGTTATGGTTACAGTTGGGTGTTCCACAAGGGGTGGCTCTATAACATCACGGTGGTGCCGAGCATCGGCTACCGGCACAGTTTCCGCAACTCGATTGACGGATTGAAGTCACTGCTGTCCACCAACCTGAACGGCCGCATGGCGCTGGTGCGCACGGCCGGCAACTTCTTCTATGCCCTGACCTTTAACCATGAGGGCCACTGGTACCAGAGCATCAACCACAGTTTCTATAACAGTTACAGCAACCTGGACGTGACGGCGGGCTTCCGCTTCTGAAACACATGAAAAAAACCGGCCGATAAAGCCGGGATAACGGTTTTTGGGGGTGGCATTTTAAAAAAATATCCCAAATCTTGTGTGTTTATAAAATTTTTCTTTTCTTTGCTTATCTGCAAGTGCACATTAAATTATAATTAACTATAACTATTCGGCTTATGAAAAACTTAACTCATTTCCTCAGATTGGCCCTGTTGGCGATATTGCTGACGAGTGGCCTCACGATGTCGGCCTATGATTTCTATGCAGGCGGCATCTATTACGGTATCGGCAGCAACGGTGTCACCGTTGAAAACAAAGGGTCTTTTAACACCTACAGCGGCAATGTGACGATTCCCGAAACCGTGACCTACAGTGGCAAGACATACAATGTCGTGGGAATCGGCTACCAGGCATTCAAGAACTGTACGGGACTGACGGGTGTGACCCTCCCCAAAACCGCTTATTTGTTGCTGAATGAGTCCTTTGCAGGCTGCACATCATTGACATCCATCGTGTTGCCCAGTGCCATGTCGTCGATTTACAATAACGCGTTTGTGGGCTGCACAGCGTTGAAAAAAATCTATGTGATGCGTAAAACGCCTGCAACTGCCAACACCAATAACTTTGATGCCTCGACCTACTCCACAGCGACGTTGTATGTCCCCGAGGATTCCTATGACGCCTATAAATCGACGGCACCCTGGAGCAGTTTCACCACTATCAAGAAGACGAATTACGATTTCCAGGTAAACAATGTTTTTTACAAAATCACGGGCACTAACACGGTCTCGGTAACCTACAGGGACACCGATTATGACAACTACAGCGGCAGTGTGAGCATTCCCAGCAGTGTGGCCTATGACGGCAAGACTTACACGGTCACCGCCATTGGCGCTTTTGCCTTCAGAGGGACCAATGATGGTGGTCACCTCACGAGTGTGACGATTCCCAGCACTGTAAAAACCATTGAGCATAATGCCTTTTGGCTGCAGATGAACCTGGGCAATGTGAGCATTCCCAGCAGTGTGACCACGATTGGTGATTATGCCTTCTGCTGGTGTTCCAATATGACGAGCGTCACGATTCCCAACTCGGTGACCTCGTTAGGAACCAACGTTTTCTCCCAGTGCAAGAAACTGGCAAGTGTGACCATCGGCACCGGCATCACCAAGATTCAGGATTACTGTTTCTATGGTTGTGAGAAATTGACAACGGTGACGATTCCCAATAATGTCACCAGCATCGCGTACAGGGCATTCCAGGATTGTAAAACCTTGAGTTCTGTGACCCTGGGCACGGGTGTCAACTCGATGGGAAACCAGGTGTTCAACGGGTGCAGCGCACTCGCGAGCGTGACGAGCCTGGCTGTCACACCGCCCACGATCACGAGCAGCACGTTTGACACATCGCACTACAGCAATGTGACCCTGATGGTTCCCAACTCGTCAAAGAGTGCCTACCAGTCGGCCAACTACTGGAAGAACTTCACCACCATCACTGCGCAGGCCTATGACTTCATGGTCGATGGCCTTTACTACCGCAAGACCTCCAGCAACACGGTTGAAGTCACCTATAAGGATGAGAATTACAACTCCTACAGCGGAGGCATCATCATCCCGAGGACAATCACGGTGGGCGGCACGACCTACTCGGTGACGGCTGTGGGCAATAGTGCGTTCCGCAATTGCTCAAACTTGTCGGATGTGACGCTGAACTCAAACATCAAGACCATTGGTGTGTTTGCTTTCAGGAGTTGCACCAAGATGACCAATGTGTTCAGTATTCCAAGCACCCTCACAACGATTGATTCCTATGCGTTTAACTTGTGCTCGTCCCTGAAGTCCTTCACCATTCCCAACAATGTAACCACTATCGGTACTGCAGCATTCTCGGGTTGCACTGCGCTGGAAACCATCGTGATCCCCGACAAGGTCACCTCGATGGGCAATAATGCATTCCAAGGGTGTAAGGCGCTCAAGAATATCACGATTGGTAAGGGCTTGACCGAACTTTCCTACCAGATGTTTGACGGCTGCACGGCCTTGACCAAGGTTGTCGTTCCCGATAACATCACCAAAATCAAGACGTTTGCTTTCTATAATTGCACCGCTCTCGCCGATGTGACCCTGGGCAGCGGCCTGACGAGTTTGGACTCGTCCCCGTTCAAGGGGTGTACGGCAATCACCAAGGTGACCTGCACGGCCACCACCCCGCCGACAATGGAAAACAGTGGTTGCTTCGACACTTCGACCTACTCGAGTGCGACACTGTATGTGCCGGGTAACTCACTCAATGCCTACAAGAGTGCCGACTGGTGGCGCATGTTCAGCACCATCAACACGTTGCCGTTTGACTTCTGTGTGGACGGTATCTATTACAAGAAGACGTCGGGCAACACGGTGGATGTGACCTACAAGGAACTCCTCTATGCAACTTATACTGGCAATGTCACCATCCCGTCGAGCATCAAGGTGGGCTCTGTGACCTACAAGGTGATGGGCATCGGCGATTATGCGTTCTACATGTGCTCGGGCTTGACCAAGGTGACCCTGCCCACGTCAATCCTCAGGATTGGTGGATGCGCCTTTGAGAAATGCACGGGCTTGACGAGTATCACTATTCCCAACTCGGTGACCAGGCTTGAAATCGATGCCTTTGCCAGTTGCACGGGCTTGACGAGTATAGATATCCCCAGTTCGGTGACCTACATCGGCGGGCTGGCATTCTATAAATGCACGTCGCTGGCCAGTGCGACCATCGGCAGCGGGGTGACCACGATCGATGCTCAAGCCTTTGCCGGTTGCAGTGCATTGAGGACGGTAACAAGCATGGCTACAACACCTCCCGCAATGCAGAACAAGAATGTGTTTGACACCAATACCTATAACACTGCGACATTGAATGTTCCGCAACGTTCGCTCAACGCCTACAAGAGTGCCGACTGGTGGCGCATGTTCAGCACCATCGTGGGCGAAAACATCGGTGGTGACCCCAACGACGTGAACGGCGATGGTGAGGTGAGCATCGGTGACGTGAATGCGCTCATCAATGCCATCTTGAGTGGCGACAAGGACTCCAAGTATGACGTGAACGGCGATGGTGAGGTGGGCATCAGCGATGTGAATACACTCATCGATGCCATCTTGAACAGCTGATTAACAATACGTTGAACGACCACATCGGCGGGGAAGCGCATCACTGGCGTTTCCCCGCTGTTGCCGACATGGGGTGTGGTTTTTTTGCTGGATTAGCAAGATTGAAGTATCTTTGTGGCCGATTTTTAATGAGGAGGAGATACAACCATGAGTGTAACGATATTAGGAATTGAGTCGTCGTGCGACGACACGTCGGCAGCGGTGCTGCGCGACACGGTGCTGCTGAGCAACGTCATCGCCAGCCAGCGGGTGCATGAGGCCTATGGCGGCGTGGTGCCCGAGCTGGCGTCGCGTGCCCACCAGCAGAACATCGTGCCGGTGGTGAGCGAGGCCATCCGTCAAGCGGGAATCAGGCGCGAGGACATCGACGCCATCGCCTTCACGCGCGGCCCGGGCCTGCCAGGCTCGCTGCACGTGGGCACCTCGTTTGCCAAGGGGTTGTCGCTGGCGCTTGACATCCCGCTGGTTGACGTGAACCATCTGCATGGCCATGTGTTGTCCCATTTCGTGAAGGAGGAGCCTGATGCCGAGGTGCCTGACTTTCCCTACTTGTGCCTGCTCATCAGCGGTGGCAACAGCCAGATCATCAAGGTGAACGGCCCGCGCGAAATGGAGGTGCTGGGGCAGACCATCGACGATGCTGCGGGCGAGGCGTTTGACAAGTGCGCCAAGGTGATGGGCCTGCCTTATCCCGGTGGCCCCGTCATCGACCGTTTGGCAGCTCAGGGCAATTCGCAGGCGTTCAAGTTTGCTAAGCCCCATGTCGAGGGCTACGACTACAGCTTCAGCGGGTTGAAGACGTCGTTCCTGTACACCCTGCGCGATGCCCTCAAGGAGAACCCCGACTTCATCGAACAGAACCAGGCCGACCTGGCCGCCTCGCTGCAACGCACCATCATCGAGATACTGATGGACAAGTTCGGCAAGGCCATCAAGGCCACAGGCATCAAGACCATCGCCATCGGCGGTGGCGTGTCGGCCAACAGCGGCGTGCGTGCCGCCGTCGAGGACTATGCGCGCCGTCACCGCCTCAAGGCCTTCATCCCCAAACGTGTGTTCACCACCGACAATGCCGCGATGATCGCCATCGCCGGGCACTTCAAGTACCTGGACGGGGACTACTGCGACATCACGGCGCCGCCCTTCCAGCGCGTTATCATTTGAGGCTAATGGAAAAGATATGAAAAAAAACTAGGGACTAAGGACTAGAAACTAGAAACTATTTAACTATCTTTGCAAGTTGTAACCAGTCAAATTGAATTATCGTGAGCAATACAAAAAGCAACAACAAGAGCGGCATGGACCGCTTTCGTGACCGGCATCCCATCCTCGTGAATGCGTCGCTGATGGTGCTGGCACTCGTGGCTTTGGGCTACATCGCCCTGCTGTTTATCGACGTGTTCACCTCTCATGGGCAACAGGTGCAAGTGCCCGACGTGCGCAACCTGCCGCTGGAAAAAGCCATTGACCTGCTTGACGAGGCTGGCCTGCGCTGGGAGATTAGCGACTCGACGACATTCTATGAGAACTACAAGCCGGGGACGGTCATTGACCAGGACCCCAAGGCCAAGTCCTATATCAAGAAAATCCGCATCATCTACCTCAACGTCAACGCGATGCATGCCCCCATCATCCCGTTGCCCAAACTGGTTGACCTGCCTGGACGTCAGGGTATGGCGACGCTCAAGGCCATGGGATTCAAGCATGTGACGATGGACAGCGTGCCAAGCGAGATGGGCGGCTTGATCCTGCAGGTGACCGTCGACGGACATAACGTGGCGCCGGGCAAGCCCGTGAGTGTGAACAGTCTGATCAAGATCACCGTGGGCGACGGCTCGATTGTGGACCTGAACCCCGAGCAGATCATCGACCCCGAACTGATGGACTCGATCGACGAGCAGAACTACCAGGAGGCGCAGAAGACCTATGAGGAGGAAATGAAGGCCGCCCAGGCCCGCGCCGAGCAGGAACGCAAGGCACAGCAGTCCGAGGAGAAGAAAGACAAGGAGAAGGACAAGGACAAGAAAAAAGACCAGGACAAGAAATCCGACAAGGACAAGAAGAAAAACTGACCTATCATGGCCCTGGACGACGAATTGCTGGAAGACGACCTGGAGGGAACCGGCAAGGACGAGATACAATACGAGTACAGCGAGCCCGACTTCACCGAGGACGGGCGTGACTACTGGGAGCACTACCACTATGTGGTGGAGCCAGGACAGGTGCTGCTGCGCATCGACAAGTATCTGGTGGAGCGCATCAAGGGTACCAGCCGCAACCGCGTCCAGAACGCTGCCGAGGCAGGGTGCATCCGTGTGAACGGCCGTCCCGTCAAGAGCAACTACCGTGTGCATCCCGGCGACCAGATCAGCGTGGTGATGGACCGTCCGCGCTATGAGTGCGAAATCGTGGCCCAGGACATACCGCTCGACATCGTCTATGAGGACGCGAGCCTCATGGTGGTCAACAAGCCTGCAGGCATGGTGGTCCACCCTGGGCACGGCAACTTTGACGGTACGCTGGTCAACGCGCTGGCCTGGCACTTCAAGGACAACCCCGACTATGACGTGACCGATCCGCGCCTGGGCCTCGTGCACCGCATCGACAAGGACACCAGCGGCTTGCTCGTCATTGCCAAGACTCCCAATGCCAAGACCTCGCTCGGCGCGCAGTTCTTCAAGAAGTCGACCAAGCGGCAGTACATCGCTGTGGTGTGGGGCGAGATGAAGGAGCAGGACGGCACCGTCACAGGCCACATCGGGCGTGACCCGCGCGATCGTGTGTTGATGAAGGTGTTCCCCGACGGTGACCAGGGCAAGCACGCCGTCACCCACTGGCATACGCTCGAGAACCTCGCTCACGTGGCTGTCGTGCAGTGCCAATTAGAGACAGGTCGCACCCACCAGATACGCGTCCACATGAAGCACATCGGGCATCCGCTGTTCAACGATGCCCGCTACGGCGGCGACCAGATCCTGCGCGGCAACCGCTCGTCCAGTTACGCCCAGTTCATCCACAACTGCTTTGAGCTGTGCCCCCGCCAGGCCCTGCACGCCAAGACCCTGGGCTTCGTCCACCCCGAGACGGGCCAGCAGATGGACTTCGACAGC
>ERZ842401.6444-NODE-6444-length-12529-cov-8.572952_pt1 | contig 12529 bp, 15 predicted proteins | sample MGYA00521270_ERZ842401 | MGnify/ENA primary metagenome ERZ842401 (study PRJEB31892, sample SAMEA3878208) | bioreactor metagenome | biome: Moose rumen | place: Sweden | collected 2011-10 | study: EMG produced TPA metagenomics assembly of the PRJEB12797 data set... | reverse complement strand
TCCGATCTTCGGATTCTTAAAAGGAATGCCGAAACAGACACCTACAAAACGCTTTCCATTACCTACAAAGACCTTGCTGAACGCATAGGCTTTGAAGAGCCACATTCTGGGAATGGATTTTCAGCTAAAATTTCAGAAATGCTCGGTACGCTTGGAAACATGCTCAATGCAGTGGGCAAAAACAAAGGAATAAAAGTTCCGCAGATACAGGCACTGGTTGTGAATCAAGCAACTGGCATACCTGGCGAAGGAATTGACGGCTACATTCCCGGTTACAGTGCTAGCGACGAATCAGGCCGCAAGGCTTTGGTACAACAGGAATATGAAGCCATAATCAATTTTGGAAATGACTGGAACATGGTTGTTGAAGAAATAGGAACGATGTTCCAATAAAACCACACAAAAGGAGTTAATCTTATGAAAACAAAGAAACCAAAACTGCTTGCAAAAATTGCGGCCGCCGTTTTTGCGGGAATGCTTGCTTTTGCGCTCACAGCCTGCAAGACGGACGCAGACAGCACAACGAAATACACAGTAACCTATGAATTTCATGACACAGTAACGAGTGCAGGAACTACGACTATTGACGGAACCGACTATGACCTTGTTTACTTTGGAGACTGGCCGCAGACAATTAAGGCAGAAAGCGTACTAATTGACGAGTCAAACAGCAAAAGCGTTGGACTTTACACCTACTATGCAGGAAGTGACGGCAACTGGTATGCAAAATTCTTAGAAAATGCATGCTATGGCCTCATCTACTCGGACGGAACAGAGCCTGGACATGGACACCTGGCTAGAGAAAGATACTTTAAAGTGGAGCCAATCAAGTGGCGCGTCTTGAACCCTAACGAAAACGGAAACAAGATTCTTTTTGCAGAAAGCGTTCTTACCGCAAATGTGGTTTACTATGACTATGACTGGGCCCATGGAGTTATAAACCGCACTATCGAAGGAAGCACGATTTATCCAAACAACTATAAGCACTCTAAAATCCGCGCATACCTTAATGGCTTAAGCTATGAAGTAAAGGCAACAGATTCGGATGAGCAGACGACGGACACCACCTACAATGAAAATGGCTTTTTGCAGACGGCATTTACTCAAAGCGCCCAAGCTCTTATTGCAACAACAACAGTAGACAACAGTGAGGAAAGCACAAATCCTGCCTCAAATTCAAAAGCGTTTAACAGTGGCAAAAACGAAAACATCTGTGAGAACACAGAAGACAAAATCTTTTTGCTGAGCGAAAAGGAAGCCACAACATCTGATTACGGATTTACAGAATACAATGTATATGGAGAAGGCAACTCAAGGACAAGGAGTTCTACGGACTTTGCAAAGGCAAACCGCGCGTATGATAATCCTAACTGCAACTGGATGCTCCGCTCTCCCTGCCTAGGCAGTAGTGGCAGGAGCGAGCTCTACATCATCAGCGGCGCGTACGGCCAAGCATCCACCGACTCCTACTCCTACGGAGTAAGAGTAATCAAAGGCATCCGCGACTATGTTTGGGATGATAATTACAGCATCGTTCCCGCCTTGTGCGTAAGTGCAGAAAACTTGCCACAGTAAAAGGTCACCCACCCGGCGGCGTGCGAATGCCCCATAGCATTCCCCGCCATCGCCATTTTTGCACAATACCCAAGCTTTTTTTGCCCCATCCCCGGCCACCCGGCACCCTGCCCAAGCCGGGGATTTTTTCAATGAACGACCATTGCCGCAAGCTGCGGGGTATTGTTCGTTCTCATATGGTCTCTTTAAGCAAGTCCATGACGCACGCGGCATCGGCGGCTTTTACGGCTTTTTTGAGCTTGGTAAAAAGTGCGTCGTCCCTGGCAGAAAGCGCGTAATCAGAAAGCTCTGCAATGATTGCGTCCGCCATGTCAAAATCAAAGGCGCTCACCACTTCCTTAAGGGCAGAAAGGGCTTCTGTCATCTTTTTGTGCGGTAGGAGCGGTTTTGCACCGGGGGCGGTAGCTGCGCCTGATGCGCTGGACGTAGCTGATGCGTCAGCCATAAGCGCACTCCCCGCCCCTGCCAGAGCGCCTGCATTTTTTGCGCTTCCTGCACCCGCGCCCACATCCCCGCAGAGCGGCGCCAGGCGTGCGCTGTATGCGCGGTAGTCGCAAAGCAACGCCGGCGTTTTTTGGCGAATCGTGCGCTCTGCGTCCTTGTCGCCGGTCTGCGCCCTGTTTCCGCATTCCTCAAGCGCCTTTGCAGCGTCAGAAAGCGCCGTTGCGCCAATAAGCCGTGCGGACGACTTCAGCGCATGAACCAGAATCGTAAAATTCTTCCAGTCGTCAGAAGAGGCAAAGTCCTCAAGCTGCGCGGATTTTTCTTCTATTGCTTCATAAAAATCGCGGATTGCCTGAACCAATACATCCACGGTACCGCAATTTTTGAGCGCGGCGGCACTGTCAAGACCAAACAGCGCGATGAACACCGGGTCCGCCCCCGAAGCCGCCCGCCGCTCCACGCCGTTCCAGCCGCCCGAGGTATGCTGAACGAAATTCTTGTCGCCGGGCAAAAGCACCAGTTCCTTGGGAAGGTAGCTTACAATCATTTCCTCGAATTTTTTTGAGTCAATCGGCTTGGAAAGATAATTGTCAAAGCCCGCCTGAATGTACAGTTCCTTTGCGCCAGAAACGGCATTTGCCGTAAGCGCAATGGCAGGCGTGTTCTTGTTTATTGATTCTGAATCGGTAAAATTTGCCGCAAGAAATTCAATTCCGTTCATGCCCGGCATAAGATGGTCAATGAACATGATGTTGTATTCCGTCTTGCGCACAAGAACAAGCGCCTCTGCCCCGCTCTGCGCCGTGTCTATTTGAATGCGCGTGTTCTTTAAAAGCCCGCGCACCACCGTAAGATTTACTGGCGTGTCGTCAACCACAAGAATTCGCGCGTCCGGAGCCTGGAAGCTTTCGCTGTATGTTCCCGCCGCACGCATGAGCGCCGCCTTTGCTTCCTCGTGAGTGCCAATCCGCTCCCAGCTGCATACGCGCTGCTCAATCGTAAACGAAAATTCGCTTCCCTTTCCGTACGTGCTTTTAACCACAAGGTGCGAGCCCATTTCGGCAAGAAGTCCGTTCACAATGCTCATGCCAAGCCCTGTTCCCTCAATCGAACGGTTGCGGTTCTCCTCAATCCGCTCAAATGGCTTGTACAGTTTTTCTAAATCCGCTTCCTTTATTCCGATTCCCGTATCCTTCACGCTGAACGAAAGGTCTATCACGTCATCAGATTTTTTGATGCAGCCCACGGTGAGCGTAACGGAACCGGTGGGCGTGTATTTTACCGCATTGGTCAGAATGTTCAGCGCGCACTGCTTTATGCGCGTTTCGTCGCCGTGCAGAAGGTGCGGCATTTGGGAATCCACATTAACGATGAATTCCAACCCCTTGGAAACCGCACGCCGCTCCACCATGTTAGCCAAATCCGTAATCACCGAGCGCAGGTCGTAGTCGTCATTGATGATTTCCATCTTTCCTGCTTCAATTTTTGAGAAGTCAAGAATGTCATTTATAATAGAAAGAAGCGATTTGCCGCTTGACTGAATATCACGCGCATAGCCTTTGATTGCCTGCTCATTCGACTCGCGCAATATCATTTCGTCAAGACCGAGCACGGCATTGATTGGTGAGCGAATTTCGTGGCTCATGTTGCTCAAAAAGGCCGATTTTGCCTCGTTCGCCGCGTTTGCCGCCCGCGTTGCCTCGCGAAGTTCATGCGTGGTCGCTTCTAGGAAGGTAACAAGACGCTCTGTAATCGGAATTGAAACACCGATTTGCCTGTCAAAGCCAGAAGCAATTGTTGCTTCAGTCCATTCAACGCTCGATTGTTCGCGTTGTTCTTGCAGTGAATGCAATCCACCCGCATGAGGAGCGTGCATTTCTCCAAAATCTTCGGAAAAATCGCGGTGAACATGCGAATGAGTTTCGGTTTTGTGCGGATTATCAAACGAAATGCCAGGAATGAGCGGTTTGTGCAACTCATGGCTTTTTGCCTCGCCTTCACGCAAGCCGATTGCGACTAACTGGCTGTTGAACACACCGCCCTGTCCTTTGTAGCGGTACAATTCCGAAAATCCGTGGCAATACACAAGCTCCGACACTACATGAGCGTAAAAATCGATTTCTTCATGGGCGCAGTCTTTCAAGAAAATCGCGCGGTTCGCGCACGCGTACAAGAAAATTGCCTGTGGCGCAAAATCCCGCATCCGAAAGCTCGCCTCTTCGGTCTTGCTCAAAATCTCGCTCGCCTTTCCGTAGCTGAATCGGATATACTCGCCATCGCGCACATCGCCCATTGTGTTGATTTCGCCCTTTTCGTTAAAACCACACGGAACACGCGCCATGAGATAGCCGTTTCGGTTCACCACAATCGGGAATTCACAGATATTCGACACAAAATGCGCGTCCGGCTCAACATCAAGGTATTTTTTGAAAATCTGCGTGGCAGGAAGACCGTCAATCGTTTTGATGATTGAATCGCCTACGATGCCAGGCTCGCCCGACTCAACGAGCATTTCCTTTCCGATTGGCTTCCATGAAAAAAGGCTTTCCGTGTAAAAATGAAGATTTTTGCCAGAGAAGATTGCAGCCACAATGCCGTTCCGAATCATCTTGTTTCCGAACGCAAACGGAGCTTGGTCGTTTACATCGGCGGTATTGATATTCGCAATCGAGCCGAAAAAAGGAATGTCTTCGTAGCCGCGCGTCACTTCGTCCATGAAGTGCGATGCTTTAAATGTGATGCCGCTTCCGAGCAAAAGAACGCCCCTTGCGTCTTGTGTTGCTTCAAGATTTTTTTTGAAATCAGCGACTATTTTTTGCATGGGCAGTTTTTCAGCGTCATAGTCAAAGACCGTGACTTCAGATTCATCAAAAAAACAAAAATTGAAGCGCATGAGTTTTTCGTTATTCAAGCCGATGACAGGATCGCCGTACAAACTCATTCCCACGACTTTTGCCTGCGGGAGCGCGTTTTGAGATGCTTCGAGCACTTTCTGCGCCTCTTCTGCCGAAAAACGCGAAATATACAACTGAACGAAAATTGTTTTGGCGTGGGTGTACTCGCTGTAAAACTTCATGTCAGAAAGCCGCTGCAAATCGGCTTCACTCGTCACATCAAATGTCCGCTGAATCATAGAAAAAGTATAACAGAAGAAAAGCAGTGAGAAAAGAAAAACTTTGCAAAAAAATCCCATTCAGCACTTTTGCTAAATGGGAAAAAAACGACCCCTGCTGGGCTTGAACCAGCGACACACGGATTAACAGAGCCACAACCTTTAGCATATCAAAAAATATCTAGGCTTATCTAAGCAAGATTATATCATTATAGTACAAAGAATTGCAAGATATTTTTTCATTTTTTAGCCTAAAAAAGCGTAAGAAAAAGTAAGTAAAAACACAATTCTATGTAACGGTTTATGTAACAGTTTTTAAATAGAGCAACAAAAGTTAGGTTTTGCTATCTTTTTTTTATTTTTCAGTCGTATCGATTTTTAAGGCACTTATGCGTGAATCCTCAAAAAAATAATGTAAAAATCATTATCACCACTATTTGCGTTGATTTACGGGGCGTTTTCGTGCGAATGAGAGAAGATTTGAAAGTGACTTTAAAAGTATGTCAGATTTCAAAAATCCTAATCAAGCCGAAAATGAATTGTTCATGCAAGCCCAAGAAAAGTTTCTTGAAAGCGGTGATTCGCGCTCATGGTCTCTCATGTGGACTATCGGGCTTGAACTATGCAAAAAGACGATAAACAAAATTCTGCATAAGACTAATTATAAAATGTGCAAAGCCGACTTTTACGACAAAACTCTAGACGCGTGCGAATATGTTTTGAGAAGATACAAAAAGAAATATAAGAACGGCAAAAAATACAAGATAACAAAGTCACCCGCCGCCGCGTTTCATTTTGCCGCTATCCACGCTCTTTATTATGAGAATCAATTAAAACTAAAAAATCAGATTCTTAATCCTGTACCATTGGACTGTGTTTAAGATTGTTTTTCAAAGTGCAAAAAATTGTATAAAAAAAGGCACTGCAAGCGTTAAATCCTGTAGTGCCAGCAAGGAAAACCGCAAGTTATGCCGTTTGTTTCAGCGGGTCAGTAAACAATGTTATTTCTTTGTGGAAGTCCACATCAACAATGCCCGTTGCACCCTGTCTGTTTTTATCAAGAGAAAGCCAATAGCGTTCTTTGCCGTTGCTATCGTCTTTTTGAATGAAAATAACAGTGTCCGCGTCCTATTCAAAACTTCCCGACCCGCGAATATTTGCGAGCGTTGCGTTTTTGCCTTGCGCGTCTCTGTTCAGTTGTACGAGCAAAAAAATAGGAATATCCAATTCTCGCGCAAGTGCCTTAATTGATTTTGAGATATGACTTTGTTTCTCAAAATCGGGTCTGTTCGACAATTCACCGCTTAGGGAAATCAGCCCCGCATAGTCAATGAAAAGCACCCTTGCGCCCTTGCACTTTACCAGCATACGAGCAACCGACTTCACATCGGAAAGAAAAGCATTGGGTGTGTCAGCGATAAAGCCCTCACTGTCACCGATAACGCCGATTTTCGCGCCAAGCGTCTTTAGGTTTTCATCTGTCGGGGTCAGATTGTTGAGTTTCCACATTGAGAAGCCCGTTTCCATTGAAACAAGCCGTTTCCCAAGTTGCTTCTCCCCCATTTCCAAAGAAATAAAGCCAGCGCAAGTCTTACGCTTCAAAAGATTGCGGTAAATCGACAATGCAAGTGAAGTTTTTCCCTGTGACGGTCTCGCGCCAATCAGATTCAGAGAGCCTTTTTCCAGCCCGTCAAGCAAGTTATCAAGCTGCGCAAAGCCCGTGAGAATTCGCTTGCGTTTATAATCGGGTTTCATTTTCTCCGACAAGTCAGCGATAACATCATTCATGACATCTGAATTCTTGTAAATTCTTGTGCTAGACTGAGTGTCTATTGCGGTCAAGTCCGAGATGATTCTTTCGCGCGTTTCTTTGCCGTTGTTTGAAGTTTCGATTGCTTCAAGCCCGATTTTCAAAGCTCCCTGCGTTGCTCTTTTTTCCCATGCCGATTTAACGCGCTCAATGTAGTGTTGACGGTTTACCGTTGAGAATGTAACATCATTGAGAGTAGCAAAACCAGCAAGCGAATTGTATTCTTTTGGAATATCTTCAAATTGCTCATACAACTTATTGAAATATTCCGAGAGAATCATTTCATCGGGCGTTTTGCCGTCCGAGACAATCTTTTGAATTGCTTTGAAAATGATTCGCTCCGCTCCCGTGAAATAATTCTCGTTGAGCTCCGTAAGTTCGGCGTTTACCTGCTCATTGTTTTTGAGCAACATTGAAAGCAAGCATTTTTCAGCTTCTTTGTCATAAAAATCATTATTCATAAATATTCACTCCTTATGCTTCCCGTTTTGAATAGTCGGGGAATTCAGTCGGATAACTAGAGTTACCCGCCGCCTTTGATTCCTCATTGTTTCTGCGATTCCAATTTCTTACGCTCGCCCGCCAGTCTTTCATCTTTGACTTCCCGACAAGCCAGCCCTTAGATTCGTAAAAATCAATGAAACTTTCCGCATCCACATTAAGAAGATTTTTTTCCTCACAAAATGCGCGGATTTCTTCTACAGTGGGTTTGATGAATTTCTTTGTAGATGAATTTGAAGATTGAGAGAAAAACTGCGATTTTTCAAAATCGCTAGATTCGTGAGAATCAGAATTCTCTTTCTCTTCTTCTTCTTTTCTTTTCTCTTCGTGACTTTTGCTAGAACTTGCTACATTTTGCTTCATTTTGCTAGACTTCGCTAAACCGCCCAAGCGACCGTTTTCAGTGTTTTTCACTTTTCGTGTCGTTTGGTTGTCAATCGCTTCTTTGATTGGTTGGAAAAGAGCAATGTCTTTTCCAACAAAAGAAGGTTGCTCTGCAAAAAGTCCGTAACGAACGATAGATTTATAAAATCTAAGTTGTTCATCAGTGGGAAGCAATGAAACAATATTCTCAAAAGTCTCATAGAATTGAAACTTTGCCCGCGTATCGCTCATTTTTCCACGCTCCTTGTCTTTTCCGTGACTGCGTGGGTAGTCGTAACCACCCGCCCGTCATGCACCGTCAATTCAACTGACACAATGCCGTATTTTAACGAACTGACTTCATGCGCAAGGCGGTCAGCGATTGCCATAAACCGCGCCGCGTTTTCGTTTGTCTGACTTGAAAGATTTTTCATTCTGCCCCCTCTCTTTTGCTATCAAGCCACGCATCCACATCGCTTTTTCTGTATCTGACTGCATGGGTAGAAAGTTTGATTCGTGGAAGGTCTGACTTGTCGAGATTTGAAAGACAGATTCCAAGATACTCAGCGCATTGTGCGCGGGTAAGAAGTTCGGGGTATTGCCCCGTAATCTGTGAGTTTCCCATGTTCGGAATTCTCCATGCTGAAAAATCCGCGCGGTATTTTTCAGAAAAAATTGAAATTGCTTCTTCAAAAGAAAAAGCCATACAAGAGATGTTGCAATCATCTTTCGTATGGCTTAATTATGCTTTCATCTGTCTAAAAATGATATTTTATGATTTAGTGATAAAGTTTATAATGTGGTGATATTTTAGAATTTAAGGATTTTTTTCAAGTTTTCATAATCTTTAGATTCTGATTTGTATGCGTTACCATTTCTAGAAAGTGATTGACTTAGTGTTGATTCCTTAAAAAGTGTATGTATCTCTTTCCAACTCATTTTTTTGTCGCCCCTGCATATATTTTTAAAATACTCTGCTAAACATTGTTTTGATTTCTGCCATTTCAAATAATCGCCGTCTTTTGCCATATAACCGTTAGCAATCAATTTTTGATAATCGTTTTTGAATTGTGGGTATAATGCCATTACAGCATTTTCAGCGGATGAAAATAAATCTGTGACTTGTGATTTTTGAGATTCGTATTCAGCAAGCCATTTTTGCAACATCGCAACGGTATTTCCATTGCTAACAAATGAGCCTATTACGCCTTTAAATAAAAGTTCATCGCTCATTTTATAGCCCTAATTTTTTCCTGTAAATCCAAAAGTTCATTTTTTCGTTTTTCGATGAGCGTATCTATTTTTAATTTAAGCGAATCAATTTCACCGCAATTATGCTTTTTCAATGATTCAGAAAGTAATGTCAAATATTCTTCAAGCGTTTCATTTTCTTCACGCATAAGCGGAACATTAGGCGGTATAGGATTTCCATTTTCGTTAAAAGCAACATACCAATTTCCTTTTCTGTCTTTCATAATTGGTGGGGTTGGTATGTTGTCGGTTGTTTCTTCATACGGCGTTTCTTTTATAAGATTTCCGTTTGAATCAAAAAACCGCGCTGTTATCTTCTTCGATTTTTTCATTTCAAAAACCTCTCTTTGTATCAAGTCGGTCAGTTTCGGGGCGTGTCAGTCAGCCCAATTCTCCAGCTGAATATCTTTAAGCCGTGAAAGATGATTCACATTGTTTGTCACAAGTATTGCATTATTTGCAATCGCAAGTGAGCCTATCAGAATATCATCATCTTCAATCGGCGTTCCCTGTTGCAACAAAAAGGCGTAATTGTCAGAAGCAATTTCTAAAGATTCCAGCGTCTGAAAGTCCACTTGAATATTCTTGCAAAAGTCCATGAACAGAGAGAATTTTTTAAAAGCCTGCCTGTGTTTGAACCCGCGCAACACTTCATAATAAACAATGTCGCTTATTCTTACCGTGTGATTCTCATAAATGCCAGCAAGTTTTTCAGCGATTCCCTTTTTTCCGTCTATCAAGTCAAGAATGATGTTTGTATCAAGATAATATAACATTTACGATTCCTTGAATTTCAGATGTCGGTTTTTGCGTATATCTTCCACATCATCATGTGACAAAATGCCCTGCATGGCAAAAATAAAAGATGTGTCTTTCTTTTGCGCCCGCGCTTCCGCATGTTCTTTTTCCGTATCGTCCAAAATTGTGATTATCAGCCGTTGGTTTTTTACGAACGGGTAAGCGTCCAGCGTCCTAACCGTGTTGCCGTCAAAATATGCGGGAATGTTTTTCATGATTGCGCCCCCTCTTTTTGTAAAAGTCGGTTACAGAAAGTATAGCACACTTTGCGCAATCTGTCATTCTGCATTTTCTATCACAATGCAGATTTCGGTATCTTCCCCCTGCTCATATCCCGATTCTTGCGGGGCGTTGTACACTCCGTTTATCTTTGCCAATATGTCAGTTGCTTTCATGCGGGTTGTGTTGTCGGGAATATCCGCTATTTTCTTGCCTTGAAAGAATACGGGCGTTTGCGCGTCCAGCCGCTTTTCAAGCTCCCTGTAAAACCTGCCGCGCCCCAAGTCGAATAAGGCTAACTCTTGCTCTTGTGTCAGTTTTTCGCGTATACGCCTAAAGAAACGGCAAGCCGCCCCCGCCGCCGTCTTTGGGGTTGCGTTTGGAAAAGTCTTTTTATATGCCTGTAAATCTGAATCGCCCTGCACGGTCAGTAATAGGGCGTTCCATTCTTTTGCCGTTATATTCTGCATATCGTCTGTATTTTCTCGCTATTCCGTTGCCGCCGCAAGTTCCAAAATGCTATGGACTTCGTACCGCCGCCCGTATTCAAAACACTTTCTTGCAAAATCTTTAATGCGTATTTTGCCGCCGTTTCTCTTGCACTCGCTTACAGTGCATTTCAGATACTCTTGAAAATCCTGCACTATGAGCGTTGCCGTTGGTAAGTCCGTTATTGTTTCTTTTTGTTTTTCCATGCTTGCCCCCTGTACAGATATAGTTCTTTAGTGCATTGGCAAAAACGCTTTTTTTGTTGCCCAGCGCAAGCCCCCAAAACACCCCCTCAGACGCGCGAGAAACAAGTTTAAAACTTCTTTCCCGCAAAAATCGACAAATTACACTACCGAACGGAAAAGCGTTTAAAATTGCCTATCTGAATTGCCGTGAATGTTCATACAATCCCGTTTTATCCATGTATTCAGTTTTTACATTGTGATAGAGTTCCTTCTCGTCAAAAGTGATATGCGTGCTATTCACAATGCCGCCGAAAAGCCCGATTTGTGCCTGTTGAATTCTTTCTTCATCGCCCGCGATTCTGTGATTAGAATAATGGTCTAGCATTATTCTTGTCTTATGCCCTGTCTGACTTTGCAATAACTTTGCGCTGATAAGGTCTGACATATACGAAGCGTAAAAATGCCGCCAAGCGTGGAAGCAATATTTTTTTGTTTCGTCTTTTTTCATGCCGATTTTTTCAAGCGAATCTCGTAAGCCGTCAATGAAAACATGAATTTCTATCGGCTTGTTTGGAACAGTCGCATAAAAAACAAAAGAATTCATATCCGAGCCATACGGGTTTGATTCCGCAAGTTCCAAGAGTTTTTGTGACAGTTGCGGAAAAGGAAGCTGCACCACTCTTTCTTCTCCGTTTTTCGTGGACTTCAAGCCCTCTAAGTCATTCCAAGAATGTTTGATATAAAGACAGTTCGCGCCCAAGTCGCATTTACGCAACGCACGAATCTCACCCGCCCTCAGCCCCGTACACATTGCCAGCATATTGGCAAGTTTTGAAAACTGATTGCTCCAATCGACCGAAAACAAAGCCCTCACCATTTCGGGCGTAAGGATTTCACGCTCTTTTGATTTTCCGTGAAAGCCCGTAAGCCCCGCCGTTATATCGCGGTCTATCAACTCATTGTTGTATGCGTATCTTATCGGTTGCGCCCCTGCAAGCCAAATTTTATTTTTAGTTGAATTCTCCAAAGCAAGTTTCTGAATCTCATTCGCAAAGTCTTTTAAATCCTGTTTTGTGATTTCTCCGAGCAACTTATCTTTGAAAAAAGGAAGCCAATAAGATTTCACGCGGTTATACCCCTCTTTCACATGAGTTTTACCGATTGACCTTCCAGCCTTTAGTTTATCCTGTATGTACTCCGACTTTTCCCAAGTCCAAAAGTCAATTAGGTAATCAGAAAGTTTTATGTCGTTTTTCGCGCCCGCAAGCACAAAACTTTTTATAATTCCACGCTCTTTTAGAAGTTCCAGCATTTTTAAGGTATCCGCGTTGTCAATGTCAGTTTTTCGGATTTCATCAAAAATAGACAATGCCTTTAAATCCTGTTCTTTGTCTTGCCGCGTGATTTTTCCGTTTGAATACCATACCCAAGCCGTTTTTATCGCTTCCGATTTTTCACTTTGTTTCGTGGAAATTGCTGGTAAATAGTTCCCCGTCTTTTCGTCTTTAAATCTGACAGAGTAGAATCTTGAATCTTTTCTTTTGGAAATTGTGAAAGGAAGATTTTGGACTGCCATTTTTCAGCCACCTTTTTACCCGCTATTGAAAGTGCTATGCAACACTTTATGTAACGGTTTCAGTACAAGCCTAAAAATGCAATCCGTTTGAATCGGTCTTGCACTTTGCAATCTCTTTATAACATAAAGAATTAGCAAAGATTTTTTGATACGACCCCTGCTGGGCTTGAACCAGCGACACACGGATTAACAGTCCGTTGCTCTAC
>ERZ842401.6443-NODE-6443-length-12530-cov-51.730261_pt1 | contig 12530 bp, 11 predicted proteins | sample MGYA00521270_ERZ842401 | MGnify/ENA primary metagenome ERZ842401 (study PRJEB31892, sample SAMEA3878208) | bioreactor metagenome | biome: Moose rumen | place: Sweden | collected 2011-10 | study: EMG produced TPA metagenomics assembly of the PRJEB12797 data set... | reverse complement strand
TCGACCTGCAGCATCTGGGCTGGAAGTCGGCCATGGTCAACATCAGCGACATCTTCGCCATGAACGGCATCCCACGCCAGATGACCGTCTCGATGGCACTCTCAAAACGCTTCACTGTCGAGGACATGGAGCAGTTCTACTCGGGCCTGCGCATGGCGTGCGACAAATGGGGCGTCGACATCGTAGGTGGCGACACCACCTCATCCTACACCGGTCTGGCCATCAGCATCACCTGCATCGGCGAGGCCCGCAAGGAGAACATTGTCTATCGCAATGGTGCCCGCGAGACCGACCTCATCTGCGTATCGGGCGACCTCGGCGCTGCCTACATGGGTTTGCAGCTGTTGGAGCGCGAAAAAACTGTTTACTATCAGATGGTCGACGAAGCCAAGAAAATGGACAAGCCTATCCCTGACTTTCAGCCCGACTTCTCGGGCAAGGAGTACCTGCTGCAGCGCCAACTGAAGACCGAGGCCCGTGGCGACATCATCCAGCGCTTGCGCGAGGCAGGCATCCGTCCCACTGCCATGATGGACGTGTCCGACGGTCTCAGCAGCGAACTGCGCCACATCTGCAAGCAGAGCCACGTAGGCTGTCGCATCTTCGAGAAACAGCTGCCCATTGACTACCAGACGGCAGTCATGGCCGAAGAGCTTAACATGAACGTCACCACCTGTGCACTGAATGGCGGCGAGGACTACGAGCTGGTATTCACCGTTCCCATTGGCGACCACGAGAAGATACAGGCCATCGACGATGTCCACCTCATCGGTCACATCACCAACGAGAGTCTTGGCCACGTGCTTGTCAGTCGTGACGATCAGGAATTTGAGCTCAAAGCACAGGGCTGGATACACCTAAAATAACATTTTTCTAAAAATAATCGGCCAAATGTTTGGCCGATTCATTTTTTCTTCGTACCTTTGCACCCGCAATCAAGAGGATTGCCTCGAAAAACTTAATGATGGTGCCTTAGCTCAGTTGGTAGAGCATCGGACTGAAAATCCGTGTGTCCCCGGTTCGATTCCTGGAGGTACCACTTTCCTCCTTTCATTATGAACCCCTGTCTTAGAGATTTCTCTAGCAGGGGTTTTTCATTTTGCATTTTTTTCTCCAGTTTTGCCGTTATTTTAGATAATATGTGTACCTTTGCAAGCAAAACAGCAAAAAACTATGGGAATCATTATTGGAATAGACGTGGGCATATCGACCACAAAGATAGTTGGACTGCGCGAGGGACGCGTGGTATCACCCATCCGCATCACCGCGGCCGACCAGATAACATCTCTCTACGGAGCCTTCGGCAAGTACCTGCACGACAACAAGATAGAGTTAAAGGACGTCAAGCAGGTAATGTTGACAGGCGTAGGGGCAGCCTACATCGATGAACCTGTGTATGGTATTCCGACACAGAAGGTGGACGAGTTCATAGCCGACGGTCTGGGGGCGCGCTTTGAGTCGGGCCTGTCGAAAGCGATTGTCGTATCGATGGGCACGGGTACGAGCTTCGTGCAGTGCGACGGCGACGAGGTACGCCACATCGGCGGCATTGGCATCGGCGGCGGCACGCTTCAGGGCCTGGCCCGTGTCATGCTGAACACACGCGACTGGAAGCAGATTCAGAGCCTGGCCATGCAGGGCGACATCAGCCACATCAACCTGCTCATCGGCGACATCTCCACACACCCGCTGCCCGGCCTGCCCATGAATGCTACGGCCAGCCTGTTCTCAAAGGCGCAGTACGATGCGCCAAAAGAGGACATCGCCCTGGGCATCATCGTCATGGTACTCCAGTCCATTGGTTCGGCAGCCATCCTGTCGGCGCTGAACTCGGGCATCAAAGACTTTGTGCTCATTGGCAACCTGACGCTGTTGCCACAGTGTAAGGACATTTACCCCATGTTGGAGAAGCTCTACGGCGTACACTTCCACATTCCAAAGTATGCGGAGTTCTGTACGGCCATCGGGGCTGCACTGAACTATAAGGAGTAGAAGGGCTTTTACTTCTACCCCTTCCTATGCTTGTCGAGCTTATGCAGGAGATAGTTGAAGGCCTCTAAGCCTACCAGCACCATCAGTGTACAGGCTATGGAGACGATGTACATGCCACCGCCACAGGCCAGTCCGATGGCTGCCGTCACCCATAGGCCGGCTGCCGTGGTCAGTCCGCTGACCACGTTCTCGCTCTTACGGAAAATGATGGTACCTGCACCAATGAAACCGATGCCGCTGACCACCTGCGCTGCTATACGTGAGACATCCCAGCGGTGTTCAGTTGTCGTCATCACACCTTCAAATCCATAGGCCGACACTATCATAAACAAAGCCGAACCCAGTGCTACCAGAAAGTGCGTACGAAAGCCCGCCTCCTTGGCACGGTACTCTCGTTCCAGTCCTATCAAACCGCCCAACAGGGCTGCACAGAAGATACGAAGTATAAAGTCAAATTCCTGCGTCATAGTTAAATGTTGTTTAATTGCCTGCAAAAGTAACTATTTTTTTGTAACTTTGCAAGAGTTATAACTAAAAACATGCAGAAAATATGTTAGGATTAGGAATGCAAGAAATACTGGTCATTGCACTCATCGTGCTGCTGCTGTTCGGCGGCAAGAAGATTCCCGAACTGATGAAAGGTCTTGGCAAGGGTGTCAAGAGCTTCAAGGAAGGCATGAAGGAGGTGGACGCAGACGACAAGGAAGACAATGCCAATGGCCAATAGCCCAAAGCCAATAGCCGGCATGACCTTCTGGGACCACTTGGACGTGCTGCGCGCTTCGCTGATACGCATGAGCGTGGCGGTAGTGGTCTGTGCGGTGGCAGCCTTCATCATGAAGGACCAGTTGTTCAGCGTGGTGCTGGCACCGCGGTCGAGCGACTTCGTGAGCTACCGCCTGCTGGGTGTCGAGCCGTTCAGCCTGCACCTGATGAACACAGGGCTGACGGAACAGTTCATGATTCACATGCGGACGGCCCTCTATGCGGGTCTGCTGGTGGCCTCACCATACATATTATACGAGCTGTTCCGCTTCGTCAGCCCGGGACTGTACGACAACGAGCGGCGCTATGCCGTCTGGATAGTGGGTGCCGCCTATGTCATGTTCCTCGTGGGTACGCTGGTCAACTACTTCGTGGTGTTCCCGCTGACGGTACGCTTCTTAGGCACCTACCAGGTATCGCCAGACGTAGCCAACATGCTGACCCTGCAGTCGTACGTCGACACGCTGTTAGGTATGAGCCTGGTCATGGGCGTGGTGTTCGAGCTGCCCGTGGTCTGTGCGCTGATGGGGCGCATGGGTTTGCTCAGCGGCGACCTGATGAGCCGCTACCGACGACACGCCGTGGTGGCCATCCTCATCGTAGCGGCCATCATCACCCCGACGACGGATGTGTTCACGCTCTTCGTGGTGGCGCTGCCCATCTACCTGCTCTATGAGCTTAGCATACAGATTGTAAGAATAACTAAACGAAACAAATAAATACTTTATGACACTGAAACGAATTAGAACCACCTTGGCCTGCGTGACGCTGCTCTGCATCACGTGGCTATTCCTCGACTTCACGGGCACGGCCCACCACTGGTTCGGCTGGTTGCCAAAGATACAGCTGTTAGAGGCTGTGCTGGCCCTGAACGTGGTGGTCATCGCGGCACTGGTGGTGCTGACGCTCATCTTCGGGCGCATCTACTGTTCCGTCATCTGTCCGTTAGGCATCCTGCAGGACATTTTCGGCAAGCTGGGCATGAAGGCCAAGAAAAACCGCTACACCTACTCCCGGGAGATGCGCTGGCTGCGCTACCCAGTACTCGTGCTGTTCATCATCGCCTGTGCTGCCGGTGTGGGCAGCATCGTACAGTTGCTGGCCCCCTACTCTGCCTTCGGCCGCATCGCCACAAGTCTGCTGCAACCCCTGTGGAAGATGGGCAACAACGTGCTGGCCACCATTGCCGAGCAATCGGACAGCTATGCCTTCTACCATGTCGAGACAGGCGTTCCCAATATGACCATCGTGACCGCTATTGCCGTGGTGACCCTTCTGGTGCTGGCCGTCCTGGCCTGGCGCAACGGTCGTACATACTGCAACACCATCTGTCCCGTCGGCACCGTGCTGTCACTGCTCAGCCGCTTCTCGTGGCTGAAGATACACTTCGACACCGAGAAATGCCGCAACTGTTCATTGTGCACTAAGAACTGTAAGGCTGCCTGCATCGACTACAAGACACACACCGTGGACTATAGCCGCTGTGTGGTCTGTGGCGACTGTCTGGAGCAATGCAAGTTTGGTGCGCTGAAATATTCCGGAAAATCCGGAAAAACTGGAGAGTCCGAAGATTCCGGAAAGCCTGCTGAGACTCGTCGCTCATTCCTGTTGTCGAGCGCCCTGCTGGCGACGGCCGCCATGGCCCAGGAGGCCAAGAAGACCGATGGCGGACTGGCTGAGATACAGGACAAGGTGGCTCCTGAGCGCCAGACCCCACTGACGCCACCGGGCTCACTGTCAGCTAAGAATATGGCCCAACGCTGTACGGGCTGTCAGCTCTGCGTGTCGGAGTGTCCCAACCAGGTGCTGCGTCCGGGCACGAACTGGATGAGCATCATGCAGCCCACTATGTCGTACGAGCTGGGCTACTGCCGTCCGGAGTGTACGCGCTGCTCGGAGGTCTGTCCTGCCGGAGCCATCAAGCCAATCCGCCATGAGGACAAGGCGTCGACCCAGATTGGCCATGCCGTATGGATCAAGAAGAACTGCATTCCGCTGACCGACGGCGTGGAGTGCGGCAACTGCGCCCGCCACTGTCCCGTGGGAGCCATCGAGATGGTGCCTGCCGACCCCGACGACGAGGAGGGAGCATACGTTCCGGCCGTCAACGAGGCCCGCTGCATCGGCTGCGGCGCCTGCGAGAACCTATGTCCTGCCCGTCCCTTCTCAGCCATCTATGTGGAAGGGCATGAAGTTCATAAAGAAATATAGAAAGCTATGGATAGAAGAAATTTCCTGAAGATATTTGGCGGTGGCGCCGTAACGACTGCCGCCGTACTGACCGGCTGCAAGTCGAAAAGCGAGACCAAGGCCGTGGAAGAATACAAACAACAGGTGGAACCGCCCGTGGGCAAGATGACCTACAGGAAGAACACCAAGACGGGCGACCAGGTGTCGCTGTTAGGCTACGGCATGATGCGCCTACCGACTAAGGACGACAACAAGGATGAGTTCGACCAGGACATGATAAACCGGCAGGTGGACTATGCCATTGAGCACGGCGTGAACTACTTCGACACGTCGCCAGCCTATAGCAAAGGACTGTCGGAGCGCTGCACGGGCATCGCGCTGAGCCGCCACAAGCGCTCTGAATACTTCGTGGCCACGAAGCTGTCGAACTTCAGTCCCGAAACGCAAAGCCGCGAGGAAAGCATCAAGATGTATAAAACATCAATGAAGGAACTGCAGGTGGACTACATCGACTACTACCTGCTGCACTCCATTGGCGGTGGCGGCATGCCTGCCTTTGAGCAGCGCTACATGCAAAACGGCATGCTGGACTATCTGGCGGAGGAACGAAAAGCAGGCCGCATCCGCAACCTCGGTTTCTCGTATCATGGTGATATCGAGGTGTTCGACACGCTGCTGTCGTGGCACGACAAGTACCATTGGGACTTTGTGCAAATAGAACTGAACTATCTGGACTGGGACTTTGCCGACGAAATTAACTCGCGCAACACTGATGCCCGCTACCTGTATGCCGAACTGGAGAAGCGTGCCATTCCTGCTGTCATCATGGAACCGCTGTTAGGCGGCCGACTGGCCAATCTGCCGCAGTTCATCACTACCGAACTCAAGCAGCGCGACCCGCAGCGCAGCGTAGCCTCGTGGGCCTTCCGCTATGCAGGAACGCCCAAGGGGGTGCTGACGGTACTCTCGGGCATGACCTACATGGAGCATCTGAAGGACAATCTGCTGTCGTACTGTCCACTGGTGCCACTGACGGAAGAGGAAAGACTATATCTGCAACACGACGTAGCCCAAAAGATAGTGGGACTTCAGAACATTCCCTGCAACGACTGCAAGTACTGCATGCCCTGTCCCTACGGCATCGACATACCAGGCATCTTCGTACACTATAACAAGTGTAAGAACGAGGGCCTGCTGCCTACCGACCTCGGCGACGAAGACTACTGGAAGTTGCGCCGCCAGTACCTGATTGGTCTGGACCGCTCTGTGCCTAAGCTGCGCCAGGCCGACCACTGCATCGGTTGTGGTCAGTGCGAGCCCCACTGTCCGCAGAACATCCGCATCCCGCGCGAACTGCACAAGATTAGCGAGTACGTGGAGGCCCTAAGGCAAAACACGCTGACGCGCGTCAAAGAGCCGAAGAAAGGCTGATGCTGCGGGCTACGGTGTAGGCGGTGGTCCAGGCAGCCTGGAAGTTGAAGCCGCCCGTGATGCCGTCGATGTCAAGCACCTCACCGGCAAAATACAGACGGGGTACATGGCGACTCTCCAAGGTCACAGGGTTCACAGCCTTCAGCGACACGCCGCCACAGGTGACGAACTCGTCCTTGAAGGCGGCACGGCCCGCCACTTGATACTCATCATTACACAGGACATTGACCAAGCGGTTGATGTCCTTTTTGCTGAGCTCGCTCCAGCGCAGCGCCGCCCGTTCTGACAGCGACTTCTCCAGCAGGTACGCCCACAGGCGCTGGGGCAGTGCAAAGGGATTGCACGTCGGCAGTTGCCTCTGAGGCTGGCGCTCCACCTGTCCGTAGAGTGCAGCCTGCACCTCCGCCTCCTTGCTGCGAACCCAGTTGACACTCAAGGGCTGACGGTAGTCGTGGTCAGCCAACCAACGGGCCGCATAGCTGGAGAGCTTCAGGATGGCTGGACCACTCATGCCCCAGTGGGTCACCAGCAGCGGGCCTTCTGCCCGCAGCTTGGTACCGGGCATCATCACCGCGGCATCGACCACCAGCCCCATCAGTGCCCGCAGCTTCTCGTCGGCAATGCTGAACGTAAAGAGCGACGGCACCGGCGCCTCGGTCTCATGCCCCAGGTCTGCCAGCCAGCGCAGCCCTTCGCCCCGTGGCGAGCCACCCGTGGTGACGGCCACGTAGTCGTAGTCCTGCAATGGTTCCAGCGAGTCTATCTTCTCGTGCGTGCGTATAAGAATATGGTGCTGCCGGGCCAGCGACAGGATACAGTCGATGACGGCTTGCGAGTCCTGTGCCTGGGGAAAGACACACTCGTCGCCCTGTGTCACCAAGGGAACCCCGTGACGTTCGAACCACTGGTAGGCATCCTGATAGTCGAAGACGTTGAACAACCGCTTCATGAGCCGGTGACCACGCGGATAGACGGTCGACAGGTCGCGAACCTCGCGGAACGAGTTGGTGCAGTTGCAGCGTCCGCCGCCCGACACCGCCACCTTGGCCAGCACATGCTGGCTGCGCTCAAAGATGGTGACCTCCATCCCGGGCACCATCTCCTTCAGATTAATAGCCAGGAAGAATCCTGCCGCCCCTCCGCCTATGATGGCCGTCTTCATATTGCCTTGCTTCATTCGTTAGGTATGCGTTAGGTGCACAAAGGTAATACAAAATCATGAGAATCAATAAAAAATGAATGAATTCTTTTGTCCTACGCTCGTTTTTTCGTACCTTTGTCGGCAGAAAACCAAAAAAACTAACAAGAAATGAAACGTAACGTATTATTGACTATTCTGCTGATGGCAGCCATCAGCCTGTTTGCACAGAAACCCGCCATTCCTCGTGATGCCAAGTTGGAGGCGAAAATTGAGAAACAACTCTCGAAGATGACACTCGACGAGAAAATCGGTCAGATGCTGGAACTGAACCTCGACATCATGGGTTCGTACGGTCCTAACGGCTGGCAGCTGAACGAAACCATGCTGGACACCATCATTCAGAAATACAAGATTGGCTCCATCCTGAATGCACCTGCCACGCGGGCTGCTACCGTCAGTCAGTGGCAGAAGTGGATACAGCTGATTCAGCAGAAGTCCATGAAGTACATCGGCATTCCCGACGTCTACGGCCTGGACCACAACCACGGCGTGACCTATACACAGGGAGGCACTCTGTTCCCCCAACCCATCAACCTGGGAGCCTCGTTCAACACGGAACTGGCCCGCGAGATGGCAGAGGTGACAGCCTACGAGAGCCGTGCTGCCAACTGTTCGTGGGTGTACAACCCCGTGGTAGACCTGGGACGCGACCCGCGCTGGCCGCGCATCTGGGAGAGCTTCGGTGAGGACGCCATCGTCAACGCCCGCATGGTGGAGGCCGAGATCAAGGGCTATCAAGGCGACGACCCCAACCATCTGGACCGGTACCACGTAGGCACCAGCACCAAGCACTACATGGCCTACGGTGCTCCCTGGACCGGCAAGGACCGCACTCCTGCCTACGTGTCGCCACAGCTGCTGCGCGAAAAGTATTTCGAGCCCTTCCGTGCTGCCGCCATGGCCGGCACGCTGACCATGATGGTCAACTCGGCCAGCATCAACAGCGTCCCCGTTCATGCCAGCTACGAGTACCTGACCAAGTGGCTGAAGGAGGACCTCCAGTGGGACGGCATGCTCATCACCGACTGGGCCGACATCAACAACCTGTTCCAGCGCGAACGCGTAGCCAAGGATAAGAAAGACGCCATCCGTCTGGCCGTCAATGCGGGCATCGACATGTCCATGGACCCCTATAGCGTAGACTTCTGCATCCTGCTGAAGGAGCTGGTGCTGGAGGGGCAGGTCCCGATGGAGCGCATCGACGATGCCGTGCGCCGCATCCTGCGACTGAAATACCGCCTGGGCTTGTTTGATGAACCTAACACGGGGGGCAAGGGCTATGAGAAGTTCGGCAGCGAGGAGTTTGCACAGAAGTCGCTACATGCAGCCGAGGAGTCCATCGTCCTCCTCAAGAACGAAGACAACATCCTGCCCCTCAATGCCCCAGCCGTCAAAATCCTTCTCACTGGTCCCAACGCCAACCAGATGCGCTGTCTGAACGGTGGCTGGTCGTACACCTGGCAGGGGTCGAAGGCTGAAGACCTGAGCGAGCAGTACAACACCATCTACGAAGCCCTGTGCAACAAGTACGGCCAGGAGAACGTCACGCTGGAGCAAGGTGTCACCTACAACGAACAGGGACAGTACTACGACGAGAACGAGCCACAGATAGACAAGGCCGTCAAGGCTGCCAAGAACGCTGACGTCATCATTGCCTGCATCGGCGAGAACAGCTATACCGAGACTCCCGGCAACCTGTCCGACCTGTGGCTGTCCGCCAACCAGCGCACGCTGGTGAAGGAACTCGCCAAGACGGGTAAACCCGTCATCCTGATACTGAACGAAGGCCGTCCGCGCCTGATAGCCGACATCGAACCGCTCTGCAAGGCAGTGGTAGACATCTTCCTGCCCGGCAACTACGGTGCCGACGCCCTGGCCAACCTGCTCAGCGGCGAGGTGAACTTCTCGGCCAAGATGCCTTACACCTATCCGCGCGAAATCAACTCACTCAACAACTACGACTACAAGGTCAGCGAAGAGGTGGGCACCATGGCCGGCGCCTATAACTACGACGCCAAGGTCAGCCTGCAGTGGCCCTTCGGCTACGGCCTCTCCTACACCAGCTACGAATATACTAACCTGCGCGTAGACAAGACATCTTTCACGGCTGACGACGTGCTGACCGTCAGCGTCGACGTGAAGAACACGGGTAGCCGCGCGGGCAAGGAACCCGTATTGCTCTATTCCAGCGACCTCATAGCCAGCATCGTGCCCGACAACCGCCGACTGCGCGCCTTTACCAAGGTCAACCTGCCGGCAGGCGAACAGCAGACCGTCACCTTCCAGCTGCCTGCCAAGGACCTGGCTTTTGTGGGAGCCGACGGACGCTGGACCCTGGAAGAGGGTGACTTCGTGCTGAAGGTTGGCATGCTGACACAAAAAATAACGTGCCGCCAGACGAAAGTCTGGGACACGCCCAACATCTGAAAAAACAGAGCGGTCAGCGGTTTACCCGCTGACCGTCTTTCTTACATGTTCATACCACCGTCTACCTGTATCACCTGTCCGCTGACATAGCTTGACAGGTCGCTGGCCAGGAAGGTTGCCACATTGGCAATGTCCTCCACCTGGCCACCACGGCGCAGAGGAATCTTGTTGATCCACTCCTTGCGAATCTCGTCGGGCAGCGCCTGTGTCATAGCAGTATCGATGAAACCCGGGGCAATGGCGTTGGCACGGATACCCTTCGGGCCCATCTCCTGTCCAATCGACTTGGCCAGGGCAATCAATCCAGCCTTCGAAGCGGCATAGTTAGCCTGTCCGGCATTACCGTGAACACCCACCACAGAAGCCATGTTGATAATGCTTCCGCCACGCTGACGCATCATCACCGGCACACAGGCATGGATGAAGTTGAAGGCCGACTTCAGGTTGACGGCAATCACGGCATCCCACTGCTGCTCAGTCATGCGCAGCATCAGACCATCCTTCGTGATACCAGCATTGTTCACCAGAATGTCTATCGTGCCAAACTCCTCCTTCACGGCCTTCACCACCTCCTCAGTCTGAGCAAAGTCGGCAGCATTCGAGGCATAGCTCTTAGCCTTCACCCCCTTGGCGGCAATCTCTTTCTCTGTCTCCTCGTTCACCTCAAGGTCGGTGAATGCAATGTTTGCACCTTCCTCTGCGAACTTCAGGGCAATGGCCTTGCCAATGCCACGTGCAGCACCTGTTATCAGCGCTGTCTTACCTTCCAATAATCCCATAATCTTTCTGTAATTATAAATGATAAATGTTACATTTTTCTCTTGCCCAGCGCACTATACACAATCTTGGCCACCTGAGGCTTCGTATCCTCCTCCTTCATGCCGTGGGCAATACGGCCATAGATATACGGCACCTCCAGGCCCTTGATACAATAGTGCGTAATGTCGGCCACCAGGTCAACGTTGTCAATATCGAACTCACCGTCATCCTTGCCCTCACGGAACACACGACGGAACAGCTCTATCTCGGCATCGTCAAAGTTCTTGCGGATCTTCTCCACCATCCAGATGTTACGGAAGAACTCGGCACGCAGGTTACCGTTGCGCACCACCGTCTCACGAATCATGCTCAGGTGCATGTATATCAGCTCAATGATCTTTTCCTGAGGGGGAATCCGCTTGGCAGCCACCTCGTCCAACTTGTCGGACAGTCGCTCCAACTCACTCTCTATGACGGCATAGTAAATATCCTCCTTCGACTTGAAGTAGGTATACAGCGTACGACGGCCTTTACCCGATGACTGCGCAATGTCATTCATCGTCGTATTTTCCAACCCGTTCTTGGCAAACAGCTGACGGGCCACGTCTACCAGTGTTTGTCTTGTCTTCGATATTGACATACTTCGAATCCTCCCTGACTTTTACCGTATTGCACATGCGCGATACGGTGTGCAAAATTAAGAAATAATGTTGAATCCTGCAAATGTTTAAGCAGAAAATGTTCCAAAATACCCATTTTTAGTGAAAAGTTCCACAAATATTTGGATAATTCAAAAAATAGTTGTACCTTTGCACCCGCTTACAAGAAAACAACATCGCGGAGTGGAGCAGTTGGTAGCTCGCCAGGCTCATAACCTGGAGGTCGCATGTTCGAGTCCTGCCTCCGCAACTACAGCAGCCTAAGAAGGCTGCTTTTTTGTTGTGTCAGAATTCGACACACTCCCGCATAACCCGACCTGTTCCCACAACAAAAAGAAAAAAGCGCTGAGTCATACTGACCGGGCGCCTTTTTCTTATTAGAATGAAATAAATTTCTTCTACTTCATTTTGCTCATTACCTTCTCAAAGTACCTTTGAGTTCCCCGCTTGGTGTAGTTCATGCCACCGTTCCACGAGCGGATGGCTAACTCCACATTGTTCTTGGGGTTGTAAAACGACTGGTACAACAGGAACATCTCCTTTGACTTGCCGACACTGAAGCGGTCCTTCATCGTGTAGCGCTTGTCACTGTTCCTCAGCTCCAGTATGCGGTTGCATTCCTTCACCAGTATCGGGGTAATCTGCATGATACCGCACGACTTGCCGCTCTTGTCCACGGCGTCAGCCTTACCTTCGCTCTCCACCTCGATAATCGCATCGATAACGGGATTCCAGTCGAATCGTGAGCTTTGCTTTCCCTTAGTTCCTGCCGAAGCATTTACCGGAACTAACATCATCAACATGCACCATAGGCATGCCGTCTTAGCTAATCTTTTCATTGTGTTATCCTTTGTAAGCACAGCCGTCTCACCACGAGACATTCATCTGCCATGCTATTGTTATCGCGCACAAAGGTACGACATTTTTTCCTAACAGCCAAACAATCCCACAAATTATAACATTGATTATCAATTAATTAACATATATCAAGCCACTTCTGCAAACACGAAAGAAGCCCCAAGTCGCAGATGACTTAGAGCTTCTCTTCTCAAAAAAAGTGGCGGCCTCCTACTCTCCCGCATTGCATTGCAGTACCATCGGCGCAA
>ERZ842401.6442-NODE-6442-length-12532-cov-3.067324_pt1 | contig 12532 bp, 13 predicted proteins | sample MGYA00521270_ERZ842401 | MGnify/ENA primary metagenome ERZ842401 (study PRJEB31892, sample SAMEA3878208) | bioreactor metagenome | biome: Moose rumen | place: Sweden | collected 2011-10 | study: EMG produced TPA metagenomics assembly of the PRJEB12797 data set... | reverse complement strand
GAAGGGCGGATGCCAAATCTTGTTATTTCCGAAATTTTTATAAACTCATTGTTACAAGTCTCAAGCCATTCGTATTTCATATTTTTCACTCCTTGAAATATTTTACATTTTGTAATGTTTTAATAATAATACCGCTTTTTGCAACATTATTGCTGAATATACATTTATATTGTAATATGTAAGATATGAGAAGAGTTGGCTTACTTTTAATTATATTTATGTTAACCATTTTCCCCTGCAAAGCCTCCATTCTAGATGAGGTCGAAAACACCATAGGGGAAAACGGCAGTGTCATATACAAATTTCAGCTGCCTGACGAAGAAGAAGAGCAGCCGGAAGAAGTTCAAGAAGAGGATATAACCAGCGATGATGTTACTGCGGATACAAATCCTCCAATAATATATGACGAAGATTATGATTATTACGGAGATGAAGATTACATAATATCTGATATGTATACAGACGTTTTGAAAGGCTATGCGGAATATAACGTTGAGGAGGAAGAGGGAATTGAATTGGAAGTTCCTGATTTCAGTCTTATAACATTGAATATTAAAAAACCGGTTTCTATTGAAGAACAAAACTTTTCATACCTGAAATCAACACCGCTGTTTATACAAAATCAATATTCAAAATTGAATTCTTCAGAATACAATATCGCCCCGATGTATGCCACAAGGTCAAAAGAAATGGGGGCTTTTAGCGCAGGAACAACATTTGGCCAATATATTGACACCGGAGAACTTGAAAACACATCTTCCATTTTCTCGCGATATCAATATAAACGTTTTGCGCTAACAACAACTTATTCAAGAACTCTGAGTTCTACGGACAGCACATACACTGACAATTTATACTTTGCGCCGGAATTCAGATTAAATCAGTACTTAACAGTCATAGAAAGGCTATCGGCAAACCCTATTAATAAAAGCAAAAAAGCCGAATTTATATTATCTATAAACCCGTTTGGGAATAAAGAAACAGACAGATTGCGTTTAGATCTTGGAGCAAGCCAAACTTATGATGATGAATATAACATATTAAAAAGCCAATTCAGATTTTACACCGTGTTTAAATTGTAAATATAATTTGTAAATTGGAACAAAAAAACTTATAATAAACACAAAGAGGGTTTGATGAATAATTTAAAAACACCTAAAAAAGATACCAAGCAAGAAAAATATAACCGAAAAATAGGTATTTATTACTCTTTTCTAACGGTTGTACTTCTTTTTTGCTTAATACAAATAGGGTGGGGAGCCATACTTAATATAAGTAAAATAATTTCTTACCATGGTAAAAGTATAATTCTTGAAAACCATTTAAAACAGGTAAAAATGAGAAATCAAGACTTGAAATCCGAACGTAAAATGGTAACTTCTGACAACAGTCTTGAGGGAATTGCGCGTAACAATCTTAAAATGGCAGGGCAGGATGAAGTTTTAGTTATAATAAACAAAAAAGTTGAAAAGCCAAAACCTAAAAAAGCTTTTTGGGATTTCAAAAATTTTAAATCAAAAAAACAAAATAATAAGAATACTCCGCCGATAGAAAAACCATTTGTACCTGAAAAAGTAGATGAAGAATAGAACGGATAAAATATGGAAAACGAAAATAACGAATATTTGCAATATATTGAACAAGCAGCCAAATTCAAAGAACAAAAACAATACAAAGGCGCAATTGAAATGTTATACAAAGCTCTAGAGCAGGGTGAAAACAATATTGAAGTCCTTTTTCAAATTGGCGAAACTTATTTTTTATTAAACAATTATGACAAATCAACAAAATACCTTGAAAAAGTTCATGCCATAAATCCGAATTATCAAAAAGCCGTTAAAATTCTTATGACAATAAAAGAACGTCAGGGCAATCTGGATGATGCTTTAAAAATTGGGCAAGCCTTTTTTGAAAACAACCCGAATGCGGAAATTCTTAAAGCTATAGCTAAGATATTATTGAAACAAAAACAATATAATGAAATAAAAAAATATTTAGATTGCGGATATTTTAACACAGAGATGAAAACCGAATGTGCTAACGCTCTGTACACAAACGGAGAAATCGAGCAAGCAAAAGAATTTTTAGCCGGTTGCGATAATAACGACGAAAACGTCTTATTATTTGAAGGTAAAATGAAATTTGATCAAGGAGATTTTGAAAAATCACAAGAAATCTTTAACCGAATAAGTGCAAACACTCAAAATCCTGAAATTTTGAACTATTTAGGCTTATTTGAGCTTGAAAATATGCGCTTTATAGAAGCTATAAAATATTTTTCAAAAGCCATTTCACTAAATTCAAATAAAGATGCATATTATTACAATTTAGGCAACGCATATTTTTATAACGGCTGGTTTAAAGAAGCGCAAGAATCTTATTCTAAAGCTCTATACCTACAACCGGACAATTTGGATTACAGATATTCATTAGCGTATTTATATTACGATATGGGCGAATACCAAAAATCTGACAAAGAAAATGAAGCTGTTTTGGCACTAAATTCTAAGCATACTCAAAGTTTGGTTCTAAAAGCGTTACTGCTTGCAAAAAATAAAGATTTACTTGAAGCAAAAAATATTCTCGAGAACATTATAAAAGAAAATGACCAAGATTCCTATGCTAAAATTTCTTTGGCAAAAATTTATAAAGAATTGAATATTTATGACAAAGCAGAAAAAACTATTCGAAATTTAATCGGTCAAAATCCTCAAAACTTGGATTATTTAAGTGAATTAGCAGAGATTTATATACAAGAAAAAAATTATGATAAGGCACAAGAAACTGCCGATAAAATTTTAGAAATTAATCCTAATTATATTTTAGGAAACATTTTAGGTGCAAAATCATCTTATTTAAAAGAGGATTTTGAAAAGACAAAAGAATACGCACAAAATGCCCTGGAGCTTGATATAAACTGTTCTGAAGGGTATTACTACCTGTCTTTATCACGCGAAAAAACAGAAGATATCGAAGAAGCTATTGAGTGTATGAAACGTGCTATATTATACGATTTGAATAATCCGAAATATTATGCACAAATGAGTGATTTTTATAAACAAAAGCAAGATTACAAAACAGCACTTGAATACATATCAGAAGCAGAAAGCCTTGATAATACAAACCAATACAAACATCAGTATTCTGAATTAGTTAAACTTTGCAGAACATCCAAATAAAAAATTAATTTGCCTTTCTCAAAATCATCAATATAATACATGATATCAGGTGTATAACAAGAGGAAAGTATGAAGCTAAAACAAATATTTAAAACATTATTATTAATAGCACTGCTTGCATTCGGGACATGTACATTTGCCGTTGAAGATACAGACTTGACCGATGAAATAGTCCCAAAACAGTATCCTAAAAAATATACTCCGGCGTACATAAAACAAATTACTCCGTCATATAAATGTACCGGCAAAGAAGAGATTTTTTATGTTGCTCTTGATATGTTAAAAGACACAACCGGAATGTATTCCCGCAACGCAATACTGGGAAGTAATTTATCTCAAAAACCGGTTCAAATTGAATTTAAAGATTTAGGACAAATAAATCAGGAATATGCAAATTTTGATGCGCTTGGTTGGAAAAAAGGCAAAAAATTGTATATTTATATCAATGTAAAACATAAAGATGCTCCGGCAGGCGCAATAGCAGCACTTCTATCCCATGAAGCTCTGCACCAAGATGAATTTAATTCACTTGCCGAAGAAACATACGCTTGGACAATGGAAGCTGTTGTATGGGAAGAAATTGTAAAACTATACCCCGAAAGTAACGACACATCATCCGCTCTTGTAAAAAGAGAAAATACACTTAAAAAACTCTTAGAAAAAGGAAACCACACTAACCAATATATTAAAAAATCTGTTATGCAAAACTCTGGATACAAATCATTACCGTCATATTCTCCCGGGTTTGAAAAATTATAAAACAATGCGGGAAATCTAAAATCAGATTTCCCGCAAATTTTTTGTTTTATTTTACCGTAATTTTTTTAACTGTTTCTTTAGATTTCTCAAGTTTTGGAGCTTTAATTTTCAAAATACCATGCTCTAATTGGGCATCTATTTTTTCATAATCAACATCCTGAGGTAAATAAATCATTCTTGAAAATTCACCGTATTTGAATTCGGATCTTTTGTATGATTTGTCTTCTTCGTTATGTTCTTCAACTTTTTTTGCTCGAATTGTTAAATAATTCTCATTCAAATCAATATCTAAATCTTCTTTCTTTACTCCCGGCAGCTCGGCACGGATGTCATATTCTTCTTTTTTGTCACTGATCTCGATAGGCATTGATAAATCTTGAGTACTTTCCGGGTACAAATCATCAAAATGTCTGTTTAAAATGGAACTGATTTCATCGTTTACCGATTTAATAAAATTGTCCGGTGTTTGTTTAACTAAAAATCTCATAACTTAGCACTCCTTTCGATTTGTTTGTATATTCATTTCTCATCTACATTAATATTATTTACCCGTTTTAAGGTAAATCCCGTTTTTTTAACCAAAAATTAACAATCTCAAATTTTTATAAAAAATCAATCATACGTAGGATACATTTTTGTTCATTATTATTTAAAATAAGGTAGGGTTAGGAATGAGCGGGAGGCCATGATGAACAATTTTTTGGAATCTGAAGGAGATTTTTATTCACCGGCAAACGATGAAATATCAGAATCCATTACTCAAAATTGGACTCAACAAGCATTGGAATGCTATTATATCAATTCTGATTGTAAAAAATGCTCTCTTTCCGGCGGACATTATTCATTCATATGTCAAATGCCAAAAGTTATAGATACATTATTAGAAACTGTCGGCCCCCCTGAAAAAGAACGTAAGAGCGCATAGTTTTCTATGTAAATATCTTGTAACATACATTCACTCCACATGTATTGACTTTAATATTTTTGTATGGTAATATGTGTGTGGGGTAAATGTATATTTATAAGTCTTATCAATTGATGAGACTTTCTTTTTGCACTAAATCAAACTCTTTACAACATTTGGTTTAACTTGCAATTTTAGCATTATTTTAATATAATTAAACCTAAAGGATGGATAAAAGAAAGAGTAATGAGCGACGCAAGTCTTAGCATAATTGTTGTAAATTGGATTATAGTATTTTTCTTATTATTGGTTAATGCATTCTTTGTTTCTGCAGAGTTTGCGGTTGTAAGAGCCCGCAAAGTCAAAATTGAACAAATGACAAAAGAGGGCAATATTGATGCAAAACTTGCACTAAAGGCTCTTGAGGATGTCAATTTCTTTATCGCAGCAGTACAGGTTGGAGTTACAATCGCAAGTATCGGTATTGGTTGGTTTGGTTCTCCAACTGTTGAAAAAATGTTAGAACCTATTTTAGGCAACGTTCCTCCTGCTAATGCTTATATTGCTCAACTGGTTACGGCGGCAATTGCATTTCTTGTAATAACATTTTTACATGTAGTTATCGGTGAACAGGTGCCAAAATGTATTGCTCTTCAATATCCGGAAAAAATCGCACTCCATGTTGCTAAACCTATGGATGCTTTTATGACGGTTTCAAAACCTTTTGTTTGGTTATTAAATAAATCTTGCAACGGAATACTTAAAGCATTTAAAGTGCCTATCAACCCTTCCCTAAAAGCTGTCCATACCATTGATGATTTGGATTTACTTGTTGATACTAGTTTTGATGAAGGTGTCTTGAACGAAACAGAAAAAGACATGTTTCACAACGTATTTCAGTTTTCAGATTTAACAGCACATGAAGTCATGACCCCGAGAACAGATATGGTTTGTGTTCCTCTTGAGATGCCAATGGAGGAATTAAATCAACTGGCATCGGAAAATCAATATACTCGTTATCCTGTGTATGATGGTGATATTGACCATATAACAGGGTTTGTACATGTAAAAGATTTATTCCAAATGTCATTGAATAATGAAACTTGTCCAATTAAAAAAATCCAAAGAAAAATACAACTTGTACCGGAAACAATCACTTTGGATAAATTGGTTTTAATGTTCAAAAAACAAAGAGCCCAGATGGCAGTTGTTGTTGATGAGTTTGGAGGAACATCCGGAATTATTACATTGGAGGATGTCTTAGAAGAAATCTTTGGGGATGTGCAGGATGAATTTGATATAGATGAAGAAATTGATATAAGGGAAATTAAACCAAATCAATACCTTGTAAACGGAACCATGCGTCTTGATGAACTTGCAAAGTTTTTCGATATGCCTGAAGAGGATTTGGAAGTTGAAGATGTGGATACCGTTGCAGGTTTGGTCGTAAAAGAATTAGAACGTATCGCAAAGGTTGATGATTTAGTTAATTATGGAGATTTTACATTTACGGTAAAAGAAATTGATGGGGCAAGAATTACAAAATTACTATTAATAAAAAACGAGCCTCCGGAAGAATCTGAACCAATTGAAGGATAATTAAAAAAGCTTATTCTTGTTAGAATAAGCTTTTTTATTCAATATAATTGTCTTTTATTCATCATCTTCATCTGTTTTAATTTTATCAACAACCATTTTTGCCATTTCTTTTGCGATAATTTTTTGGGTATCAGCAGGGCAATTCTGAAGCATGTTCATTGCTGTTCTAAGGGTTGTATCAATATCATACCAACGTCCTCTGCGGTTGTCATCAAGTCCGGAACCGACAGCATTGATAATATCATCTACTGCTTCGAATTTTTCATCCTCAATGTTGTGTTCAATAATAATTTTGATTAAATTTAATGCCACACGAATTTGTGTTTGATCATCGGTTTCTTCCAAAGTTCTCACTGCTTCAGATAAAACAGGGTCTTGGTCATACCAACGTCTGTGTTGATTTGAGTATTGTTCTTTCATCTTCCGTTCTCCTTATATAAACTTCTATCCTTTTTTGAATGTAACACCTTTTGTTCCCTTAGGATATTCCCATTCAAGGGATTTGCGCTCACATGCGATGCGGCAGGCACCGCATTCTAAACAATTTTCGTAATTTACAACAAGTTCTTGTTTTTCTTCATTCCACTCATAAACCTGAGCAGGACAAATATAAGTACAGCACTTGCTTTTACACAACTTACACTCATCTTTATTTGGATTAAGATGAGACTTTGTATCAGGTGAATATTTTAGTGTGTATAATTTTTTATCTAAATTCATACCAAAATACTCCATACCAGTTTTAATAATGCCCAAATATCTTTAAATAATTCAGATATTTTTCTGTCAGTAAATATACTTTTTATAAATTTGCGATAATTTTCTTTTTTAGGAACACTATCTACAGATGTGAACATTTCAAAGAAAGAATTTATTTTCTTCAAATAATAACTCAAAAATGCCTTTTGTCTTTGGTGCATAATATCCATCAAATCTTTATAGGTTTTTAAATCCTTCAATACAAAAGATTCTTTTAACTTTTTCTCATAGCCTGACAGAATTTTTCTTGAAAAATTACCGGCATTAAGCGCTTCTATAGCGGTTTGGGCGGCAAGTTTACCGCTAATCATCGCAAGGTTAGTACCCTCCCAGTGCAAATTATTAACCAGCATGCCGGCATCCCCAACAATCATAACCCCGTTATCACAAAGTTTAGGAATTTTTTTATAACCACCTTCCGGAATTAAATGTGCACTGTATTCTTCTAATTTCCCGCCTTCAATTAAAGGAGCAATAGACGGATGAGATTTCAATGATTCCAAAACTTCAAACGGTCTGTAATTATTTTCAACAAGATCGTTTAATGTTATACCAAGCCCGATAGTTACAGAATCAGTATTCGTGTACATAAATCCTAATCCAAGCATCCCAAGCATTGGGCCGCCAAAAATTTCACCTATTACACCTTGCTCATCTTTAACATTAAATCTTTGATTGATTATGTCTTTATCAAGTTTAATAACCTCTTTAACACTTAAGGCAACGTCTTTTGTTTCAATTTCTTTTCTTAGCTTAATTTGTTTTGCTAAAAGAGAATTTACACCGTCCGCCAAAACAACTATATCGGCATAATAATCTTCTAATTCTGTCTGAACTCCGACGACAGTTGTACCATTTTTCATAAGATTACGAACAACAGTCTGCTCAACAAGAGTAACCCCTGCTTTTTTAGCTTCTTCAGCCGCCCAGCGGTCAAATTTGCCGCGAATTACAGAGTAACTGATATTATTATCTTTTCTATAAGAAATAGTTGTAGAATCTTCTTCACCCAAAATCATAAAATTGTGATCGATATTTCTTCTCTCAACCGGAGCTTCCGTCTCAAAATTCGGAAAAATTTCTTTTGTCGGTTGAGTATAAATTGCCCCGCCAAAAACATTTTTACTGCCGGCAAAAGTTCCACGTTCAATCAAAACAACTTCTTTTCCGGCTCTTGCAAGTGTGATAGCACAAGAGATACCGGCAGGACCGGCACCAATAACAATTACATCCGTCTTATTGTAATCCCTTAACATAAAGCTCCTTTTGCCTTATTATACAACATAATTACCCTTATGTAAAATAGTTAATTGGGATTATCCTGTTAGGACAAGAACAATTTAAAACTTAAATTCTCACAAACAGTTTGACCCGACATAGAAGGGGTTAAAGACATTTGCCTTTTTGCATCTTCGACATATTTTAAATCTTTTTTCAATTTATGAAACAAAGTTTTATTGTCAAAATTTTCTTTCATTACAGATTTCATATAATTTTGGATTTGCTCAAATATAATTGCCGCACTGTTTTCAGTAATCATATTCATAAGATTCTCCTCAAATTTGAGCACATCATTTTTATTAAAATTCCAATAATTAGAAATTAAATTTTCAACAATTTCAAAACCATCATCCTCCTTACAATAAGACGGAATAAAAAACGATTGCGATCTTGAAACCACTGTTGAAATCATATCAGTTTTATCCTTTGTAAGAAAAATAAATGTGGTATTATGCGGAGGCTCTTCAAATGTTTTTAATAGCGCATTAGAAGTAACTTCAGGGAAATTGAATTTGTTAAGAGGTAACAGATTTCCCTCTTCATCCCTGTCACAAAAAATATAAACTCTGTGATAATCACTGCTAACGGAAAGCTCATTAATTATCGCTCTTGCTTGTTCAATACTTATATTCTTTTTGCCTGATGAACTTTCTTCATCATCAGATAAAGCTGACGCTTCTTTAAAATCTAACCTTGTATAAATTTTAACGGCAGGATGAGGTTGCTCTTTTATCCATTTGCAATTTTGGCAATCACAATCTGATACACCCCCATTTTTACAATTTAAAACTCTTGAAATCTCAAGGGCTATTTGGCACTGAGAAGTTATATCTTCACCCCAGAATAATAAACAGTGACCAATATTTTTACTTTCATCACATATAACAGATTGAAAATATTTTATAACATCAGGATATTTTTCTCCTACGGAATTATCGTAGTAAAGCATATTCCACCTCTCTTTCAGGAGGTAAAGATGTTTTACCCGTTTTAATTCTATACTCTGCCTCTGTTAAATTTTCTTTTAATTTAACAAGAGCTTTCAGTGATATATTTTTCAATTTTCCCATCTCAAGTTTTACTCTATATGGGTGCATATTAATCATTTTTGCAATTTCATCAGGAGAATATTGAAGCGAATTTGCTTTAATTTGAATTTTTGAATGAAGCATAGTATGTAAAACAGACAATATTGCCAACGGATGTTTTGCCATTAACAATTTTTGATATTCATTCAGCGCTTTTGCCAAATCACCGCTTGACAGATAATCTACAAACGCAAATAAATCATCATTATTTACACAAATTTCTTTAACAATGTCTTTAGTTACAGATTTATCTTTTACATAAACTTTCAATTTTTCCAACTCTGAATTCAACAATCTTAAATTTGAACCAACCTGCAATAACAGATGCGAAACTGCATCATTTTCAATCTTTAAATCATGTTTTTTGGCTTGATTTTTAATCCAAGCTTCTAACTCTTCTGTTTTATACGAAGGAATTTGAATAAATTCTTGGGCATTATATTTTGATAAAATCTTAAAAATTTTTTTTCTTTTATCAACGCCGGCCTTTTTCTTGCCATCATTATCAATACATGCCCTAAATACAATATCCAAATTCTCATTGTGATTTTCAAGTGCATCTTCAAGTTGTTTTAACTCTTTATCATCAAATCCGCCCTCGTCATCAGATTTACTTTTAAAATATTTAATACAATCAATTACAATAAGCATTCTCCCAAACATCATGGGCTGAGACAAAACAGCAGCAATTAAATCAGGGAATTTTGGATTGCTTATCTCTTTATAAGCCATTTGAATAAAATTTTTATCAAGCTTATCCTTTAATTTCTTGATTTCACTTGATATATTAAATTCTTCATCCCCATAGAAAAAGTAAATCATAAACACATTTTATAAAAAAATAAATATAGTGTAAAGGCGTTTGAAAATTTACAAACGCCTTTTGTATATTCAATTAATAATTTAAAATATTACTTTTGGCCAAAACCCATAATTCTCAATGCTTGTTCTTGAGATATACCGGCTAAGCGAAGTGCCTCATATGTATCACCTAATTCGGTGTCATCAATAAGACCATCTCTTAACATACGTACTTTTACATGCATTGGAGTACCTTCACTGTTCCATTCAAGTCTTTCACGTACAGATTTGATATCAACATCATGTAAGCGTTTGTAATATTTATATTTTGATGCTTCCGGCAGCAATCTAATGAAACTTGCCAAATGTTCAATAGCATCATTGTTAACTGATTTCATTGCAATTTCATAGTATTTTTCAACTCTTTCAGGAATTACATCTGCCGCAGATACATTGATATCATCCGCAACTTTAACACCTGTATTTTTGCGTTTTGACAACAACGGAATTTCATTTAACAAGATTGTTTGTGTTTTTGAATTTCCACGATTCATTAACACATCAAAATATTTCATAGCCTCTTCATTTGGTAAATATTTTAATAAATATGCAAGCCCTTGATCAACTTCAGGCATATTATATTGTAAACATTCCTGTAAACATTGTACTCTTGAATTAGCCGGCAAGTGTTTAATACCCATAGCTAAACCTGCTATCATGCTTTCAGATTTTTTTGGAGCTGCCATTTGTTCTTTCCAATAAGCAAGACGTTTTTGAGTGTTAATATGTCTTATTTCGCCATGATGTTCAATCAAATTAGCTTCTTCAAATAACTTTTTATTAACAATAACAAGTTTTCTACCTTGTTTTTCAAGTCCCATAGCTGCAAGTCTTTCCGATGGCATTTGTTTAAGTTTTTTATTTACAATTGTATATCCGGATCTTTTAACTTGTTCCATAAAGTATCTTGCTTCTTTATCAGCATTTTTAACTTTATTTACTACTGCCATACCTGAATATCTGTAATTATAACCGTTTACAGTAGAATCATGTATATTTAACAGAACATCTTTTGGAGTTCTTTCATCATAAACTATACCAAATTTGTATGGATCTACAATTTTTTTAGGAGCTTTTACATCATTATGAAGATATTTAGTCAACATAAATCCGGAATTAAGATCCCCAAAGAAGAATTTACCCTTTTGAGTTTCCAATCCAGCATGTGCACGCCAATACATAGCATTATTTAATTCCGCATGTAAACCGTTTCTTTTTGCTGCGTGCCATTGAGGATTATACAAATTATGATAAACTTTTAAAAGATATTGATCTTCATTTTTAGGATCTTTAATACCTTCTAAAACAAATGTTTTAGAGTTTGGGCCTGTGCCTAAATACTTTAAATTGACAGATTCTTTGTTTGCTAAAATTCCATATCTGCGTAATACATTTGTCAACATATCATTTGCAAACTGAGGACGATGAGTCGGATCAGAAGAAACATTATAACCTCTGATTGCTTTTGCTACAGATTGAAATGCCGTCATTATTTCAGGAATAGCACGAGAACGTTCTTCCGGAGCTATTTTCCCTATAATATAACTTGGCAATTGACCCACCATTTTACTTGCATAATTCGGTCTTTTTTTAGCCAGCAATTCTTCTATTTCTTTTTGTCCGTCAGCAAATGTTCTTTGACTTAATAATCTTGAGAGACCACTAAAACTAACATTAGTTGAATTTTGTTGGGGTTGGTTATGTCTTTGATTTGTACAATAAGACATACTGATAGGTAAAACTTTCATTACACACTCCTTTTTCATCGTAAATAAGATACGCACACTTTTAGTATATCCTCTAATATATCTCAGTCAAGTAGAACTTATTTAATTACTTAATAAAAATTTATAATTACTATAATAGTAACAAGATCAAGTATCTACAAAAAAAACCTCTCTATAAAGAGAGGTCTTTTTATCTATTTTAGAATTATTCTTCGTCTTCGCCTTCATCTTCGGCATGGCGGGCTCCGTCATCTCGCTCTTCCTCTCGAAGTCGATGGTGAAGCTCACGATGCGCTGCAAGACGATCGACGGCAGCGAGGGCGAGGCGGAGCGCTGGCTCGTCGATACAGGCGGCGAGGTTGCGCACAAGGCCCG
>ERZ842401.6441-NODE-6441-length-12532-cov-4.752905_pt1 | contig 12532 bp, 8 predicted proteins | sample MGYA00521270_ERZ842401 | MGnify/ENA primary metagenome ERZ842401 (study PRJEB31892, sample SAMEA3878208) | bioreactor metagenome | biome: Moose rumen | place: Sweden | collected 2011-10 | study: EMG produced TPA metagenomics assembly of the PRJEB12797 data set... | reverse complement strand
ACTCGTAGACGTAGCTGTGCTTCCAGTTGAGGTGCTCGTCGTAGTTGAACGAGCTTTCCTCGATCAGGTTGTCGTGGTCGTCGTAGTAGTAGGTGGTGAGGGCCACCAGGAACTCGTCGGCATCGTAGAAACGCCACTCCACGCGGTTGCCACGGTTGTCGTACTTGTAGATATAGCGCTGGTAGAGTTCGCCGTCGCGGCCGTAGAACTCGGTCTCGGTGTTGTTGCCCTGGTTGTCGTATTTCATCACACGCTTCTCGGTCATCGAGCCGTTGTCGTCGTAGCTCTGCTCTTCGACCAGGCGGTTGTTGTCGTAGCGTGAGGCCTCGCGTTTGGTCATGCGGCCGTTGATGAAGGCGGTGCGCTCGATGCAGTTGCCGTTGTTGTCGTTGAGATATGCCGTACGTGCGGTCAGCACGTTGTTCTTGTCATATTCGTTCCACCCCAGCGAGTAGCCGTTCACGTCGAAATAGTAGGAGAACCAGGTGTATTTGCCGTTGTTGCGGCGGTATTTGTCCTGCAGGTTTCCACGCGTGTCGAACACCACCGAGTCGAGGCATACCAACTGTTTGCCGCCGTTCTTGCCGCCGTGGAGGTTGTAGGTGAACTCAAGCATATAGATGGCGTTGCCGTGTATGCCCAGCTCCTCACGTGAGCACTTCTTCGGTTTGTTGGCGGCTACGGCGTTTGCGGCGAGCAGCACGACGATTACGAATGCGATATATTTCTTCATTGCGTTGGGTGATTTGTTTTGCAAAGATATTAATTTTTTATGAATGTTTCTGCCGGTTGATTTATGGCCGGGCCACTGACGAATGTAGCGGATGCTTTCTGTTTTACGTCAGTTGGCGGCTAATTGTTTCACTTTCGGTGTGTTCTCCACTCGAACAGGATGCCTATGGCCGCTGTCACGACAGCACCGAGGGTGTAGCCGAGCCAGCGCGGCAACAGGCTGCCGAAGCCCTCTTTCTCTGCCACGAAGATGAAACTGGCGGTCACCATGGTCATGAAAAGTGCCGGGATGAGCGTGATGAGATGCACCCCACGGCGGCTGGTCTGCACGAGGTAGACGGTCACTGCCCACAGTGTCACGGTGGCCAGCACCTGGTTGGCCCACGAGAAGTAGCGCCAGATGTAGTCGAACCCGGTGGAGTCGGCCAGTGAGAACACCAGCAGTGCCATAGCCGTCAGGAAGACCGGCAGGGCCACCAGCAGACGTTTGTGTATTGGCTTTTGGTCGACGTGCATGAAGTCGGCCACTATAAGGCGGGCCGAGCGGAGTGCTGTGTCGCCACTTGTGATGGCCGCGCTTATCACGCCGAGGATGCATATAGTGGCAATCACCGGCGGGAACCACTCGTTGGCGATGACACCCACCATGGCGTTGCCGCCCAGCGGGTGGCCGTTTTCAGAGATGGTTTTCTGCGCCAGCACGGGGTCGTGGTAGAACACCGTGGCGGCGGCAGCCCATATAAGGGCCACAACGCCTTCGGTAATCATGGCACCGTAGAAGATGGGGCGTGCCTGGCGCTCGTTGGTCATGCAGCGTGCCATAAGTGGCGACTGCGTGGCGTGGAAACCGCTTATCGCACCGCACGCTATCGAGATGAACATCATCGGAAATATCGGGTTATGCGCGGCATCGGGGTGGGTGTTCTGGAGACCATGCCACACCTCCGGTATCTCCGGGCGGTAGACCACAAAGGCCACCACTATGGCCACGGCCATGCCCAGCAGCAGGAAGCCGAAGACAGGGTAGAGGCGGCCTATCAGCTTGTCGATGGGCAGCAAGGTGGCCACCAGGTAGTAGGCAAAGATTATGGCCACCCAAATGTAGACGCTCCAGCCTGGGGTGAAGTTGTCGTGCAGCAGCACAGCGGGCGTGTTTACAAACACTGCACCCACAAGTATCATCAATATGACTGTGAAGCCGCGCATCACCTGTTTCATGCCGTTTCCGAGGTAGCGGCCGTGGATTTCGGGCAGCGACGCCCCGTTCATGCGGATGCTGATGAAGCCCGAGATGAAGTCGTGGACTGCGCCCGCGAAGATGCAGCCGAACACAATCCACAGGAATGAGGCCGTGCCGAACTGCGCCCCCATGATGGCGCCGCAGATGGGTCCCACGCCGGCGATGTTGAGAAACTGGATGAGATAGATGCGCCAGGCTTTCATCGGCACATAGTCGACACCGTCGGGGTGTGCCACGGCCGGTGTGGCGCGCGCGGTGTCGATTTTCAATATCCGCTCCACCACTTTCGAGTAGAAAACGTAGCCCAGCACGAGCAGTACAACCGCAATCAAAAATGAAATCATAGTGTTGAGGTTTTGTAAACAGCTTGCAAAGTTACGATTTTTTCGCAAGAAATCCACGGTGGCCGACCTGCAAGGCCGGCAGTGGGGCAGAGGTCAGCGGTAGAGGCGCATCTCCTTGTCGAGGCCGACAAGCCTTGCATCGAGCATCTGGCGTATCTGCTTCCGCACGGCGGTCTCGTCGATATCGCCGAGGTGCGACAAAATCTGGCTCACCGTCATAGGTCCTTGTTCCAGGAGCTCTACTATTCGTTGCCCGGACTCTTTCATGTCGGCTTTACGGTGGCTGATGCAGATGTCGCACCAGCCACATGTGCGGTCGCTCGCCTCGCCGAAATAGCGCAGCAGCTGGATGCTCCGGCAGGAATCGGTGGATTGCACGAAAGCCACCATCGCATCCTTGCGTTTCATGGCATAGCGCTTGCGTTCGGCATAGTCCACGCCGCCCACATACAGGCTTTCGACATGGCAACGCGGCGCGGTGAAGACGACACTCTGGCCGGCGACACCTTTCTTGTAGGCCACCAGCTCCATGACATCAAGCTTTTCCAGCATTATGCCCACCGTTGCGGTATCCAGGCCAAGTTGTTTTGCCACCAGGGACTCGTCGATTTCGGTCTGCCGTACAAAGACACCGCCGTACAGCCGCATGATACGCTCAAGAAGCTCTCCATAGCGCGGGTTGCTTTCGACGAAGGCATATAGGGCCTCGCGTGGCACCTTGACCATCAGTGTTGATTGTGGGTCCTCCTTTGTAGGCAGGTAGAGCAAGCCGTCGCGCTCCAATATGCCGAGGGATGACCATACGGTCGTTGGTGTAAGCGAAAGCTTTGTGCAAAGGGTGTCGGTGTCGAGAGCGAACTCCTCGTTCTCGCCCCCGCCCATGGGTATGGCGAGCAGTCGGCACAGGGTGTCGTAGACCTTGCGCACCGTGGCAGTGGCAGGATAGGCCTCCTCGACATTGCGATCCAGGTTGGTGAGGTCGCCCTTGGTGTAGAGCATGACGGCGTAGGAACGCTTGCCGTCGCGCCCGGCGCGTCCGGCCTCCTGGAAATAGGCCTCGATGGTGTCGGGGATGTAGGTGTGCACCACATAGCGCACATCGGGTTTGTCGATACCCATGCCGAATGCGTTAGTGGCCACCATCACCCGTGTTTTGCCTTCCATCCACCGTGCTTGCGACGCGTCGCGCTCGCGTTTGTCCAGCCCGGCATGGTAGTAGCCGCTTGCCACGCCGTTGATGTTCAGGAAGTCGGCTATCTCGCGTGCCGCGCGCCGTGTCGGCACATACACTATGCCACTGCCGCCCACTTTGCCGATGATGCGCAGCAGGCGCCCGCGCTTGTCGGCCTCGTGGAAGACCATGTATGCCAGGTTGTCGCGGTAGAAGCTCGACACGAACCGCTTGGCGTTGCGGAACTGCAGCCGTGTGCAGATGTCGTCGGCCACCATCGGTGTGGCGGTGGCGGTAAGGGCTATGATCGGCGCCGACGGGAAGTATTGCCGTATCTCGGCTATCTCAAGATAGGACGGACGGAAGTCGTAGCCCCACTGCGAGATACAATGTGCCTCGTCGACGGCTATCATCGTGATGTTCACATTTTTCAGTGCATTGATGAACGCGCGGCTCTTCAGGCGTTCGGGTGCCACATAGAGCAGCTTCAGACCGCCGTAGAGGCAATTGGTCAGCACGTTGGACTGCTGCTCGGTGTTCATGCCCGACACGATGCAGCCCGCTTTGACGCGCCGCTGCCGCAGGTTCTCGACCTGGTCTTTCATCAGCGCTATAAGCGGGGAGACTACGAGGCACACGCCGTCGCGCATCAGCGCCGGTATCTGGTAGCACAGCGACTTGCCGCCGCCCGTGGGCATAAGAACCAGGGTGTCGTGTCCCTGCAGTACCGAGTCGATTATTTCGCTCTGCGGGTGGCGGAAATCGTCGTATCCCCAGTGTTTTTTCAGCAGTTCGCGTGCAGTGGGCATAGTGGTTCGGGGCTTGTAGGGCATATAGGTTGAAAAAAAGAGAAACGGGGCCTTGCCTGCGGGCCCCGTTTCGTGTGTTGTCAAGGCGTGCACGGGGGCACGCCGCTGCTTGTTATTCCTGGCCTTTCACCTCTTGCTCCTCTTTCTTTTCCAGCTCCTCTTTCAGGTTGCCGAACACATCGCCGAGGGTGGTCTTCTCCACCTGCTCGTTGATTTTCTTGGTGGCCTTCTTCACGGCGCGGTCGCGTTTGGCCTCGTCGTTCTCGGCGGCTGCCTTCTCGTTTTCGACGTTGTCCTGATGGATGCGGGTGTGCGAGACGATGATTTTCTTGTTCTCTTTCGAGAATTCGATCACCTTGAAGTCGAGGGTTTCGCCCTGTTTGGCCTTGGTCTTGTCCTCTTTCTCGATGTGGCGCATCGGTGCGAAGGCCTCAACGTCGTAGGGCAGGTTCACGATGGCGCCCTTGTCGCTGACCGAAAGGATGGTGCCCTGGTGGACCGAGCCAATGGTGAAGAAGCTCTCGTAGACATCCCACGGGTTGTCCTCAAGCTGCTTGTGGCCGAGGCTGAGGCGGCGGTTCTCGGCATCGACTTCGAGCACTACCACGTCGATTTTCTCGTCAATCTTGGTGAACTCGGCCGGATGCTTGATTTTCTTGCTCCAGCTCAGGTCGCTGATGTGGATAAGACCGTCGACACCCTCTTCAAGTTCGACGAAGATGCCGAAATTGGTGAAGTTGCGGACTGTGGCGGTGTGCTTGCTGCCCACGGGGTATTTCTCGGTGATTGAGAGCCACGGGTCGGGCATGAGCTGCTTGATGCCGAGCGACATCTTGCGGTTCTCGCGGTCGAGCGTCAGGATGACGGCCTCGATCTCCTGGCCCACTTTCAGGAAGTCCTGGGCGCTGCGCAGGTGCTGGCTCCAGCTCATCTCGCTCACGTGTATCAAGCCTTCGACACCGGGTACTACCTCCACAAATGCGCCGTAGTCGGCTATGACCACCACTTTGCCTTTCACCTTGTCGCCCTCCTTGAGGTTCTGGTCGAGCGAATCCCACGGGTGAGGTGTGAGCTGCTTCAGACCCAGGGCTATGCGGCGCTTGGCCTCGTCGAAGTCGAGAATGACGACTTTGATTTTCTCGTCGAGGTGCACAATTTCTTCGGGGTGGTTGATGCGGCCCCAGCTGAGGTCGGTGATGTGAACCAGGCCGTCCACGCCGCCGAGGTCCACAAACACACCGTAGTTGGTGATGTTCTTGACCGTGCCTTCGAGCACCTGGCCTTTTTCGAGGTGGGAGATAATCTCGGCTTTCTGGGCCTCGATCTCGTCCTCAATAAGAGCCTTGTGCGACACCACGACGTTTTTGTACTCATGGTTTATCTTGACGACCTTGAACTCCATGCTCTTGTCCACATAGACATCGTAGTCGCGAATGGGTTTCACGTCAATCTGCGAACCGGGAAGGAACGCCTCGATATTGTCGAACACCGTGACGATAAGGCCACCTTTGGTGCGGCTCTTCACATGGCCGGTGATGATTTCCTGGTTGTTGAAGGCCTCGTTCACGCGCTCCCACGACTTCAGGATGCGGGCTTTCTTGTGGCTCAGCTGGAGCTGGCCATTCGAGTCCTCTTGGTTCTCGACGAACACCTCAATCTTGTCGCCCACTTTCAGGTCGGGGTTGTAGCGGATTTCCGATGCCGGGATGATGCCGTCCGACTTGGCTCCGATGTTCACAACCACTTCGCGGTCGTTGATTGAAACGATGGTGCCTTCGATAACTTCCTGCTCGGTGAAAGCGTTGAAAGTCCGCTCATAGGCTGCCGACTGCTGGTCAATCTCGGCCTGGTTGACTTTCTCGGTCTTGTTGTCGATTGCGCCCCAGTCGAAATCCTCCAAAGGTTTCACGTTTTTGTAATCCATTGTATTTGTTTGTTTTTGTGACAGCCTGCCCTGTCGGGTTAAACATTGGGTTAAACGCCTTGTTTATAGTGTATTGGCAGGAACACACCTCAAAGCAAAGCTTTGCAAAGATAGTGATTTTTTGTGAATTGAGAACCGCAATGTGCAAAAACACAATTTTTGCAGGCTCAACAACCAAGCGCAACACCGTTGTGCAGATATAGTAAGAATTTTGATTCCGGTGTGTGTAGCCCCAACGACCAAGCGCAGCATCGCCCCGCAGGGGCAACAAGCCGTCAGCCCAGTGCAACGCCCTGGGTACAGCGATGTGAGTAAATCCGCCCAGGGCGTTGCCCTGGGCTGTGATATTACCGCCCTTTCAGGGCGTTTCCTCGAAACGTGCTAGCTTTCCCACACAAGCCCCCAGCGTGCCGAAGGCACGCCATTTTATTAACCCCACACAAGCAACGAAGTTGCGCAGTGTGGGGTGTTGCAAGTACGCATCGTTACCAGCACCTCGGAGAGGTGCGACCTTGCATAACACCGTACAAGCTGAAAGCGCAGTGCGGTGTCACACAAGCCCCACACCAATACAGCACCTCGGAGAAGTGCGATTTCAATAACCCCACACTAAGCCGATAGGCGCAGTGTGGGGTCAGCCGCAAACATACCCTGCCAGCGTGCCGAGGGCACGCTACTTATCTCATACCAGGCATTAGTTGTAGCGTGCCTCCGGCACGCATGCTCACGGGGACGCGTGAAGCCCCACACTAAGCCGATAGGCGCAGTGTGGGGCCAGCCACAATCCGCACACCCATTTTATTCCCAATAAAATTCCCGTAACTTAAAGCAAGAGAACAATTATGATGGTTTATAAGCTGGAATATCAGAAGAAAATAATTGAAAAAAATTCACAAATTCTGGTAATTAATAAAGTTGTTGTATATTTGCATCAGAAAAACACAGACATGACGGCAAGCAAAATTACAATTGAAACGGTTCATCCTGGGATTACTCTAAAAAATGAACTGAAAAAAAAATCAATAAAGCAAAAGGACTTTGCTGAAATGATAGGTATGCACCAATCGCATCTATCGGAAATTATAAAGGGCAAAAGAAACATTTCCGATTCTATTGCCAAAAGCATAGCCGATACTCTTGGTATGGATCCGATAGAATGGATAGAGCTTCAAGCCAGGTACGATTTGATGACAAAGAAAATCGGTTTGTTAGATGAAAATGAGATAGAGGCACGAAATAGACTGCACGAGTACGAAGGAATATACGACATGAAAAGACTTTTCAAGGCCATCGGAATGTCAAAATGCAGCGATAGCGAAAAATATGATTTTTGTAAGGAAGTCCTTGAATTTGAGTCACCATCAAATCAAAATAACTATGTGAAGGGATTATTTCGCAGGTCTACAATTACCGGCCAAGACAAAATAATGATAGCAACATGGACTGTTGTGGCAAAATACGAAGCATCAAAGCAACCAAAACCAACCGAAGATTTTAACCCCGAAAGAATGGATGAACTTGCAGAAGAGCTTCGCGAAATATTCAACGATAACCAAAACACTCTAAATCGTGTGGAAAGGAAACTCGACGAATACGGAATTCGTTTCCGAGTAGTTCCAAAACTTGACAGAGCCTCAATTGATGGTTTTTCTTTCATAGCTGACAGTATACCCTCAATAGTTATAACCAAGCGCTTTAATAGAATAGACAACATTGCCTTTGCTGTTATGCACGAAGTAGGGCATTTGAAATTGCATTTGATTGATGGAAGTGGAAAGCTCAACATTCCGCAATATGACGGCGATGATGTTACCAAAGCAGAGGAGGATGCAAACAGGTATGCATCCGATGCATTGATACCGAAAGACATTTGGGAAACTGCCCCCGAAGTAAAACTAAACCCATTTATAATACAGAAGGAATACACGCGATGGGCACAAGCACATGGCATCAACAAATGGATTGCACTTGGAAGGGTTTCGCACGAAACTGGGATTTACAAATTCAAGCAAGACCCTTCAAGGGAAATAAACTAACGAAAGGAGGATACAGAATGTAGCACGTGAAACCAACAAAACCTGTGCATCTGCCAATGCACAGGTCGGAAAAAGTGTCGGATACAAATAGATAGACACTCTGCAAACCAATAATTTGCTTTACAAAGATATGTACATTATCTTTACACGGCAAATTTTTAACATTTATTTTTAACAAAAAATCATTTATTTAATATGGATGATCAATTATCTCTATTCAGCCGTAAAGAGATGTACATTATGGAACATTCGGAAAACGGCAGCTCAAAAAAAGCACCAACAAGACAACCCAAAAAAATAAATTACGAAAATATGCACCTGATAGACGGCATGCAGTTCACAAGGAAACACCAATTTCCACAAATGCAGTCATATACAGGAGCAACCGATTTTCAGACCACAGCATACAGCGAAAGGATGAAAAATTCGGGACACAATCAAGCAGTACATTTCTTTCTTGACGACTATAGGTTTGCTAACGCCGTATGGCATCGTTTGGAGAAAACAACTTTCGCTTTGAGGAAGTTCGACTACCTTTTCACTCCTGATTTTTCGATGTGGCGGAATTTACCTACAAGTTTCTACAATTATGAAAACGTGTTCAGAACACGTTTTGTTGGGGCTTATTGGCAACTCTGCGGTTTCAACGTCATACCAACAGTAAGCTGGGGAGACCTTGATTCGTTTGCATACAGTTTTGAGGGGTTGCCGTCAGAAAGCGTTGTTGCAGTGAGTGGCATGGGCAATCGTCGCAATCACAATTCCTTTTGTCGCTGGTGCAACGGTTTGAGACGCCTTGAAAAAGAAAAGTCTCCAATCAAGATTATTGTTTATGGTGGGGAAGTGGAAGTCTCGGACTTCCACACTCAGCTTGAGTTTATACCCGATTACATTTCAAAACATTTTAGAGATGAAAAAAAATAATGCAAGCACCAATGCAATAAAGCATGTATTGTACGAAGAGGACGAAGCAATATTCCTTGACATGGAAAAAAACTATACATCCGAGAACGAAAGGAATTTTTTCAGCAATGTACGATACAAACAAGAATACGAACCAACCCTGGTAAACGACTTACTCATCTCCGAACACGATAACAAAGATGAGATATATCTGGTAAGATGCGAATACGAAGAATACATTGTCGGGCATGGTCTTGTCGAAAACCGCGACGAAGAAGAGCATGTCATGTGTCTTGCAGACGCTCTTACGGTCAATCTACATAAGCTTGGTTTTTTCGACAGGAACATCACCCTTTGGCAATGGTTGCGCGAATGTGACTACGACTGTGTAAGGTATGATATGAACTATGATTTTTTAAGCTATGGGGAATAGTAGGGAATTTATTTTAGGAATCACGTCACAGGGGCAATCGGAATATGAGACAATCGGGCCAGCAAAAACGTTTGGGGGAATAAAAGGGAGACTTATAAAACGCAGGGTGGATCCCGACCACCACACTACACTTCCCAAATATTCAAAAACATCCGATGTCTATTTCCGTCAGAACAAGAATGGTGTTTGCCAAGCAAGAGTTTATACCGACCGGAGAATGATTTTGGATTTCGATTGGAGTCACAACCACACAAACAAAAAGGAAAACCGAACCTTCCGTGCAGGAACAATTCACGTACAAGTTTGGAGATATAACAAAGATGGTTCATTCGTGCGTATCTCGGACAAAGCACGCTTAATGAACAATTACGAAATGAAGAAATATGGAGCGTTGATAAAGGCGTTTTGTCCTGATGTGAAGTTTCGATAGCCTTAACTGAAACGATGATTAAGAAATGCAAAAAGAAAGTTGAGAATTTTTGGAATGTGGCGACCGGCGGGGATAGGACATATTATTACGACGAGGTCGGATGACTGGAGATTTTGTTGCGTGATGCCCAATCAGACTAATCAGGAAAAATAGCCTCGAAGAGTCTAAACGCACGAAGTGCTAATAACCCCACATTAAGCCGATAGGCGCAGTGTGGGGGTGTCAGCACACATGCCCCGCCAGCGTGCCGAGGGCACGCTACTTATCTCATGCCAGGCAATAGTAGTAGCGTGCCTCTGGCACGCATGCTCACGGGGACGCGTAATCCCCACACTGGCTTACGCTTAGTGTGGGGTTAATAGGATGGCGTGCCTCCGGCACGCATACCCGTGCGTTCATGCGACTACCCACACGAGCCGCAGGCACAGTGTGGGGCGTTGCAAGCCCGCATCGTTACCAGAATCTCTCCGAGGTGCTGGGTATGGTGTGGGGCTTTTATACATCGCCTGGGACGATGGGGTCGGGCCTGTTCATGGCCTCTTCTTGCTTGCGTACGCTTTCGGCGTGGATGGTCTCGAAAATCTCTTTGGTGTAGGCGGTGTCGAGGCCGAGGGACTCGGCCTGGTCGAGGCGGTCGGTGAGCAGTGCGTTCCAGCGGTCGGGTTGGAAAACGGTGAGGTTATCGCTCTTCTTTATTCCGGCTATTTCGAGCGATGCTTTCTGACGCTCGGCCAGCAGAGAGAGCAGTTGCCGGTCGATATCGTCGATGCTGCGGCGCAGCACTTCCAGGTTGTCGAGCGGACGCGGTTCGCCCGAGCGCACAACGAGTTCGGAGAGCAGCCGTGCAAGTCCGTCGGGGGTGAGCTGCTGCCGTGCGTCGGTCAGGGCCTCGGAAGGCTGCGGGTGGACCTCAATCATCAGGCCGTCGAAATGCAGGTCGAGCGCGGTTTGCGACACCTGTCCGACCCACTCGCTGCGTCCGCTGATATGGCTGGGGTCGCACAGCAGCGGCATGTCGGGAAGCAACCGGTGCAGTTCCATGGGTATCTCCCACAACGGGTTGTTGCGATAGCCCTGGTTGTTGTAGATATCGAAGCCGCGGTGTACGGCGCTGATATGCGTCACCCCTACCTGCCGGCAGCGCTCTATGGCACCGAGCCAGATGTGGATGTCGGGCATAGGGGCGTTTTTAATCATCACAGGCACGCCGGTGCCACGCAGAGCCTCGGTAACCTCTTGCACCGCAAAGGGGCTGGCCGTTGTGCGTGCGCCTATCCACAGGGCATCGAGGCCGTGGCGCAGGGCTTGCTCTACGTGGTGCGGGTTGGCCACCTCGCAGCAGAAGCGCAGCGATGGATGCCGGAGTTTTTGCTTCTCAATCCATCGCAGGCCTATGTCGCCTACCCCTTCGAAGCCGCCGGGCTGGGTGCGCGGCTTCCACACGCCGCAGCGTATCATCGACACATCGGTGCACGATGCGAGACCGTCAACCGTCGCGGCCAGCTGCTGGCGACTTTCCAGGCTGCACGGACCGGCTATGACTATGGGTTTCTTCATGGGTGTGCCTATCAAGTTGTTTGGGAAATGAGTAAAATCGGATAGACTGTCGGCGTAGCGAAATTCATCGGTCAAATAAGGACAACTTCAAAAAAAATCGCCACAAAAATACTAAATTTTCCTCTTTTGTGTTAATTGTTGAAAGAACCGGTTCGAAACATGAAAATCAAGTATCTTAAACTCAAAAACTGGCTACTCATCTCGCTGATGGGTCTGCTTGGCTTTGGTGGCTGCAAGTCGGCCAAGACAACGGCTGCCAGCCAGCCGCAGGAGTCCGAACAGGAATATGCACAGCAGCCAGCCGACACGCCGAAGAAGAAGGTTGTGGGCGATGATCGAGGCCAGGTGGCCATCATGTATGGCGTGCCAACCATGAACTACCGCATCCGCGGCAAGGTGGTCAACCACCAGGGCAAGGCCGTCAAGGGCATACAGGTGGTCATGCTCAACCGCTCTTTCGGCAACACGCCGAACAACCCCGGCGAGGACGACCCCGACGTGAGCGACTACATGAAGCAGTATGCCGACACCACCAAGGCCGACGGCTCGTTCGACATCAGGGTCAAAGACCGTCCGACCGAGTATATGCGTGTCTTCGTGCGCGATGTCGACGGCCCATCTAACGGCAACTACCAAAACGACGTCATCAACGTCGAGTTCACCAACGACGAGGTGAAGTCCGAGGGGCAAGGCTGGAGCCGTGGCGTGGCACAGAAGGACGACCTCACCATCAAACTCAAACCCGTAAAGTAGGGCAGGAGCGTGAACCCCTCGATGGAAAAGCCGGAGAGCGGCCTGAGCAACTTTGCCGTGGATGCCCTGCTCAGCTTTGCAGAGGATTATAGCGGTGAGAAGATAGATGTCTCCCTGCTCAACTTTGGCGGCATACGCACAGAGCTGCCCAAGGGTGACGTGAGGGTCTATGACGTACTCTCCATTTTTCCCTTCAACAA
>ERZ842401.6440-NODE-6440-length-12534-cov-4.284718_pt1 | contig 12534 bp, 11 predicted proteins | sample MGYA00521270_ERZ842401 | MGnify/ENA primary metagenome ERZ842401 (study PRJEB31892, sample SAMEA3878208) | bioreactor metagenome | biome: Moose rumen | place: Sweden | collected 2011-10 | study: EMG produced TPA metagenomics assembly of the PRJEB12797 data set... | reverse complement strand
TAGCGTATGCCTCTATTCTATATTAACCTTAATCTTTCCTGCCTCGCACGCCTTATTCATTTCCTCCCTGCTGTCAAAGGCAAATGCAAGTACACCAATAGTATCACGGCTATTATGAAAAGTACTGACCACGGTGCCCTCTTCTTTCAGCATCAGGCTGCCACACAGTCTTTCCTCTAATCCTTCAGCCAGTGTTAATCCACGGAAGATGCCATCGCTATCAGAATGTACCGCCGTACTCATGGCATACGGCTTATGCCGGGCTGCGCTTATCGTCACCTCGTCACCCACTGCCGCCTGTAGTGTCATAGCCGTGACATCCTGCCCTGTTGCAGCATGAACAATCTGTGGAATCATATTACCTCCGTTGCGAGGTCCTACGTCAAGAATAAAGATTTCGCCACTGCGTCCTATAAGATACTCTATGTTACACGGCCCGTTGACGTAACCAAGCGCAGTAATCATCCGCTGAATGGTCTCTTTCACCTTATCTTCTATCTCGCTGCTTATATCTGACGGTATGAGGTGCATGACAGGATGGAATGCCGAAGTCACAATATCCCTGCGCTGCTCAATCATCCCCCACGACACAACCTTGCCCTCTACCACAAAAATCTCGGCCTCCTGCTGTATGATATCGCTTTCCAAATACTCTTCAATCACGAGTTTTCCTTCCGTAGAGTAAGCCATAGACTCCTCATAATGGAGTACAATATCCTCGACACTCTCCACTTTGAACACTCCCCTGCTGCCCGAACAGTCCGTGGGTTTCATAATCGCGGCAGCATGAAGCGTATCAAAAAACTCCACCATCTCTTTCAAGTCGCTGCATCCGCGCGCTCTGGGTGAAGCGAAACCAAAGTCTGAGAGAAACTGCCGAAAGAGGTGTTTATGCGTCATTATCTCTGTGGTATGGCGCGGATTATGCGGCAGTTGCATTTGCTCTGCTACATAAGCTGCCACTGGGAAGAGCATATCTGACCAATAAGCCGTTATGCCATCTATCCCTATCCTACGTGCAGAGCGCAATACTTCCTCACGGTCGGAGATGTCGATAAATAGTTGTTCGTGGCTTATGGCATGTCCTGGAGCATCATGATGAATATCGGCAGATATCACATAATATCCCAATTCCACCGCTTTGCGTATGGCAAGAGTCTGTCCGCTATTAGCTCCAAGTATCATTATGCGTTTCCGTTTCTTCATGCCACAGATGTCATTCTATTATTATCCTTTTCTTATCAAATCTCTAACCTGCTTCGCCACCATGACACTGCTGACCACAAGTATTCCTATACCACATATCCAGTACTCCACTCCGCTAAGCAGCGTGGAGATATAGGCAGCACACACTATCAGAGAGTATATTCCCAACTGCAGCAGTTGCCTGTGGCTGGGCAATACATCATAGCGCCACTTCATACATACCGTTACGAATACGAGGTCAAGCAAATTACTCAGGAAGATAGCCCATCCTATTCCTATTAGGCCATACTGACTGTAACCCACCATCACCATGGGCAGAAGAAGAATGCTTGAAGCCGTCTCTATGACGAAGAACATTTTGGAATCACCTGCCGACAGCGACATATATGCCAGAGGTTGGTGCATACCTCTGTAGATAAGGCTTGCCATGATAACCTGTGCCATGGGTATCATTGCCACGAACTTACCACTCAGCAGCAGTGGCACCAGCACTGGCATCAGCACCATCATACCGATAGACAAGGGCAGACATAACGGCACCACAACGTCAATCTGACTGCGAACGGTCTGCAGTCGTTCTGCATAGTTGCTGAACACACTCGCAAGTCGCGAGAAATAGTCGTTGCTCATGGATGCCAGTACTACTCCGGCGTATGTCATCATGAAAGCATGGGCAGAGGAGAACAGACCCACCACCTCCAACGACCCCGTGCTATTGAGATATGATTGGATAGCGAGCTGCGTGGCATGAACCCCCACTCCAGCAAGGACGAACGTAAAACCGAGTTCAAGCATACGGCTGCCGCCCTTCAGGAAGTCCCATGAAAAGCAGAAATGCGGACGCACCTCCTTATATGAGAATGACACAACAATAAGTGCCTGCACAACGAATAGCAACACGAGTGCCGGCACCACGCCTTCCATACCAAATAAATAGTAAACGGGTATGGTAGTGACGATACCTGCCACCACATGCAACACAGAAACAATGGCGAGTTTCCTCAGTTTATGCAAGCCCGTAAGCACCGCCAGTTCGCCACAGACAAGCGAACTAAATCCTACGGCTGGCGACAGGAGCATATAGCCCCACGTATGGTCACTGTCATTGAATGTAGCCCTTGACAGCAACGGAGCCAGACATAACGTGAGCACCATGCCTGCAACGACGAACAGCGCTACCCATGAACGCACGAGCATAACGGCATTGGCAAGCCGTTCAGCTCCACCATCTTCAGTACGCCTGCCATAGGCTGCAGCTATCTCAGTGATGCCGCTTTTATCCATACCCACATTGGTAGAGGTATGCATCAATTCGCGCGTCTCATTGTATATGCTGTTAAGTCCAACGCCTACCGGACCGAGCAGCAGTGCCGCCAACTTCGTCCTGACTATGTTAAGCACCAGGTTCAGCCCCTGCACACCGCCGAAGAGTGTTGTTGCCTTGAGTATATTCTTATATTGATTATTCATTTATCCATTCATAAGTATCATAGCAGAGCGCACGCGCACCGAAGCCTTCCTTCTGAAAAAGCAGGTCAGCGTTGAGCATTTCGCTGTGAGCCTCTGTTGATTTTCCAAAGTCGAGATAACGCTGTGCAGGGAAACTACGCAACAACATCTCCACTACTGCGTCAATAGCGCCCATGCGCTTGCCTTCGGGTGTGGCTGAGATATACTGTGTATGCACCACGCGTGGGGTCACATATACCACTATGCCACCTACCATCACTCCGTCCTTAGTGGCTGATGCGAGCAGTATGTTTTCTGGGAAACGCTCACGGAGCAGCAGCATCTCGTCCAGACTGTGCACCGGCTTTACGCCATATTTCTGCCCAAGGTTATTTCTGAGAATAGTCCAGAAGGCCGCGAAGTCGCTGCTAAAATCCACTACTATGCCGTTCTTCGCAGCGTTGCGAAGCCCCGACTTGCGGCTCTCACGCCATTTCAGTGGGTTATTCAGGTCGATAACCGAAGACACCTCGCGCTCCACCACCTTGTAGTCCTTACATACCACGTGCATAGCATAGAGCGGCTCGTCAGATGGTTGTTCGCAGTATATCCACGGCAAGGCTTTATATACCACGCGTACGATGCCTTCTTCTACCAAAAACGAGCGCATCGACTCAAACATTTCCTTCACCACCGTGGTGGTCTGGCGATGGCTTATCACCAGTCCGCCATAGGTCAGTCCACGATGCGAGTATAACGTATCTTCGGTGAGATTAGCCGGCAGCAGTCCTACAAGTCTGTTGCGTTCGTCATAAAACATCAGAGAGCAATCACGGAAGCGATCACTGTGGTAATCCATATAGCCACGCAGAAAGAGAAACGTAGAGTTTTTCGCCCCACGGACAAAGTTGTCCCATTCCGTTCTTCTGTCCTGCGTATATCTGTGTACCTCTATCATTCTGCGCGTTCTACTTCGTTAGCAAATGCAAAGTTAGCAAAAAAAATCCAGTTGTGCAAATCCTCAGTTTTGCTAATTGCCATCTTATTACATGGTAAAAGCTATCCGATTACATGGTAAAAGCTACCTGATTACAGTGTAATCGCTATCATATTGCAGTGTAATCAGATAGCTTTTGCAGTGCGCCTTGTACGCCACTGATAATCTGAACGTTACCTACTCACTCGTTGTAATATACACGCTTCACCCTGTTGGATATACCCGTAAGCACTTCGTATGGTATGGTGTCAAGGCGGTCAGACAGTTCCGTTACTGGCAGGTGGTCGCCGAAGATTTCCACACTGTCGCCTTCGCGGCAGTCGATGCCCGTCACGTCAATCATACATACGTCCATACAGATGTTGCCTACATATTCCGCACGCTGTCCGTTAACAAGACAATAGCCGTGGCGATTGCCCAGATGACGGTTGAGGCCATCGGCGTAGCCTATGGGAATAGCCCCTATCACAGAGTCTTTCTCAAGGAAAGTGCGGCGCGAGTAGCCAATGGAGTCGCCGGCCTTCACATGGCGCAGCTGCAGGATGGTGGTGCGCAGGGTAGATACATTGTTTATGATGCCGTTGGTACGAGGGTTTATTCCATACAAACCCAGTCCCAGACGACACATATCCATCTGTCTTTCCGGGAAATGCTCAATACCTGCCGAGTTGCAGATATGGCGCAGGATATGATGAGAGAAGACAGCCTGCAGGGCATCAGCGCCTTTCTTGTATAGCTCAAACTGCTCTGCGGAGAAGTCGTCGAAGCCATCGTCGTCGCTGCCGACGAAATGCGAGAACACTGAGCGCGGTGTCAGGGCATTCTGTTTTTTCAGATACTCCGTGAGGTGAGGCATATCCTCGACGGGGTGGAAACCAAGGCGGTGCATACCCGTATCGAGTTTCACATGGATGGGCCAGTCGGTTATTCCCTCCTTACGCGCTGCGCTGCAGAGAGCCTCAAGCAGTCTAAAGGAATAGACTTCTGGTTCCAAGTCGTAGTCAAACATAGTTTTGAAGGCCGACATCTCGGGGTTCATCACCATGATGTTGGCAGTAATTCCAGCCTGACGCAGTGCCACACCCTCGTCGGCTACGGCCACGGCAAGATAGTCCACGCGGTGGTCCTGCAGTGTCTTGGCTATCTCTATGGCGCCAGCCCCGTATCCGTCAGCCTTTATCATGCACACCATTCGTGTGTCAGACTGCATCTGTGATCGATACCAGTTGAGGTTGGCAACAACGGCTGAGAGATTTACTTCAAGCGTTGTCTCATGCACCTTCTCTGCCAGTCGCTCCGTGATACGGTCGAAGCCGAAGAGGCGTGCTCCCTTTATGAGTATCACTTCGTCATGCAGTTGCTCAAAGGCTTCACTCTGCAGGAAATCCTCTGTCGTGGCAAAGTTATTCTCACGGTTCTGCCACTGCTGTCCGATGGTTATCAGTTTGCTGACGCCTCGCTGAGCAGTCATCTGCTCTATGCGCGAGCGTATCTCTTCGACTTTGACCCCTTGCTGCTCCATATCACTGAGAATGAGCGTGCGACTGCGCCCTTTATGGTCTGGGCGGCGGTGCATGAAGTCAAGTGCTATGTCAAGTGAAGCAAGGTCAGAGTTGTAAGAGTCGTTGATGAGGGTGCAACCGTTCTTGCCGTCCTTCACCTCGAGACGCATGGCAACCTGTTCGAGGCGAGACATGCGTTCGCAAAGCGTGTCTATCGCAATGCCAACATGGAGTGCCAACACCGTGGAGAAGCAGGTGATGGAGTTCTCGATGGAAGCATCATCAATGAAGTGAATCGTGTACTTCCCCACTTGTCCCTCATACTCAAAATGCACGGTGGCATGGCAAAAGCCGACCTTTCCACGCCGAGCATTGCCGCGCTTCAGGCAGGCTTTGAAAATCTTTCCGTTCATATCGAAAATATCGCGAAATTCGGCGTTCCGTCGGTCGTTGCCGTCAATAAATTTGTCACCGACACCGAAGAAGAAATTGATTTGCTCAAAAAACTGTGCGAAGAAAAGGGCGCAAAAGCCGTGCTCTGCGAAGGCTGGGGTAAAGGCGGCGAGGGTGCGAGAGAACTTGCGAAAGTCGTTTCAGGAGTCGCCGATTCACCAGAGGCGAGTTTCCACTATCTTTATCAGGCAAATCTTTCGTTCGCCGACAAAATCAAAGTGCTCGCCAAAGAAATCTACCGTGCGCGTGATGTCGAATTCGCTCCCCAAGTGCTTAAAAAACTCCGCGAATATGAGGAGCAGGGCTACAAGGACTTGCCCGTGTGCGTGGCAAAGACTCAGAATTCAATCAGCCACGACCCGAAACTGATGGGCGCACCGAGCGATTACATTTTCCCCGTGCGCGATGTGCAGTTGTATTCGGGGGCGGGCTTTGTGGTCGCGCTTGCCGGTGAAATCATGACGATGCCAGGCTTACCCAAATTGCCCGCCGCGCTCAACATCGACATTGACGACGACGGACATATTTCGGGGCTATTTTGAGTCCACAGATTCACACAGATTTTCACAGATTACAGGTTTTGTGATATATAAAATCTGTGTTTATCTGTGCTAATCTGTGGATAAACTTTGTGAGTGAATTATGTTTAAATTTTTTTTGAAAAAAAATTTCTGTGACGGGTGGGATAATTTTTTCTTTCTCGTGATTTCCAACGCGATTACGATTCTGCTCTTGGTTGGCTCGTATTTTGCGCTCAAGGCGGCGGATTCATTCGGCTCGTATGCGCTTTTGCTCGGTTTCGTGCTGTGTTCGGGCGTGCTTTCTGTCTCGCTCTTTGCGTGGGGGGCGAACGCGGCAAAAATCGCTGATTTCCGTTCTCCCTCGTTCGGCATGTTTTTTTCCGCGCTCCGTTCCGTGTGGAAAATCGGCTTTGCGTTCGGCGTGCTCGTTTCGGCGGTGCTTGTCCTTGTGCGCATTGCCGTCGCCTATTACCTTACCATGTATTTTAAAGAAGGAAGTCTGCTCGGGCTTATCATTACGGCGGCGCTCGGGTGGTTTGTGCTCGTTTCGGCGATTGCGCTCCAGTATTTTATTCCGCTCTACTTTTTGCAGGAAAACAACGGCTTCAAAAAATGCCTCAAAAAATCATTTCTTATTTTCTACGATAATGTCGGCTTTTCGCTCGAACTTTTTTTCGTGAATGCGGTGCTTTTCTTTCTTTCGTGCGTCACTTTTATGATTGTGCCGGGCTTGAACGGAATTGTGCTGTCTTCCACGAACGCGCTCCGCTTGCGTCTCTACAAATACGACTGGATTGAGCGCATGAGCGAAACCGACCCCGAATTTGAAAAAAATCGCGACAAACGAAACGAAGTTCCGTGGGAAGAATTGCTCGCCGAAGATATAGAGTCGCTTGGTCCAAGAAAACTTGGTTCGTTCATTTTTCCGTGGAAGTAGGGGAAAGCCTTCCCCTCGGCGGCACTTCGTTGCCGCCTACCCCTTCTGCGGGGAGTTCCCCGCAACGCCCCCATTGCTTGATTTTCTGATTGAGTATACACTTAATCTATTCTTTAAATCTTATGGAGAAAAAAATGAAAAAACTTCTTTCTGTTGCTATCGCACTTCTCGCAAGTGCGTTCGTTTTGACTGGCTGTAACGAAAAAAACGGCAAAATCAAAATCGGTGTTATTCAGCTCATTGAGCATCCCGCTCTCGATAAAAGCTATCAGGGCTTCGTTGACGGCTTGGCTGAAGCAGGATACAAGAACGGCGAGAACATCGTCATTGACTATCAGAACGCTCAGGGCGAACAGGCAAACTGCGTTACGATTGCAAATAAATTCGTAAACGACAAAGACGACCTCATCTTCGCAATCGCAACTCCGGCGGCTCAGGCTGTCGCGAACCAAACAAAAACAATTCCGATTCTCGTTACGGCTGTCACAGACCCGGAATCTGCAAAACTCGTAAAATCAAACGAAAAACCAGAAACGAATGTTTCGGGCACTTCTGACCGCACTCCGGTTGAGGCTCAGATTCCGCTCCTCAAGAAAATCGTTCCGAACGCAAAAACAGTCGGTCTCTTGTACTGCTCAAGCGAGGCAAACTCAATTTTCCAGATTAACTTGGCGAAAAAAGCGTGCGAAGAGAACGGTCTTTCTTACATCGAGGGCTCTGTCTCAAATTCAAACGAAATTCAGCAGGTCACCCAGAGCCTTGTCGGCAAAGTTGACGCTTTCTATGTTCCGACTGACAACATGCTCGCCGCTGGTATGGCAAATGTGGCGATGGTCGCAAACGAAGCAAAACTTCCTATTATCTGCGGTGAGGACGGCATGGTCGTTTCTGGCGGTTTGGCGACTTACGGAATCAACTATTACGAGCTTGGAAAACTCACGGCAAAACAGGCGGTAAAAATCCTTAAAGACGGTGCAAATCCTGCCGACATGCCGATTGAATATGTTGACAAGTTCAACTTCTCATACAACAAAGAGACTGCCGAAAAAATCGGAGTCAAAATTCCTGAGAATTTGTAATTCTTAGCCTTCCAACACCAAATCGACCGCGCTTGCTCCCGTAGCTTTCAGCAAATCTTCGGGGGCGAGCGCGATTTGTTCTCCGCGCATTCCCGCGCTCACATACACTTTTTCGTGCTTTAGCACTGATTCGTCAATAAAAGTCGGAAATTTCTTTTTCATACCGAGTGGGGAACAGCCGCCACGCACATAGCCAGTGAGTGCGAGCAATTCTTCGGGTTTTACGGGATTGATTTCCTTTGCGCCCGTGGCAGCCCGCGCTTTTTTGAGGTTGATTTCATGCTCCGCGCTCTGGCAGAACACAAAAATCTGCTTTGATTCGCTCCGCATGACAATCGTTTTGAAGCACGCGGCGGGATTGATTCCGAGTTTTGCCGCCGTGTTTGATGCCGCCCCGCGAGAAAGTTCGTGCTCTCCGTCGTCATCGTAAGAAAGCGTTTCATAGTTTATTTTTAGTCCGTCAAGAATTCGCATCGCGTTCGTTTTTTTCATTTTATTTTCCTTGTGAATATGCTATATTTATTCAATGAGCCAAAATATTCAAGAAGTTTTCAGTAATTTCTCGCAAAAATTCAGCCGTTTTAGTAAATCGCTTGACGCGAAGCGCGTTACTCCGCCGTCGAAAGATTCCTACTACGAAGAAAAAATGCGCGAGCGGGGGGAACGGCTTCGCACTTCGGTCGTTTCCACTTATAAGATTTACCGCGCTCCCTTTGAGGCACTGGGCGAGCAGAGCGACAGGGCGGCTTCACTCGACAAGGACGAGCGGAATCTTTTAAAAGCGTACAATCTCTACAAATCCTGCATGGACATCGACAAAGAAAATCAGGACGAAATCGGCGCGACGCACATCAAGAGCGTGGAGCTGTATTCTCCGCTTTCCGACAAGGCGAGCTATACGACGGGCGGGCAGTTCATTTATCTGTGTGCATGGCTCTACTTTGAGGCAGGAAGCCAAGAATATTTTCCGTTTTTTGCAGAATCAGAAAATCACCATTCGCTTTCGTTCGCAAAAGCCGATTCTTTTGAATTCGACGCACACGAACGGGAAATTTTTGAGATTATCAAGGCGGAATTTTACTCATGACCAAAGATTTAACGACGGGGCATCCGCTTAAAATCATTTTTAACTTTGCCGTTCCTGTTTTTTTCGGCTATCTCTTTCAGCAGTTTTACAATCTCGTGGACACGATTATCGTCGGGCAGTTTTTGGGCGTTGACGCGCTCGCGGCGGTCGGCTCAACGGGAAGCCTGCACTTTATGATTATCGGCTTTTGTATGGGCGTGTGCTCGGGTTTTGCGATTCCAGTGGCGCAGAAATTCGGCGGGAACGAGTGTCCGGCAATGAGGCAGTTCGTGTTCAATTCATGGATTCTGATTGGCATTTTCTCACTCGTGCTCACTTTCTGTACGGTGCTGCTCTGCCGACCCATGCTCGTTGCGCTCAAAACACCGTCCGATGTCCTTGATATGGCGTATTCGTATTTTGTGATAATTTTGGCGGGAATTCCCGTTGTTTTCTTCTATAATATTCTTGCGGGAATTATTCGCTCGGTGGGCGACTCAAAAACTCCGCTCTATTTCCTGCTGATTTCCGCCGTGCTGAACATTGTGCTTGACCTGCTGTTTATCGCGGTTTTTAAATGGGGCATTCCGGGGGCGGCGCACGCAACGGTCATTTCAACTGCTGTTTCGGGAATTCTCTGTTTTTTCTATATGAAAGCGAAATTCGAGATTCTTCGTTTGCGAACTGAGGACAAAAAGGCTTCGTGGCGGCGCATGAAAACGCTCTTGGGAATCGGCGTTCCGATGGGCTTGCAGTATTCAATCACGGCAATCGGAAGCGTTGTTCTGCAATGGTCGGTGAACATGCTCGGCTCGGTGTATGTCGCTTCAATGGCAACCGCCCAAAAAATCACGATGTTCTTTTCCACGCCTTTTGACGCGCTCGGAACAACGATGGCGACTTACGGCGGTCAGAATGTGGGCGCGCGCAAAATCGAACGGCTGAATTCCGGCCTTTTTTGGGGAAATGCGATTGGCTTTGCTTGGTCTCTTGTTGCGCTCCTTATCCTCTATTTTTTTACGGACAACATTGCCTTGCTCTTTATCAGTGCGTCCGAGTCTCGCGAAACTGTGGAATCGGTCGTAAAGAGCGTGTTTTTTTATCTTATGGCGAACGGAATTTCATACTGGCTGCTGGTGCTTGTGAATAATGTGCGCTTTATGATTCAGGGAATGGGCTTTTCCCGCCTCGCGATTTTTGCAGGTTTGGCGGAGCTTGTGGGTCGTGCGTTCATTGCGGTTGTGTTCGTGCCGATTCTGGGATTTAAAGGCGCGTGTTTGGCAAGTCCGCTCGCCTGGGTGCTTGCTGATTCCTTCCTTGTTCCCGCCTACTTTGCGTGTAGAAAAAAACTCATTATAATATTCGGAAAGGGCGAAGTGAAATCATGAAATCAATTAAGACGAAAATTTTTTCGGTCGTGCTTTCAGGAATCATCGCGGCTTCGGTTATCGTCGGAAGTTTTGGAATTTTTTGGTCGAGCAATGCGATTCGCCGTGATTCTGCGGAAATTTTGGATTTAATGGCGCAGGTTCAGACGGGCGGGCTCAACGCGCTTTTTTCTGATGTCGAGCAGTCTTCAATCGTGCTTTCCCACTATGTCGTTGAAAATCTCGATGACTTTACGGTGCTTCATGATGAGGAACTTTTTTCGCGCTATGTCGGAAAACTGGAAAACATCGCCTTTTATAGTGCGAATTGCACGAATTCCGCGCTTTCTGTGTATATCCGCTTTGCGCCCGAATTCACCGACGAAGTGGCGAGCCTGTTGTGGATTCGGCGGAACGGTGTTTTTGAGCAGGAAACGCTCGGTGAATTTCCCGTGTATGATTCTGATTTTGAGAACAGCTGGTATTATCGGGCGCGCATGTACGGAATGGGCGTGTGGACGAAGCCGTATTACAATGATGATATAAAAGAATATGTCGTTTCATACGCTATTCCTGTCTACAAAAACGGGCGGTTCTTTGCGGTGGTCGGCATGGACATCGATTTTGACAGCATCGCGTCTGTGGTCAATTCGATTTCTGTCTATAATACAGGCTATGCGTTTCTCACCGACGAAGCGTTTGTGGTCACTTACCACCGCTCTGTTCCTGCGGGCACGCGCATTGTCGATGAAACGGCGGAATTCAAAAAACTTTCCGTTGATTCTGTCGATTCTGATTTTTACGAGTACATTTTTAAAGGCAAAAAATTCCGCATGGTCTATAAGAATTTGGAAAACGGAATGCGCCTTGTGGTGAGCGTTCCTGCGCGGGAAATTGACAGTCAGCGCAATCGGCTTATTCTTACGGTTTTGGTTTCTGTCCTGCTCATTTCGTTCATCGTCTCGCTTTTCAGTGTGTGGATGTCGAATCGGCTCACGCGGCCGCTCAAAGAACTGAGCGATTCTGCGAGCCATATTATCGCGGGCGATTATGAACTTGAATTCAAGCACCATTCAAACGATGAAATCGGCGATTTGATGAATACATTCGTCTTCATGGCGAAGTCGCTCAAAGTGCAATTTGAATATATCAATTCGCTTGCCTACCTTGATTCCATGACGGGCGCGAAAAACAAGCGAGCGTTCATCGACGAGCGCAACGACTTGAACAAAAAAATCGCGGCGTCAAAGGAAAAGGGCGAAAAACTCGAATTCGGCGTGATTGTCTTTGATGTGAACAATTTGAAATTCTTGAATGACAATTTCGGGCATAAGGCGGGCGACGCGCTCATTAAAAATGCCTGCACGCTCATCACCGAAACTTTTGCCGAAAGCCCCGTGTTCCGAATCGGCGGCGATGAATTCGTTTCTGTCCTAAAAGGAAAAGATTTTGAAAATTGCACGGAATTGCTCACGAAATTCCGAAGCGAAATGGACTATCTGAAGGAAAATAAATCCGAGCCGAGTGAGCAGGTTTCAATCGCGAGCGGCGTTGCCCTCTACGATTCCGAAAAAGACGAAGAATTCCAATCCGTGTTTGAGCGCGCCGACGAAGAAATGTACAAAACGAAGCTCGCGATGAAAGGAAGCGCGAGATAATTCAGAATGCTAAATTGGAAAAATCTTTCAAATCTTATAGAAATCTGTGCTAATCTGTGTTAATCTGTGGATAGAATTTTTAGGAGAAATTATGGCAGACACAATGCATGCTTTGGAAAAAAATCCTGCTTGGAAGGGCAGAAGAGGTCCCGTCGTTTTGGTGATTATGGACGGCGTTGGCTATGGCAAATATGAAGAGGGAGACGCGGTTAAGGCTTCTAAGATGAAGTACCTCGACTGGTTTACCGCAAACTGTCCGCACACAAAGCTTAAGGCTCACGGAACGGCGGTCGGTCTTC
>ERZ842401.6438-NODE-6438-length-12535-cov-8.674920_pt1 | contig 12535 bp, 7 predicted proteins | sample MGYA00521270_ERZ842401 | MGnify/ENA primary metagenome ERZ842401 (study PRJEB31892, sample SAMEA3878208) | bioreactor metagenome | biome: Moose rumen | place: Sweden | collected 2011-10 | study: EMG produced TPA metagenomics assembly of the PRJEB12797 data set... | reverse complement strand
ATAAAAGTATTTACGCCGATTGCCGCTAATTCTTCCATAGCTATAGCCGCAGAAGGTCCGCCTATTCCTGTTGATGTTACTAGGACTTTTTCACCGTTTAATTCTCCGGCCCATGTCGTAAACTCACGATTAAACGCGACAAAATAGGGATTATCGAAATATTTCGCTATCTTCTCACAACGTCCGGGATCTCCGGGAAGAATGCAATAACGTCCAGCGTCATTCTCATCTAGTGCTATATGATATTGTTTCATAATAATTAACCTCCAAATTACATCACAAAAATTATAATCATTCTCGTAATCATCGACGCAATCCAAGCTAAAACGCATTGCCAGACGACAACACCGAATGCCCATTTTCCGCCTAACTCTCGCTTAATCGAAGCAACAGCCGCAACGCAAGGAGCATAAAGCAGACTGAAGACGAGTAAAGCCGCCGCCGACACTGACGAGATTACGGAACTGACATTTTCGCCGAACAGGACTTCAAGAGTTGAAACAACGCTTTCTTTCGCCAAAAATCCGCTGATTAACGACGTACAAATTCTCCAGTCGCCTAAACTACTCTCATCAGGACTTGACGCAAGCCCAAAGTGAAAATCGAAGCTCTGAAGGAACCAGATTATAACCGTCGCTAAGAATATCACCGTAAAGGCTCGTTGAATGAAATCTTTTGCTTTCTCCCACATTAACATTAACACGTTCTTAGCGGCCGGTATCCTGTAATTCGGAAGTTCCATCACGAACGGAACAGCTTCACCCTTGAATAACGTCTCTTTGTAAAGAAGCGCAACAAGAATTCCCGTGAAAATTCCCAGCAAATATAATCCCGTCATTATCAAGCCGCCGTGTTTAGTGTTCGCGTCGACATTACGGCAGGAACGGTACATCCAAAGCCAATTAATATGGGAACAATGCTTCGTCCTGAAAGGCCAATTTTACGCAATAACTTATCCATGAAAAACGCAACCCTCGCAGTATAGCCACTGTCCTCAAGAATTGACAGGAAGAAAAATAGCATGCTGAAGTCATGAAAGTATCAGCTGAGGCCGTGAAACTCTCAATTAATCCCTCTAAGACTTCCTGAAAATATGCGCCGATAAAGTTAAACGTGAGAAAAAATATTGCTATCATAACCGCGATGAAAACAGGAATTGCCGTAAATTTCCCCGCTAAAATTCTGTCGAGCTTCTGAGAGCGTATGAAATTAAATCTCATGTCGGCCATCGCTGCGTTTCGGTCAAGTCCGCGTTCTTTTTCCATACGGCTCATTACGAGTTTATCATTCTCAATTACTTTACTTGCCGCAAATCTTAATGGAATTCCCGCGCGTTCAGCATGATCTTTAATGAGATGGGAAATTGCATGTAAGCACCTGTGAACTGCTCCGTCGTGGTCGTTTTCGTCACAGAAGTCGTAACGTGTCGGCTTCTCCTGATATTTCGCGATATGGACGGCGTGATGAACTAGCTCTTCAATTCCTTCATTCTTGAGCGCGGAAATCGGAATTACCGGACAGGTTAATAATGCTTCCATAGTGTTAATGTCAATCGTGCCTCCGTTGCCGCTGAGTTCGTCCATCATGTTTAAGGCGATTACGATAGGAACTTGCATTTCTAGAAGCTGAATTGTCAGGTATAAATTGCGTTCAATATTCGTAGCGTCGACGATGTTAATTATTGCTTTGGGCTTTTCGTCGAGGATGAAATTACGTGAGACTATTTCTTCGCCGCTGTAAGGTGACATTGAGTAAATTCCCGGCAAGTCCGTAATCAACGTGTCAGGATGTCCCTTAATTACGCCGTCTTTTCTGTCAACAGTAACGCCCGGAAAATTCCCAATCCTTTGGTTTGAGCCTGTAAGCTGATTGAACAGCGTAGTTTTTCCGGAGTTCTGGTTACCGGCCAATGCAAAAGTTAATTGTGTCCCTTCAGGTAATGCTTCACTCTCGCCCTGAACATGATATTTTCCTTCTTCGCCGAGTCCTGGATGTTCGACTTGAAAGTTTTTGCGTGAGGCTTCATCTTTATTCTCATCATGAAATTTTTCACTAACCGGCTTAATCGTGATATTCTCGGCATCGTTCGCCCTTAATGTCAGCTCGTAATCATGTATGCGAATTTCGAGGGGATCTCCAATCGGTGCAGAACGTATCATTTTAACCTTTGCTCCCGGAATAATCCCCATGTCTAAAAAATGCTGACGAAGGCTTCCGTGTCCTCCGACGACATCAATAATTGCGCTGTCGTTAATCTTTAACTCCTTAAGATTGATTTGACTGTTCAACTTTTAACGCGCTCCCGTTTATGTTTGATTGTATGTTTGATTGATAGTTATGATATTATAATTACGAAATAAATTTATACTAACCATATGAGTAATCTTGCATTAACGAGAACTGTTCTAGATTGGGAGGTCTGGAGCAGATAAAATAAGCAAAACTCTCTCTAACCTCCATAAAGACGCAAATTTTTTCAGGAGGTTACGAAATTGAAAAGCGGCAAAAAATTATTCAGCGATGGTTTTACGTGTAAGTCATGCGGTTATCCTGTAAATCCTCCGTTTACGACTGAGCATATTCAAGAAATGTTGAAGTCAATGCAATAAATTTTCGGGCTTTCCTGTTACGACTCGGTGCAAAAAGTCCCCTCGCTTCAAAACGGGGGGATTATTTTTTTACTCTTCGTTATCGTTCTCGTCCATAAATTTCATCATAGCTTCAGCCGCTTTCTTCGCTCCGTCAACGGCATGTACAACCGTTTTTGCTCCTGTAACGACATCTCCGGCCGCGAACACGCCCTTTTTCGTGGTCATGTAATTTTCATCGACGATCAACAAGCCGTTATCGCCAGCCATTAAGCCGCTTGTTGTGCGTACAAGTTTTCCTCGCGGGACTTGGCTGATTGATATTACTGTAGAGTCTGCGTGAACTTGAATGCGTTCGTCCTCATGGCCGATAATATTATCGTTCTCGTCGTAAATCGTCTTGCAGAACACCGGGCCGTCCTCCGTAATCTCCTGAACTTGCATGCCCGTCTCAATTTCCGCGCCGTCAAGTTTCGCGTAAGCTACCTCGCTTGAACTCGCCGCGATTTCTTTTCCCATTGCGTAAAGCGTAACTTCCTGAGTTCCGTTGCGCAAGGCTGTACGTGCTACGTCCATTGCCGCATTTCCGACACCGATAACTGCTACTTTATTTCCCAAGTGATGAGCCTTCGGGTTCGCAAGATAATTCATAGCAAAATGAACATTGCCGAAACTTTCGCCCTTAATTCCCAGACTTCGCGGACGTTCTGCTCCTGTTCCGATGAAAATTGAGTTATAACCGTCGCGGAATAAATTATCGATTACGAGCACGCTGCCGATTGTTGCGTTGAGCCTGATTTGTATTCCCATTTCTTCGAGCTTTTTTTCGTAACGGTCAAGAATTGTTTTAGCGAGCCTGAACTCAGGAATTCCGTATTGCATAACTCCGCCGATTTTGCTCTTCCATTCGAAAATTGTAACGTGATAACCTTTTGACGCGAGAATTACAGCTACAGTTATTCCTGCCGGGCCAGCTCCGATAATCGCAACTCTCTTGTCAATTCTCTTTTCGGGAACTGTCGGCTTCATTCGGTCTAAATACATGTCGGATATGTAAGTCTCAATGCTCGAAAAATGTACCGGGCTGTCCTTGCGTCCACGTATACAATTTCCTGCGCATTGTTTAGCGTGATTGCAGACCATTGAGCAAATTAATGATAACGGGTTGTTGTTAAATAAAATTTCGCCGGCTTCCATAAGTTTATGTTCTTTGAAAAGTTTTATTACTTCGGGAATTGGCGTATGAACTGGACATCCCTGCTGACATAAAGGCTTCTTACACTGTAAGCAGCGTTCAGCTTCCGTGAGAATGTGTAACGGCATAATTTTATCCCCCTTGAGTTTTTGCGAAGATTATAACAAAAAACCGAAGCTCCCATTACGAAGCTCCGGCCAATGATAAAATTTTCACATTTTAGAATTTCGCCGCGTTTTGTCCTGCAATCCTTCCGAAGATTACGAAGTCAGCTACAGCATTTCCGCCTAAACGATTTCCGCCGTGAACTCCTCCTGTAATCTCGCCAGCCGCGAAAAGTCCCGGAATTATTGAGCCGTCTCCCTTGAGAACTTGAGCATCTTTGTCAATCTTCAGGCCGCCCATTGTGTGATGAATTCCCGCCGTAACTTTGATCGCGTAAAACGGAGCTTTATCAAGAGGCTGTGCAAAACTCGTACGGTTGAAGTCCGGATCTTTACGTTCAGCTACATATCTGTTCCAAGCGTTCATAGTCTTTGTGAACTCGTCAACAGGAACGTCAATAGTCTTTGCGAGCTGCTCGAAAGTGTCGCCTTCAAGAGTATAGCCGCGAGAGATATAGCCTTTAATTACGCCCGAAGCATCAGCCATTTTCTGGTCAACAACAAGCCATGAGAATGACCCCGTCTGTGCAATCTCCGCCGCACTCACAACGTCGCGTGTTCCTGTCTCATCGATGAAACGTTTTCCCTCTTTGTTCACGAGAATTGCTCCGTCACCGCGCAAGCCCTCAGTGATTAATGCCGACGTGTCAGCCTGAACAGTCGGGTGAATTTGGATTTGTTTCATGTCAACCACAGCCGCGCCCAATTCTTGAGCCATAACGATACCTTCTCCGTTAATTCCAGGAGCGTTGGTCGTCATGAAGCCGTCAAGTTCAGGTTTAAGCAGAGCTACCATCTTTAAATTTGCTCCGAAACCGCCAGCCGCGAGAATTACAGCCTTAGAGTTGATTGTGATTTCATCTCCGTCAGAGTTGACCGCGTAAATTCCTGAAACTTTGCCGCTGTCATCAGTCAAAATTTTCTCGGCCGTCGTCGAAATTAATATCGTGATGTTCTTACGTGCTCTGCATGCCGCTTCAAGTCTCGGTATCATGTAAGCTCCAACAGAGACAACCTTTTTATTCTCGTCAAGAGGCCTGTGAATACGCTTAACCGAAGCTCCTCCGAATGCTCCGACCGAAGTCAAATCAATCTTAATCGTCTTCAGCCACTCAATAGCTCCTGCCGCGTTCTCAGCAAAAGTTTTCACGAGCTCAGGATTATTAATGCCATGTCCGCCGATAAGTGAATCCAACTGCATAAGCTCAATCGAGTCAAAATATCCTTTCGGCTCAGCTTTATAAGCTTCCCATTGAGTTTTTACGGTCTCGGCCAATTTTGAGATTATTTCATTATCCGCGAAGTTCTCAGCGGCTTTTAATGTCTTCTCAACTCCAGCATTCTCGGTGAACTCGTTTTTATCCTGTTCGGGAGTATGTGTAGCGTTCATTCCTCCGGTTGCACGTGCAGAGTTTCCGCCGACGATGGCTTGCTTCTCGATGAGAATTACATTTTTCCCAGCATCAGCCGCCACAATAGCTGCGACCATTCCAGCACCGCCAGCTCCAACTATAGCAATGTCGGTGTCAAAAGTTTTCTCTTCAGCGACTTTCACAACTTCAGCCTTCTTGAAGTCTTCGGGATTAAGTCCTGCCGCTTTCAATGCCGCTTCTGCTCCCTGTAACACTCCCGTTGAGCTGAACGTAGCCCCTGTTATGCCGTCAATCTGAATATTATTCTCCTCGACCATTTGTGCCGGAAGTTTCTCAAGCGCAACCGAACCAATTCCGACAGTCTCTTTCGGACCTTGAGCATCGACAGCAATAATCTTGTTGTCCCGAACTGAAACTGTTACTGTGATTGCGTCCTTTCCTCCGAAGCCGTCAGCGGTTGCAGAACCCGTAACAGGCGCGCTCTCTTTCGGAGTGAACGAGACGATGAGAGCGATTGCGATGATTGAGACGAGAATAAATACACGTTTCTTCATAGCAAAATATTCCTCCTTCAAATTTTTATATGGAATTAATTAGTATATAACATAATCAGCGTTATAATCACAGGAAAAATTTTCACGCTATCAAAAAAATCCCCCGCAGAATTTCACGGAGGATCTCAGCAAACAGCTTCTTTAGTTCATATCTTCACCGTTAGTTGCTATAACTTTCTTGTACCAATAAAAACTGTCCTTACGTTTTCGTTCCAGAGTGCCGCGCCCTAAGTCGTCCTGATCTACGTAAATAAATCCGTAACGTTTGCTCATCTGGTTAGTGTTCGCGCTGATTAAGTCAATCGGTGCCCAGCTCGTATAGCCCATCAAGTCAACGCCAGCATCAATAGCCTTCTCAATCTCGCGGAAATGTGCACGGAAATAGTCAATCCTGTAATTGTCATGAATAGACCCGTCGGCTTCAACAGTATCGCGCATTCCAAGACCATTTTCGACGATGAATAACGGCTTACGATACCTGTCATAAAGTTCAATCAAAGAAATTCTGAGTCCTACAGGATCAATCTGCCAGCCCCATTCTGAACTTGGAAGATAAGGATTTTTCACACCAAGTATAGTATTTCCCGGCGTACGTTCAGCGTTCGGGTCAACTGACTCGGTTAATGACATGTAATAACTGAATGAAACAAAATCTACCGTGTTAGCTCTAATCAGCTCCAAATCTCCGGCCTCAATTACAGGCGACAATCCCCGCTTCTCTAAATCCCGCAAAATCATTCTTGGATATTCACCGAAAACTTGAACATCAGCGTAAAAATAGTTCTCAAGATTTTTCTTCTGAGTTGCGGCTACGTCCTCAGGGTTGCAAGTTCTGGGGTAAGTCGTTAATTTCGTGAGCATAAGCCCCATTTTCGCGTCCGGCACGATTTCACGCATTAACTTTGTAACTTTCGCTCCGGCTACAAACTGATGATGAGCAGCTTGATAGCAGCAGACCAATTCTCCGCGTTCTCCGCAGAGTTCTGGGATTATTCCGGCTGTCGTGAATGGATGACGTATAAGGCTGTCGACCTCGTTAAAATTCAGCCAATATTTTACGTATTTCCCGAAACGCTCAAAACATACTCGACTAAATCTCACGAATAAATCTATTACTCTTCTGTCTGCCCATCCGTTATATTTTAATGCTAAGTTAAGGGGCATTTCATAGTGTGAGAGAGTTACGAGCGGTTCAATCCCCAGACGCTTCATTTCCTGGAAAAGTTTTTCATAGAAAGCTATTCCGGCCTCATTCGGAGTTTCTTCTTCACCAGACGGGAATATACGAGTCCAAGCGATTGACAGACGTAACACCTTAAATCCCATTTCAGCGAACAGTGCTAGGTCTTCTTTCCAGCGATGATAGAAGTCTATTCCCCTGCGTTTTGCGTAATACGTTATATCCGTATCATTCATAGCTGATTTTATGCCGTCTAATGAGATATGGGCGTTAGTCTTGTAGTCCTTAACGTCAACTTTCGGCTTGTAAGTTATGACATCTTCGACGCTTAAGCCCTTGCCGTCAACGTCATAAGCTCCTTCATACTGATTAGCCGCGACAGCTCCGCCCCAGAGAAAATTTTTCGGAAATGTCATCAACTATTACTCCCACTTCATTAACTCTGCGCCAGGTTCAATTTCGCCCTGAGCTAAAGATTTCACTCCTAAGTTCTCAGAATTTGTAATCACGATCGGAGTTGTTACGTCGTAACCTGCTGATTTTATGCTCTCAATGTCAAATTTTATCAGCAATTGGCCTTTCTTCACTTTGTCGCCTTCATTAACTTGAGGTGAATAACCCTTCCCGTTGAGTTCAACTGTATCCATTCCGATATGCATTAAAATTTCAGCACCCGAAGCGTCTTTTACAGCGGCGGCATGTTTAGTTTCAGGAAGCATGATAACTACACCATCAACAGGAGAGTATAAATTTCCTTCAGACGGAATTACAGCAATTCCCTTGCCCAAAACTCCAGTCGAGAAAACTTCATCTTTCACTTCACTTAGAGGAATAACAGTACCTTTGAGAGGACTTACGAGTGACCCAGCTTTTACAGTGTTATCATCGCTGACGGGGACACTTGAAGCCTCAGCCGGAGCATTATCCTTATAGAACAAGAATGTAGCCAGGAACGAGACGAGAATTGATAATCCCAAGCCGACAAATGCCCAGACAATATTCATTGAGTTTTCGGGATCTACGTACATTGCCATTCCAGCAAGTCCAGGCCCCATTACTACGAATGCTTTTACAGCCATGAAGCCGAGAAAAGAACCACTTATGAAACTTCCGAGCATTACGCCGTAAAGAACTTTTTTGCGCTGAAGAGTTACGGAATAAATTGCGGGCTCAGTAATCCCGAAAATTGCTGATATTCCGCTTGAGATTGCCGCCGATTTAAGCTCGTGATCTTTAGTCTTGCATGCAACAGCGAGTGAAGCTCCTCCTTCTGCGATGTTATGAGCGAGTGAAGCTCCGAGATAAAGAATTTCATAGCCGAGTTCACTCATTGAAGCGATAGTATAAGGTATGAATGCTTTGTGTGCTCCGATTGAGATTAGCAAAGGAAGGACCGCCGCAACAAGTCCAACTCCGAGCCAGCCGACATTTTTATAGAGTGCAAGCATAATCGTAGTAAGTCCACGCCCGAACGTAAGACCAAGAGGCCCAAGAAATAATAACGTCAACGGAAATACTATAATAAAGCACATCATAGGCACAAAAAATACTCGTATAGGTCTCGGACTAATCTTATTAAAAAACTTTTCGACGTAATAAAGCACTGTTACGGCCAATATTGCAGGGAAAACTTGATAGGCGTAATTAACGTTCTGAATTGTAATTCCGAACAAAACTGACGAAGGATTAGCTGAGAGAAGGGCAGTAGTGCTCGGAAGGATTAACGCGCCGACGGTCGAGACAGCTATTAAACGATTAGCACCGATTTTCGTCGCCATTGTTACAGCAACAAGAACAGGAAGGAAGTACAACGGGGCATCTGCTACGTTCATCAAAACTTTATAGAGAACGCTTGAACTGTCCATAATCTTAATCAGCGCAAATAATGACAAAAACGCTTTCAGAATACCGCCGCCAGCGATTGCCGGGACAAGAGGCTGAAATATTCCGACCATCAAGTCAAGAAGAGCTGCTCCGACGTTCATTTTTCCTGATGAGGCCGGTGAATTACTGTTTTGCTGAAAAGTTCCGAGTTTCATTAGCTCATCATAAACTTCAATTACGTCATTGCCGATTACGACCTGACATTGATTGCCGCTTCCGACAACTCCCATAACTCCGGCGGTTTTCTTGAGATTGTCGCGGTCAACTTTTGCCGGATCAACGATTGTGAAACGCATACGAGTTGAACAATGCTCAAGATGAGAGATATTCTGTTCTCCTCCGACTAGACGCAGAACTTCACGAGCTATGCTTTGATAATCCTTCGCCATAATAAAAAAATACCTCCTTAATAAATTTTCATGTAATGTATATAATATTACATTTTTCATAATAACCATAATGGCTTATCATGCGCGCTTTGAGAATAAATCAAGTGTGTAATTCTCAGCAAAATTTTTATCGTGAAAATAGAACGTGTTATATTTTACCGTCAATCTTGCGAGAATAAATTTCACCCTCTAAGTATAAACACAGGAACTTCAAGGAGATTACAGCAAAAAACTTCAAGTTATCTTATAATCACAGGAAAAATTTTTCAGGAGGCTAATAAACTTGTTCAAGAAATTTTTATACTCAATAATCCTGCTCTTGTTAATCCCAACAATTTCTTTCAGCGCAGAAACTCAGGAATTGGCCGCAGATTACGTTACACGAATACAAAACGAGATAAGCTCAGACATTGGGAAACTCAGGCAGTCAATCGAGAATGAGCTTGCTGATATGAAGCTGACAAGTTCCGACATAAAGCAGAGAATTAGTGAACTCGCTGAACTCACAGCAAAAAGTTCTGATGACATGTCGGCTTGGGGATATACTCCTGAGCAAAGAGAAGTTCATACGCGGATTTTGTCAGAATTGAGCGTTGCTTATGCGGCTTACAGTGCTTTAGTCAACAGTCCGATGACAACTCAAGCTGCAGTTTCACTTGATATTTCTTCGCTGGGTAATGTCGCTTCTCCTGATATTAATACGAGTGATGCATTACGTCGGGAAATTATGAAAGTATCACGAGGGCTTGACGTTCAAGTTTTCTATTTGCAGTCAAGATTGAGTAAATTACGCCTGGACCTCAACGAAGCGGCTAATCTTCAGAAAAAGTTGAAAGAGGCTCAGGAGGGCGGTCAAGCTCTTGAACTTCCACGAACGAATGTACTTGAGCTTGAGGGGGCAAGAATGAACGTTGCTCTTTCACGTATTCAAGTCAGGGCACAAAAACGAGCTTTTGACGCGAATGTTACGGCAATTCAGAGATTACGGCGAAGACTTGCTGACATGCAGGAGAAATTATCATTCCCGCAGGAAGTTCTTGACGCTAACCTTGAGAAAATCCAGACGAGATTAAACGAGCTGACTGAAGAGATGAATACTGCCCGCAAAGCTCTTGACTCCGCGAATGCCTCATTGATGAGAGCCCGAACAACTTTAGGCTCAGCAGACGTAAATGTTTTGACGACGACATCAGCTACTTACATTGCAAGAAGCGCGCGCGTAAATTACTGGGAACATATGGTCTCGTTAATCGATGATGAGATTGCTTTAAACCGTGAAGCTCAAGAAATTTGGCGCAACAGGTACAAACTCTTTCATGATAATGCTTCGGGTGAAGAAATCTGGAAATTACGCGACGATTCGGAGACTAGAATTGCGGAATTACAGAGACAGCTTGAAGGCATTCGAACGATGGAGAGTGAAATCTTAAAGCAAATCGAGACTACACAAGCTCAAGCCGCCACCGAAGGGATTTCATCGACAATTCAGCAGAGCATAACTCAGGCCGCCGACAATCAGCGTAAAGTTGTAGCGGACATCTTCAACCGCTATGAATCGCTAATTCCCAACGCGATATTTTTACAGCAGAGATTGAACAGTGAAGCGAATGATAATCTCGGAGCTTTGAGATTGGCCGAAAAAGTCAGCTCATTCAGCAAAGATACGGTTATAGCGTTCTTGAACACGGAATTGTGGCAGGGTGAAGGCTATTCTGTTACGGTTGGGAAATTGACGATTGCAATTCTGGTATTCCTGTCAAGTTTCTTCCTGAGTTCTTGGGGCAGCCATTGGATTAAACGCCGGATGATTAACAGGTTTAAGGCGAGTGTTACGGCGGCTAATGCTGTTCAGCGTATAGTATTTTATATCTTATGGGTAACATTCGTATTAATCGCTTTGAACATCGTAAAAATTCCGTTGACGGCGTTCGCTTTCATGGGTGGTGCTATGGCGGTCGGCTTGGGCTTCGGAATGCAGAACATCTTCAATAACTTAATCAGCGGCTTCATCGTAATTTTCTCGCGTCCGTTTAAAGTTAATGACATTGTCGACGTTGCCGGAGTTCAAGGAGTTGTCGAGGATATTGGCTCACGTTCAACGACGATAAAGACTTGGGACGGCTTCGATGTAGTTTTGCCAAATCGCTATTTCCTTGAGAACAGCGTAACGAACTGGACAAAGTCAGACTTACGAAAGCGCGAAGTTCTGAAAGTCAGCGTGTCTTATGATGCCGACAGCCGCGAAGTTGAGAAATTATTGCTCGAAGTTGTTAATGGACATTCCAGCGTTCTGAAAAATCCTGCTCCGTTCGTGATATTTAAGAATTTCGGCGATGACGGCTTAGAGTTCGAGATTTATTACTGGATTGAGCTTAGAAAGAGTTCGGGAATAAAAGTTTCAAGCGACATGAGACACCATATTGCGGCGATATTCAAGCGTGATAGGGTTGATATTCCGTATCCTCAGAGGGTTATTCATATTGTTAATCATGACGAAGACGAGAAAAATAATGAGGCTAAGGCGTGAGGGGATTTCCTCAGAGGGTTATTAGTCATGACAAAGACGAGATGAATAGCGATATTCAGGCATGAGAAATTTTCATAGCGACTTAATCATGACGAAAACGCTTTTAAGAATAATTATCATGATAAAATATTCTGCGCAATTTAATTTATCAGGAGGTAGAAAATCTATCATGAAGAAAGTTATTTCACTCGCTTTAGTTCTTGCCATGATGTTAACTTGCTGTGCATTTGCTGACGAAAAGGGCGGAATGCCTGGCGGTACAAAGTTAATTTTCACGACTGGCGGAGCTCAAGGGACGTATTACGGATTTGGCGGAGTTCTTGCTGGAAAAATCGGCGAGAAGACATCAACGACAGTAACGGCGATTACATCCGGAGGTTCAAAGGCCAATATCGAAGCAATGGATGACGGAGATGCTCAGATTGGGTTTGTTCAGTCTGATGTTGGAGCTTATGCTTTCAAGGGAACGCGTTTATTCGACGACAAGATTGATAATTTCTCGACGGTCGCCAATCTTTACATGGAGCAGGTCCAGATCGTAACGCTTAATCCTGAAATCAAAACCGTAGCTGACCTCAAAGGTAAAAACGTCTCAGTTGGTGCGGCAGGTTCAGGAGTATATTTCAACGCTGTAGACGTTCTCAAGGCATACGGTCTTGACGTTGACAAGGACATTAAGCC
>ERZ842401.6437-NODE-6437-length-12536-cov-8.156478_pt1 | contig 12536 bp, 15 predicted proteins | sample MGYA00521270_ERZ842401 | MGnify/ENA primary metagenome ERZ842401 (study PRJEB31892, sample SAMEA3878208) | bioreactor metagenome | biome: Moose rumen | place: Sweden | collected 2011-10 | study: EMG produced TPA metagenomics assembly of the PRJEB12797 data set... | reverse complement strand
GGAAAAGTCAGCGTGCCATTGTGGAAAGACCATCTCCCTGAACTCGCAATTAAACGTTTCGGCGGAGAACTCTTCTATTTGGTGAAGACTCATTCAGTGAATCCTGTAATCACTCCGGAAGGTGAAGAAATCCCAATAAATTCAACCTTCACTCTGCCTAAAGGATTGCCGGAGCACCGTTTCAAGCTCCAGAAAGGGGAGGCTGGAGAGGCTTTGACGTATGAGGCTGTTGTGAGACACAGAGTTTTCCCGACAAAGCAAGATATTCCGTGCAGGCTCAGGATGATATATCACTACGGAAGCGATAACCCTTACACGCTTTACTTTGAGCCGTTGCAGCCTGAAATGGCCGGATTCAGCAGTGTTCTTGTTGACTGGCAGAAGGAGCAAATACCATCGGATAACCTGCCCTATCCTCATTACCCCGCAGCATCATCGTGGGATATACTTTACCGCTATCCGAGCAAGGACGGAAAAAGTGAAAATAACTTGTTTGATTGGGTGATAGATAACTTTAGCCATGCCATAAAGACAGAAATAATCACAGACTTATCGGGGTGCGTAACGGAACTTACAGGAGAAGCTCCAAACAGAATGCTTGTAGTGAAAGACTTAGTGCAGAAAAGACTATACTGCATCAGGGAGAAGTGTTTTGACGGAAGCATACGTATAAATGATAAGCTGAAGCTGGTTGCTATGTCATATTACAAGGACAAATCTGCAGTCTGTTATGCTGACAATCTGGAATGGATATTCAATACCCGCGGAAATGATTTCGCAAAATATATTGACGACAGCGGAAGAGAAATCAGATTCCACGATAATGATTTTCTCAGTAAGGAAGAATACGACAATCAACCTTACAGTGTTTATTACTCAATCGGAAGGCAGACTAGCAAAGGTTGGTATTACGCCAAACATATACGATGCTCGAATGATTTTAATATCTACATTGTGAACAGGATATGCAGGCCTGATGAGGTAAGAGTGAGCGGAACTGACCCGCTGCGTTTTAGGGTACAGCAGGACAATAAAGGCGTACCTGTTCTATTCCCGCTTCATAATATATTCCACGACGGCAGAACTTTGGCATCTCCTCAATGCCCGGCTTTATTCAGGACTACTATTGTGCGTGATATTCCTTATTTGATTAGAATGTTCAAGGACACAAAAGATACATCAATTCGCAGGAACCTTATCAAAATATTGAGCCTGATAACCTGCCCGGAGTACCCTGACTTTTACTTTGAGGCTGAGAAACTTCTCGAAAATGATGTCGGCAATGTAATTCCTGAACTTGGAATACTTCTTGGCAGCTGCACGTCAAAGAAACAGAAGGAAATATTGCAGTGCATATGTTCTCTGAAGAATAAGCAGACAGCTATGTATATGCTATCTCGTGCTTTGTGGAAAAATTCCGGCCTCGTGTACAACATTCCGCATGAAATATTGATTGGGTATCTGGAAGTCGCATTGAATGCCGTGAAATATACGCCGCTACCTGCATTTGAATATGTCTTGGCTGTATTGAGACTGAGAAGTCTTAATGATCATGAACTTAACTGTCAACTTTCGAGGAATAATCCTGTTATGTCAAAACTGTGCATAGAACTTGAAAGGCGGATAAAGGAAGTTAAAGGTGATCCTTCACTTGAGAGCCAGTATAACTCCCGCATAAATTTTGACGACAAAACTGCTGAACTGGCTAGGGAGAAAAATATTCCTGTTTTCCTGTACGCACTGCTGAGCTACATAACAGGTGAAAAAGGCGAAAACGAGATCAAAATTACAGAGATAAAGGAAGAAGAATAGAGGAGGGTTCATACATGGATTATGCATTAATAGGCTGCGGAAGGATAGCAAAATTTCACGTGATGGCAGCTCTTAAGTGCGGGCTGAATATCATTGCTCTGTGCGATCTGGATACAAGCAAGGCACAAAGATTCATAGATGATTACAGTCTAGGGGAAAAAGTTAGAGTCTACAATGACTACAAAACAATGCTTGCAGAAAATGGCAGTATAACTCTCGTGAGCATAGCCACAGAAAGCGGAAGCCACGCCAGAATTGCCCTTGACGTTATAGCGGCCGGGAAAAATGTCATAATTGAGAAGCCTATTGCGTTGAGCATAGCCGATGCAGATGAGGTACTGAGGTCAGGCAAGGCACATAATGTGAAAATCAGCGTGTGCCATCAGAACAGGTTCAACTCTGCTGTTCAGACTTTGAGGCGGGCTGTTGATGATGGGAGCTTAGGCAGAATCACTCACGGCTCTATTCATATCAGGTGGAACAGGGGCATTGACTACTATTCGCGGGATGACTGGCGCGGAACATGGGAGAATGACGGAGGAGCGTTGATGAATCAGAGCATTCACGGAATCGATCTCCTTATGTGGATGATGAACAGCAGGGTTACCAGTGTTTACGGTGTATTGAGGAATTTCAATCATGACTATATATCTGCTGAAGATTTCGGTATGGCACTTCTCCAGTTTGAGAACGGATCATGCGCGACAATCGAGGGTACTACAACAATCTTCGAGCGTTCAGAAGAAGCATGCTTGTGTCTTTACGGAATAAACGGTGCAGTCAAACTTGGCGGGCTTGGCGTGAACAAGATAGAGTCATGGAATTTTCTGGACAATAGAAACACCAAGGCTGACGAGGAAATAAGCAATGTTTACGGCAATAGTCATCCACGTCTGTTCATGGATATGATTAATGCTGTCAGGAATGACACTAACCCGCTCGTTGACGCACAAGCCGGAATGAATGCACTTGAGGTAGTTTTAGCGATATATAGGAGCTTCAAGGAGAAATGCCCGGTGAATCTGCCGCTAAAAGATTTCTCAACACTTGACATGAAAGGAGTGTATCTTAATGCGTAAATGGCCGCCAAAAATCCCGGAGCTTGGTGATGTCGTCAAAAATATATTGATGATGATAATCCATTGTCGATAACAGATGATTCAGGAATATATCTTGAGCTTTAAGAAGAGTTCTCACGGCTTCACGGAAGGAAATACGCACTTGTGTGTTCATCAGGAACAGCGGCGTTGTTGTCAGCATATTTTGCTTTGGGTCTCAGGAATGGTGATGAAGTTATATGTACTGCCTTCACGTATCACGCAACAATCTCACCTGCCAGAATGCTGGGAGCAAAAATTGTTTTCTGTGATGTTGAAGATGATACCGGCAACATAAATACATCTCTAATAGAAAATCTCATAACATCAAAAACTAAAGCAATAGTAACGAATGATATGTGGGGTCATCCCTGCGATAAGGACAAAATCACTGCAATCTGCCGCAAACATAATCTGCGCTATATTGAGGACTGCTCACATGCTCAGTTTGCCAAGTACAAAGACAGATACACAGGTACATTCGGCGATATAGCGTGCTGGAGTTTTCAGAGCAGAAAGATGATCGGGGGCGGTGAAGGCGGAATACTGCTCACGGATGATTTCAGGCTGTACGAACGGGCTGTGCTTTTCGGGCATTATTCGTGGCGTTCCCTAAACACTGCAAAGAGCAGCGAATATCTCCCCATAGCGCAGACAGGATTCGGCCTTAAGCTCAGAATGCACCATCTTTCGGCCGTAATAGTCCTTCACCTTATCAGGAACTATGCGCAGAAGTGGATTGTTGGCCGCGAAGAAACACTAAATTATTTCAGCAGACAGCTTGAACGTTACACACCGTTAAAGGCTATGGCTAGACGTGATTATGTGAAGTCTACGGGAGGGTGGTACGGATTTTTCCCTAGAATGCCTGATTATGTGGACAGGGATGAATTTATTGCTTTCCTCAAAGCCAATGACGTAAAAGTCAAATATTCATCATGCAAGATACTTCCTTATCTGCCATTGTTCAGGATGAAAGATGACGGCGGAAAAATTGTGTACAGCGAAATAGAGCAGCAATTTCCTGCAGCCGAACGCTATGAACGCTCAATAATAGGCTTTCCTGCTTTCACAGATCATGAGTATGACGAAATAGACAGGTATGTACGGATTATTGCAGAATATTTCACGCGGAGACCTTGAGCCTTTGAAGCTCTCCCCTGATATTGACACATACATACTTTACTCACAACAAGGTAAATATATCGTCAAATATTTCAAGTCGCCTGATGCCATCGTCAGAATGTCCCGTACAAAGAGACTGCTCACAGCAATAAAATCGGTTCGTCCTGATTTCCCCTGTATTGTTCCTGAGATGCTATACGAGACCGCCGGAGAGAGCATTTACATTGAAGAATACGCTGACGGGATTCTGATGGGTAAAGCGGATTTTTCTGAGGCCAATATGATGGCTGTATGTTCTTATATCGTGGGCTATATGAGAGATTTGCGGGAACTTGGCTGCTTCGGATATGCTCCTGATGGTTTCAGCTGGCGGAGATTTCTGTCGGGCTTCGCTGAGAGACGTTTTTCTGCTGTTATGGAGCTGGGATTGTTGGGAGCTTCCGTGTTTCGTGAATTTTTCGCGTACGTCTGTGAATGCGTAAAGGACATAAACAAAATGATCTGGTATTTCCGCAGACACAAAAAATTTGGGGACTGCTTCATAGATATGTACTCTGAGGCGGTATGTGTTCCTGATATGAGAACCGTTAAACTGTACTTTGCGCTTGATATTCTGAATCATTTTTCGGAATACAGAAAGTTAATTACACAAGAAGGCTGGAATTTATACTTTAAGCAGGAACTCGAAATAATAAAAACAATATGGAGGGATGACTTTAACCTATGGTAATGAAGGTTTGTCTACGGCTGATTATCATTGTACTCTATATGAAACTTTTTACTTGCGCTTACAGAATCATGGTTACGCGTAAAGGACTGTCTGAAGCCCCATGTGGCTGCTCTGGCGGAACAAAAACTAGGATTCTGCTGCTGATTCCGGTACTGCGTGAACAGAATGTTATACTCAAAACCCTTACGCACTTCACGAAACTCAAGACAGAGAACACAGATATTCTCGTGTGCATTGCAGGAACCAGCCGCGAAAAATCCCAGAGGCCGGACCGTGAAACTACAGGAGATATAGTCAGCCGATGGATAAATGATAACTCATGTGCTTGCACGTTCAGGTATGCGGAGATCAACGAGCAGGAAGGCGACCGAGCAAGTCAGCTCAATTATGCTGTGAAAGCCAACGAAGACTTCAGGTCTGACATCATAGGCGTGTATGACGCGGACTCACTACCTGATTCCGAGACGCTGAATGAGATTTCAGCAAGGTGGCAGAATAGCAAAAGTACAGTGTTTCAGCAGCCGGTTCATTTTGTTGAAGCAGCTAACAAGATGGCTCATGAAGGAGCAAACCCCATACTCACCGCAAACGCGCTGTACCAAACAACATGGACAGTGATCCGCGAATATCCTGTATGGTATCAGCATCACCGTTTCTGTATGGAGAAGAATGGCGGAGGATTATTCCCGCGCAATGATTACCTGATAGGACACGGAGAATTTATACCGTACAGTGTTTACCGTTCCTACCGTTTCCCTGAGCAAGAAATCACCGATGGTATACAGTTGGGCTACAGACTCTCGATGAGCGGAGCTGACATTTGCACGCTGAATACGTTCTGTTCAGATGATGTCCCCCAGAGCTTCAGACAACTGATAGGGCAGCATAAACGTTGGTTCGGAGGCTGCAACAGGCTCGTTGAGGCTTATATGTGGTGTTTGAGCAGCTGCGGGAGAGCTTCGGCTGTGCAGGTAATTGACGTCTTCTTCAGTCAGGCTTCATGGGCCTTTGCCGGAATACTGCACCTTGTTGGGTTATTGCTGTCAGTTTTTTCGGCCTTGAACGGAGACATCCTGCCTGCGCTGTTGGAAGTGCTTGGAGTCTTGGCCTATTGCTATGCCGTGCCTTATGCTGCACACAAAATTATTCTGGTTAAAATACATGTCAGGCTTCTTGACTGGCTGTGTCTTCCGCTTGCAATCTTCACAAAGGGTATCGGGCCTAATGTATATTTCTTCCAGCGAATCACCTCAATTTTTACCAAGCGCAGAATAAGTTATTCAAAAGTCGAGAGGTAACAGAATGTATTTCCCTGAAGTCATATACATAGAGACTACAAACAAATGTAACGCTGAATGTATCATGTGTCCGCACAAAACGATGAGGCGGGAAAAAATTACAATGTCTGATGAGGTGTTTGCTTCTGCTCTTAGACGTTGTAAGGAGCTTAAGCCTAACGGAGTACAGATTTTTATGCATAAAGAAGGTGAACCGCTGTTTGATGGGAAAATTACCGAACGCATTTCCGCAGTGAAAGCAGAACTCGGAAACGGCAACGAGATAGCCATGAACACAAACGCAATGCTTCTCTCGGAGGAAACAGCAGAAAAAATCATAGCTTCGGGGCTGGACACAATATATTTCAGTGTTGAATGCAGACATTGATTCAGAGTGCGTCTGACTCTTCATCAGACAAATTCAGGCAGGTATGGGAAAAATATCACTGTGAGTTCTACATAAAGCGTATGCATGGTTACCTTGACCCGAAAACTCAGCCGGACTCAGTTGAACATCTGCACAGACCCCTTCAGGATACTCGTAATATATTCTGACGGGAACACAGGGTTTTGCTGTTGGGATTACGACAACGAATACTGTACAGGAAATATAGCCGATGAGCCGCTGCTGGAAATCTTCAACGGTGAACGAGCCTCAAAACTCAAGCAGGCCATAACCAGCTATAACAGCCATACCGTAAACCCCTGTAACAGGTGCGCAAGAATATCCGGTGATGACACTATCAGCACGTTTTGACATGGTGAGCAGATGCAGAAAAAATCAACTATCTTCGTGTCGTATTAATCCGTCTGTGCAATCCCTCATGCAGTTACTGCCACAAAGAGGGAGCAGAAATCTCATCGCGTGAAGTTATTTCCCCTGAATTCATGGTGAAAATGCTTATGTGCTTTCATGAGGCAGGTATTCGCAAGTTCAAGATGATGGGAGGCGAACCTACACTTTACACGGCTCTCCCTGAAGTTCTGAGAGAAATCAGCTTTACTGACTCCGATATATCAATGATCACTAACGGAATGTTTGACTGTGATTTTCTTGAGCGTTGCTTTGACTGCGGGCTTCAGGTATGACAGATGGTATGTTATGTCCCCTCAAAAGCAACCTTCAATTTCTCGCTGATACCGGCAGGCTGTCGAAGGTCAACTATGTGTTTATGAACAGTTACGGCACTGAAGAACTCTTTGACCTAATTGTATGGATAAGCGAAAATTAGCAGGTTCTAGACATACTTAACGTGATAAGCACAAACGGGAAAGACCTTCATGAAAATTTCCTGCCGTTCAGTGAAATTATCTCGCTCCTTGAGACAAGGTATAGCTTTGACGAAGTTTATGTGAAGAAGAATCCATATAATCCCGACTCTTTAAGGCTCAAGCTCAAAGACGGAGGAGCAATAAACCTGAAAATTTTTCCCCTGAACAGCATACAGCCGTTTAACTCCTGCAAGAAATGTCATGAAGTGTCCAGATGCAGCGAAGGGATAAAAGCAATCCGTCTCACTTGTGAAGGATATATACAGCCGTGCCTGATACGCGGTGATAACAGGATGGATATTAGTGCGTGGGCAGCAAAAGACGATAGCGAAATCATCCGGCTTCTTGTGAAGTACATTGAGGAGCTGTAATCATGAATGTAGCTTTTGTTTTCTGCGGTACAGACAAAATATTTTCCGAGTTTGCTGCCGAGACATTCTCAACGTTTGAACCAAATCCTCCTCTTGGGCTTGCGGCAATAGGTACAGCGGCTCTCTTTAGGTCATGCAGCGTGAAAATATACGATCAGACTCTAATGCGGAAAAGCAACGAAACTCTAGTCAGGGAGATACTCAGCTTTGAGCCGCATATTATAGGCTTTTCGTGTACCTCGTTTAATCTGGAGAACTCCATAGAATGCGCTGTTAGGCTAAAATCTCAGAGCAAGTGCCTAGTTTTTGCAGGAGGAATACATATATCACTTTGCACGCTTCAAGTTTTGAGCAGGAGAGTTTTTGACTTTATGATGAGCGGAGAAGGCGAAGAGGTATTCAGTGAGGTTCTGGATACGCTCATTGCCGGAAAAAATATCAGCAGTCTTGAGATTCCAGGTCTATGGCATAAAGATACAGGAAAAAATTGCGGTACAGCCATACTCAAGAATATTAACCAGCCAGTAATAGATAGGGGAATATTGTCCCTTGCGCAGTACAGAAACAAAGACGCACTCCTTAGGATATGCCATGTTACTCACTTTTCCGCAGCAGGGGATGCCCATACAAGTGCAGATTTTGCAGCAAGCCCGCCTACTTCAAAATATACCGGCACAGAGACAGCGAACAGGTCATACAAGAAATAGAGTATCTGATAGATGAATTTGGAGCAAAAGCAGTGAGTTTTAGGGAAGATAATTTTACGGTCAACACTAAAAGCCTTGAAGAGTTTTGCGAGGCCATGCTCACAACTTCGGCGAAAATTTTTTCTGGGAATGCGAGAGCCGCGCAGAACTCAGCACTCAGACTCTCATGGTGCGGTGTTGAGACAGTAAATCCTAAGTGGCAGAAATGGAGCAACAAGCTAATTCCTCCTGAGAGTGTGATTAAATTCTATGACAACTGCCAAAATATAGGCATAAAAACTGGAGCGTTATTCATGCTTGTTTTTCCATACCAGACAGAAGAAGAACTGAAACAGGATGTTGATTTTGCGATGAGGCTGCCCGTTTCATTCAGTGCATTTCAGGTTCTTGCGCTTTTTCCGGAAGTCCGCTGAAAGGATTTTATGACTCTCACCCCGAATTATGCGCGAGGGTGAACGAAAATATATCGATTGCTCTTACAGCAGGAATGAATGCCAGTGAAATGATAGAGAGGGAACACAGAGTAAACATTGAAATAAGGAGCAGCAGACTCAATTATGACAGTTGACGATATTATTAGACGTTACGAAGGCAGGAAGTTTAGTGCGTGCGAGGCGATGTTTTTCCGAAATTTTTGCCGCTGCTTGAGAAATTACGCTCCTCACTCAAAACTGGAACACATGAGCAAGATTCTTGAAGGCGTATTTGACGACAAAATGAACGTGCTTAAGGAGGATATTAACGTTACTGATAAGGCTTCACCTGTACTTATCACTGTCGTTAAGGATGAACTCACAAGGATGCGTGAATTTTTCCGGCACTACAGGCGAATCGGAGTCAGGAAATTCGTAATACTGGACAACGCTTCGCAGGACGGCACAAGAGAGTTCTGTATGTCCCAAAATGATACTGATGTTTTCAGCATAGAAAGGCCGTTTACGAGCGCACGCCATGTTTCTTGGATCAATAAGCTGCTTCTGCGTTACGGTTTTGACAGGTGGTATATTTCCGTTGATGCCGATGAGCTTCTGGATTTTCCCAGCTCGGAGAATTTCGGCGTTGATGACCTTGTGCAAGCGGCCAAGGATCTCGGACTGTTCAGGGTTGCTGCGGTTACTGTAGATTTTTACCCTGACGCAGATTTGTTCGCCTTCCCGAATGACTGTATACGCTGGGAAGATACATGCTGGTTTGACACTGACAGCTACGAGATGAGGAAGTCAGGCAGATGTTGGCGTATGGTGGGAGGGCCGCGAAAAAGGGTACTAGGAACATATAGTGTTCTCAGCAAATATCCGTTGTTTTATCTTAGGCCGCAGGATATATTTCTTTCCGTGCATTATCTCTGGCCGTTCAGTGAAAATTTTGCCTCGAAATGGTTTCTTGTTCTAAAACATTATGAGTTTCTCAATAAGGAAGACAGAAGGAAGATAACAGCAATAATAGAGCGAGCTAATTACGCTTCAAACAGCAGGGAGTATAAAGAAATGCTTGAAACTATGAGCAGACATTCGGCGTTAAGTTTCTGGCATACAGGTTCAGTAAAATACAGCACATCTGCGGACCTTATGAAGCTACCGTTTATGTCATCAATTTTTGAGGAGGCGAAATCATGAGAAGCATTGCGGAGTTAGAGTCTGATATAGGGATCATGCGTACCAGAATTGAGGCTTGCAAGAAAATTGAGCGTGAATATTCCGGCTATGTATCTTCCTTTTTGCAGCCCGATAGCTATGAAGAATTGTCCGATTTGCCTCCGCGAATAATCTGGTCGTGCTGGCTTCAGGGTATGGACTCAGCTCCTCCGCTCGTCAAGGCATGTCATCATGAACTGTCCAGACGCTTCAAAGATTTTGAGCACATTACAATCACTCAGGAAAACATGAGCCGCTATATTAGTATCAAGGGGGCAATTATGGACAAATGGCTGGCAGGTATAATCTCTAACACAGCATTCTCAAACTTGATACGCCTTCAACTTCTCGAAAAATACGGCGGCATATGGTTTGACGCTATAGTCCTTTGTACGTCTGAGCAGCTGCCCGAATACATAACCTCAAACCCTTTTTTTGCGTTCAGCAGCTGGAAATGGATAACGGGAGATGTCCGTACGTTGTCTACGTGGCTTATGGCTTCCTGCAAATATCATCCATTGATTAGGGCTGTGAATGCTGGTATCACAAAATACTGGCTGGATCACGATTCACTCTATGATTATTTTATCTGCCACTTTTTCTTCAGGACAGCGATAACTATTTGCCCTTCACTGTGGAAGAATGTCCCAAGAATAAGCAATGTTCCGCCTCACTTAATGCAGTTTGAGCTTGGAGAAAAATATAATCCTGTGCGCTTCAGTGAGTTGTGCGGCCTGTCTTCCGTACATAAGCTTACGTACAGACTCCATGAAGATATTTTAGTGAGTAATGATACTGTTTATGCTCATATAATCAATCTATGCTGAAAGGAAAACGGAATATGCAGAACGTACTTATAGTATCAGCTGAACGAGGCTTAGATAAAGGCGGAATGGCTCTTTCTTGCGAGAGATTCGCCAAGATGTTGGCTGCAATGGGAGATTTTCGCGTAAAGTCTTTGATGTCCTGTGATTATCCCATAGCAACCGCAAAAGGAAACCGTAACCCTATCTTTGAAGAAGTAATCATGAAGGAGTACAAGCTGAAGACGGATGCTATGACCTACTATGACACTGATATAGTAATAGCGTTTGGTGGGAAGTTCAACGGTTATTATGCTTCGCTGCTTTCCGAACGCATAGGTTGCAGGTTCATTATCAGCCTTAGAGGCAGCGACACATACACAGTGAAGTGGTCCGAAAAACAAAGCTGGTACTTCACTGAAGTTGCAAGAAGAGCAGAGAAAATATTATGCCTCTCTCAAGAAATGGCCGGAAATGTATTGAGCCTTAGTCCCGAATCGTCACGCAAAATCTATATCATTCCCAATCCTGTTAGCTTAGACATAAACAACAGAGTCAAGTTCCCCAACCTGCCCGAAAGCGTCAGGATAGGCTGCGCGGCTTCAGAAATGAACGAAAAAAAAGGCGTAATGAACCTTCTGTACATGCTTGCGGAGTTCAAACGTTTATGTGAAACAAACATAACGCTACAGATTGTAGGCAAAATTTAGGATTACTTAGCAAAACAGTATGAGGAAACAGCGACAAGTCTTGGTATCAAGGATAATGTGATTTTTTCGGGGTATGTGAGGGGCAGTCTAATTCGGTAGTCGAGTGTATACAGGCGGGGAGAGGTTTCATCATGTCAAACACCGGTTTTTTGTCCGAGATATTGAGAGATGATTTTCCCGAACTCGTTTTCAGCTCGTGGAAGCCTGAAAGTATGGCTAATGAACTGAGACGGCTGATAGTCTTTGACGGCAAAGAAGACCTTTACAAACGGGCAGTTGCCAGAATTATGAAGGAATGCAACGAAGACTTAGTGAAAGCTAAAGTGCGCAGGATTCTATCACAATAATGCTTCCTTTACTTTCAGGTCTTTTATCTTCATGGCTGTTATGACTCCAGATATGCGGCATCTTTCACGTTCAGTGGATTATTTGCCGCATGAAGATTCATCTGTAACTGATCTGTCGAGGTTGTGCTGACAACGGCAAAAATATTCATATAATTGCTGAATACATACCGTATGACAATTTCTGGAATTGAAATCCCGCATCTATGTGCTAGTTCTTCCGCTCACTTCAAACGTAGCCAGCTTTGGACTTCCCGCAGAAAAATCCGCGTCCTAAACTGGAATAGCATGTTATATGCATTCGATTTTCAGCATACTATGAGCGTGCAACTTTATCACCAGAAATTGAGACGCATCCGCCGCCCCATAAGGCTTGAAGCTAAATGTAGTTTGGGCTGGATACCTGAAAGCCTGCAAGACCTTTTGACTTTGCATAGAGGTTAGCAGTTTCGATCCGGTGATGTGTCCAGTTAGAAACTCCGAAGACTTTTTTCCCCTTATTCTTTGGTTTTGTTGAAAGTGTCAATAAATTCCTCAACAGGTGTATTTGGGTCATTGCGGTGAAGAAGGTAAATATCAATTTGCCGTAGCCCGCCTCTCTAAAGAGATGAGCGGCATGTTCAAGAGGAGGCAGGTCGTCAGGAGTGTCATAAG
>ERZ842401.6436-NODE-6436-length-12537-cov-93.056882_pt1 | contig 12537 bp, 11 predicted proteins | sample MGYA00521270_ERZ842401 | MGnify/ENA primary metagenome ERZ842401 (study PRJEB31892, sample SAMEA3878208) | bioreactor metagenome | biome: Moose rumen | place: Sweden | collected 2011-10 | study: EMG produced TPA metagenomics assembly of the PRJEB12797 data set... | reverse complement strand
CTGCATCATCTCCAGCGGTTGTGCGGGTGGCAATGGCGACGACGTCCAAATACAGGATGTCGTAGTGAGCAGCGAGCTCTGCTATCACGATGTCTATTGTGGTACGGCCATCGACAACACGACCCAGTACGGACAGGTGCAAGGTCTCCCCGCCCGATACCAAGCCGACCCCTATCTGCTGGAAAAAGCCCAAAACTTATCACTCCTCACTCCTCACTCCACACTCCACATTCACCCTGGCCTCATCGTCACCGGCGACTGGTTTGTGGATACGAAGGAGAAGATGCGTAGCATCATCGAGAAATTCCCTGAGGCCAAGGCGGTCGATATGGAGTCCTGCGCCATTGCCCAGACCTGTTATCTCAACAAGGTACCGTTCATCTCGTTCCGCGTCATCAGCGACATCCCCCTGCGCGACACCGACGCCTCGCAGTACCATAACTTCTGGGAAACGATAGCCCAGAACTCATTCCAAGTCACCAAAACCTTCGTAGAATCACTATGGAAGTAATACAGAGTTTCACCATCGACCATACCCGTCTGAAGCCAGGCATCTACGTCTCGCGCGAAGACAAAGGCTTCACTACTTTCGACCTGCGTATCACCGAACCCAACCAGGAACCTGCCGTAGCACCAGCCGCCATGCATAGTCTGGAACACCTGATGGCCACCTGGTTCCGCAACTCAGAGGCCAAGGCCGACGTGGTCTATGTGGGTCCCATGGGCTGCCTCACTGGCATGTATATCATCATGACGGGCTCATATACCGTTCACGATATGCGCCGCCTCACCATCGAGTGCCTCCAGTGGATTCTCACGCAGACCGAAGTGCCTGCCACCCGTCCTGAAGCCTGCGGCAACTACCTGCTCCACGACCTCCCCATGTGCCAATGGGAAGCAGCCCGCTATCTCGACCGTCTGCAGCACGACTTCCACTCCGAATACACCAAGCTGCAAATTACCCTCGACGACGGCAAAGTCTTCGCTGACGCCTAGAGGGCACTATTTCAAACTTATGCGTAGGAATACCATCCTTGTTGATGAAATTACACTGCACAATCACGGGTGTCTTACCGTCTTGGGTAGATACAAAATCCGTGTGTACATTGTGTCTTTTCATATCCTCCAGCACTCTTACCCCATCTTTTGTACCATCCAAACGAGCAATGGGGAAAGTTTCCTAACCCAAGTGGGCAAGTATCATCATCACATTGCCGCAAGTACCACCCACGTAATAGGATATGGGGACTCTTTGTCCGTCCCATATCAAAACATCCAGGCTAATCAGGCCTGCGCCAACTGCTATATTATTTGTTTCAAGTTTCATGATTCAAGTTTAAAGATTCAAACTACAGGATTAAGCCTCTCCACCAACTCCGCTTTCACCTTTTCCCACGCCACCTGTGGGTCATACTCCACCTGTGGCCCAAGAATCATTTCCGTGTCCGTCAAGAATTCCTCATCCTGTAGTTTACCGTCCATATTCAGCAAAAATTCCTTGTACGTAGGCAAGTGTGATGCCGTGAAGCCAAGATAGCGCTCATAGCTCTCCATCACTTTCCCTTTATCCAATTCGAGGTGCATTGACAGTATCTTCCACAGGTCAAACAAATCACGTCCTTTTCTACGCTGATAAACAGCCCTCAGTTTCGTCCCTGTCAGTTCTGCTAACTCATACGTCAGCACCTCGCAAGCACCCTTGAACCACGAACTATTCACCGCAAAAGGCACTCTTACCATCGGATATACCGAGAAATGCTCCTTGCAGTTAATCTCCACCTTCAAGTGAATCTCCCCCGCATCCATATCCGTCGGTTGCACCTTGAATACCAGCGTATTGTTGTGCTTCTTCTGCTTCACCACTGGCTCGCCCAGCCAAGCCAGCGCATCCCTTAGATGGTCTATGGTCTCTTTGATGGGTTCTGCCTTCACTTGCACCAGATCGATGTCCTCTGAGTATCTGGGCTGCGGCTTCAGATACAACTTACCCAATGCCGTGCCGCCACGGAACGCCAGATGCTCCGCAAGAAATGTATCGCTATAAATAGATACTAACGCACGGCAGACTATCAAATCCTGTTCGATGAATTTATTCACCAACCACGGGGCCTGCTCGCTCCATTCCGTAATATATCGTTCTAGTATCATAACTCGTCAATCTCGATGGTTTCGTTCACAATAATTCTCCACTTGGCGTTTCTTTCGCACCCCTCGCTGCTCTTTCCTGCCTTTAAAGGCACATACTGAAGCACGAAACCGGAACACTTCAACAGACTGTACAGCGACTCTGCCGCTTCACCTTCCTCCAGCACTTCGTCCAAAATATAGCCCAGTCGTTGCAGACTGGTAACCGGCACCTCCTTCACGAAGTCAGCCCCTAAACGCCCGAAATCCAGTTTCTCCACCAATTCAGCCAGAACAGTGGCTGCCCGCGAAACGCTTCCTGTCTTAGCCTGATACGTCAGCAAATCTACTGCCGTCAGTTCAGGACGCGACACGTTAATGTAGCCCGTCCGCGTCTGTCGTCTCTCCACGTATGCCTCAGGAATATGGCTCTTGCAGAAATAATGCGTAAGGTACTTCTCTCCCTTCTTGTCACGCATGGCGGGAGGTTCTATCATCACGCTGAACCGCAGGGGAACCTGATGCGAAGCTCCGTGATAGCTTGCCGCACTCAACAGAGCCACATAGTATTTGCGTCCCAGGTGGTGCATCATGTCGTCCAAGTAAAACGACTGTGGCACAGCCCCGCGCAGCACATACTCATCCGGCACTATGACGTAGAAGCCGCGCAGGGGCGACATAATCCGTCCCTTGCTCACCTCTCTGGTCAGCGCACGTGCAATGCTGCCGGCACTCATGTCAGGGAATGCCTGCGCCACCTCATCGTGTGTGAAGGTGTAATTGCCTCTAAGCGGCTTATCATATATCCAGCTTGCTATGCTTGCCATTTTTTTGAATTCAATATTTTGTTTGCAAAGATAGACATTTTTTGTCTAACTACGCAAATAAATAACGAAAATCTTGTTCAATTTTTGTGTTTTTAAGTTATTTTATTGACCAGCATTAATTTTCGTTGTATGCTTCTCCTGTTATCCAAAGCAGAAAGGGTTCACTCCCCTCATTGATCTGCTTAAACACAGTAGCATCTTCAATTTCGTAGTTCGCTGAACTTACGTTGTAAATAGTGACACAATTGTTATATTCCAATCCCACAAGCAACGCGCCAAGTGACAACAACTTACTTGTCAGCAACGCAATACCAAAACACACATGGTCGCTGATAGGCTTGAAGGTTGCCTGATGCCCCTGAATCATATTTGACACAATACGATACAGTTCAAACGGATTTTGCTCATCAGCGTAAGTGATATTCTGTGGCTCGGTAAACTGCTTCTCAGTAAAGAACTCGTGGTATTTCAGCATCAGATAGTCAGAATGCCGTGGGTCTTTCGATGGGAAAGGCAACACGGGAAACATATCTGAAGGCTGGAAATGATTGTAGATGCTCCGCAAAATATCAATATTCTGGTCTCCCATCAAGCTAATCAGGATATTTATCCTATCCAAATTAGACTCACGACTTGATAAAGAACGGAATCCCACCAGCGGCTCAATATTGTCTATTACTGGTGTTTTCTTTATCTGTTCATATATCGTAACGTTTTCAGATACTGCAAAGAACAGATTCTTAGATTTGTCCTTGTCAAGCTTATTAAACAAAGCCTTGCCAATATTGAAATAGAAAGCTCTGGGTAATGAACTAACATCCATTATCACGTCATTATAAGACGCATTACTATGCCTATCGCCAAACGACTACATTCCAAATTAGGCATCAATGCTGACATGATACTCGAATTTGCTTGAAGTACACAGTCAAATTATTTCCTGACTTCGGCGATGCATCACCCTGCTCGCGCGTATGCCTGTTAGTTCAATTGGTGTCGAATACTTGTGTTTGCTACTATTAAGTCTAGCAATTGCTACCATTAATAGTAGCAATTGTCACTATTAATAGTCATTGTATATTCATGCTTTTAGAAATGTAAAACGCACCTAGTATTAAAAAAAAATTTTAAAGAAATATCTGCAATACTGCCACCAATCACTGAAAAAGCCTTTATTTAAAGGGCTTCTGGAAGGTGGGAGATTGGTGGCAGTATGGCAGATGATCAGATCATCTGCATCAACAGCCGAGGAAGGCCGCTTTAGCATCAAAGATAGTGTGAGTGCCTGAAAACACTGTTTTCACAGCCAGAAAACGATGTTTTCCCTTTGAGACATCAGTGTTTTCACAAATAGATAACAGCATTAGCTCTTACGTGACGCAATTGCTAGAATTAATAGTAGCAATTGCAAGACTTAATACTCACAGAGGGGCATTCCCTCTGTGAGGTTTCTTTGGTTTTTTCTTCGTTTCTTTGCGGCTCCTGAGTTCGTCAATATAGCCTGCGGTCACGATACCTGAGGGGAGGGCAATGATGGCAATGCCCACCATAGAGGAAATGATGCTGATTACACGTCCGATATGTGAGGCAGGGTATATGTCTCCATATCCTACAGTAGTCAGCGTGCAGGCTGCCCAATAGAAGGCGTCGAAGAAAGAGTCAAAGAGATATTCCCCGGTTTCAGGGTTAATGTCCACTTCAGCATTGAACATGATAAGGGCGGTAATGAAGATATAGAATATAGCCAACGAGAATACCGTCCATAGAATCCTTCCCTGACGTTGTATAACGGCAAGTATGATGACTAATGGCTCGTAGTATCGCACCACCTTGATGACACGAAGGAGTCTCAGTAAGCGCGATACACGGGCAATCTTGAAGGAATTACTAATCAGATTGAAGGTTGGCAAGATAGACAACAGGTCGATGATGGCCATAGGTCTGAACGGATAAGTCAGAAAGGCCACGACCGGATGACGAGGACGCTTAGACGTCAGATCTGCCGTCATCCATCTGAATAGATAATCGAGCAAGAAGCATACTCCTGAGAAGATGTCGAAGTACCAAAAAATGGTCCAGTGTCCTCTGAACATCAAGGGTATGATGCCTATCGCAATGGCGAAAAGCATCACCCCATCATAGATTCGAGAATACAGGTTATCACTCCTTGTCGATACCAGGTCCCTTATATGTTCCCTTAGAGTCATATGACTTTAACTGAGGCGCTTCAACAGGATAACCTTAATGCCTTTGCCCTTCATCGTGGGCATAGTCTCGCCGACATCAGAACCAATATACGTGGGATCGCAGACGGTGAACTTACGACCACCTACGGTGATATAGTCGCCAGGAACATCGTAGGGGAAGTTGACGGCCATAGCGAGGTGACCAGGATAGTAGACGAGCACGCAGTCGAGCCCTACAAGGTCGCGCACGAGATGTGACAGGAGAATAGAGCGGTCTTCACAGTCGTTATAGGGATAGAAGATGCTCTCCTCGCCAAAGAAGTTACGGTCGTAACCCCATATCGATTCATCGTAGGCATAGAGGAAACATCCCTGATTCGGGTTCTTGCGATCAATGTCGGTCTTACCTTGTACCCACCAATCCAACTGCTGCACAGCCTCCAATGGTTTCAATCCACTCAGTTTCTCGCGCATACCTGGATAAATCTGGTCTGTAAGCCACTTTTCCAGCGGAGTATTGGCATAGTTGGCCCAACGGGTCATGAAGTTGTCGTCGGTGTAAGAACAGGGATAGGTACTGAAGAAATCGATGCTGTTCTTATTGGAACGGATAGTGAAGCTGAAGTCCGGGTTCTTGATGGACGTGATGGTGCGCTCGTTAGTAGGCAGGACAGCAAAGTCCTGATGAGCGGAAATCTGTAGCGACAGGGGGCTCTCCTTGGGGAACTTAGCGGTGCAGATAGACAGCTTAGAACCATCCTTGATATTGTCGAGCAGATAGTACCATTCGCCATCAATGTAGAAGTAGGACTTGCCGAACATATTGTACTGGCTGGCAACAATCATATAGAGCGTCTGGCCGTCGTGGGCATAGCGCATCTTATAGCCTGACTGGGAATAGAGGAAGCCCAGAGCCAGTGTGGCCTCGTTGCTATGATTGCCATAGAACTTGTTGGTCAGCGTGAGCAGCATCTGATAGTAGGCCCAGTCGGAGAAGTTATGCTTCTGACGCTCCTGCAAGCAGTCGTAGAGCAGATTGTCAAACTGAGGCTTAAGGAACTCGCCCAAGGCGTCGGCCACCTGATCGCCGGTGATGCCAGCCAGACGGAAGCGGCAGTTGTCGCCTATGCGGACACGACACTGGGTGCCGAAGACATCAAATGTCATATAAGGATTGGCCTGTGCGGTCTGCTGCACGACCTCAGACAAAGGCTTAGCCTGGGGCAGAGGAGCCTTGGGAGCCTCGACGACCTGCTGCACCTGGATGTTGTCGTTGCTTTGCTCGCGCTTCTTGCGTTTGCGTTCAGCCTTAGCAGCTTCCTTGGCAGCCTTCTTGGCTTTCTTCTCGGCAGCCTTCTCTTCGTCGCTCTTATCCTTGCCGCCAAACAGCTTGGAGAACCAAGAGGCGGTCTCTTCCTCAAAGCCTTCGACGACCATGGGTTCTACCTTCTCTTCCTCGGGAACCTGAACAGGGGGCTCGGCACCGAACTCTTCCCAAGCCTCACGGACAAACTGCAGATACTCGGCAAATGCTTTCTTGCGGAAGTCGGTATACTCCTGCTTGGCCTTATTCTTGAAGGCTTCAAAATCCTTGCGGAAATCTTTCTTCTGCGGCTTCTGTGCCTGCATGGGTAAGGCCAGCACAAGCATCAGGATTTGTAAAATGACGATATACTTTTTCATAGGGTCTGATGTTTTAGGGGTGTGTACAAGTAGAATCTTCTTTGACTACGACGAGAGAGTCCATGACGAGCGTGTCCTTGTTGATGACTTCGCGGGTGACGGTGGCTGGGTCGCTATGGCGACGAGCTTTTACTGACTTGTCCTTGCGCAGCTGTGCCACCACTGACTTGACATAGTCCTTGGTGAGCGTCAGCACCGTGTTGCGCTTGTCGGCAAGGAACGACTCAACCTTAGCCTTACCAGGCGAATTGATGACATACTGCTTGTCGCCATCTTCAGCCATCAGACTGATGGAACCGTTGAAGGGGACGTTCAGGGTGGCGTCAGCCGACACGACATCGCCCTTCGAGAGACGCTGCTTGCCCTTGGCGGTGACCATTTCGACACGTCCTTGAACGTCGGAGACGACATACTTGACAGTCTCTTTCTTAGCCATTGCCAACAGGGGAATGAACAACAGCAGGCATAGCGCAACTATTTTCTTACTTTTCATTTTTCTTATCTTTCTTAAATACGATGATGTTATAGATGGTGTCATACAGATTCTCCGCCATATAGATAAGGGCTATAGCCGACATGGCGAGCGCCAGACTGATGCTGTAGTTGTAACGACAGAAGAGGATGAACGTTACCCAGACGATCAACGACAGCCAACCGGCAATCAGCAGACCTCGTATCAGCGAAGCCGATATGATGACGCGGAAGAGTGTCTTCTTCGCCGTACCGAAACGCTTATAGTATGACAACAGAATGACCGACAAGAACACGATGAAGAACGAGACGACGAGCGTGACTCCTGTCGACGCATGCTTGATTTCTGTCTGTCGGAGCATAGTCTCAGCGGCATAGGCCAACAGTTCTACGCCAGCAATTTTGCCTTGTGGCGTATAGTGCATGTCTGCTTCTTCCGTCATGGCGCCAATAAGCACCAGATGGTCCTCTATCAGGTCGCGATACTCCAGGATAGAGTCGTAGGGCACCACATGGTAATGCTTCGGTGAGAAATTGATATTAATGTTCTTGTCGGCAAGGGGAACGACCTCCTGTCCAGCATAGATGTCAACCACCTTTTTGATGAACGAAGGAACCAGTTTCCCTCCCACTTCACGTCCGACACTTACGCTGCGCTTCATGCCGCCATAAAGCTGACGGGGCATATTGGTAAAGCCCTCGTTCACCTTGTCGTCAGGCGTATAAAACGAGTGTACGGTCTCGCCCTCCATGCTCTCTGCTTCGATAATCTTGTAGGAGAACACGTAGTTATGAAGCTGACGGACAGTCATTGCCAACAGAGTGTCGCCTTCAAGGTCTTCTTCCTTATAGCCTTCGAATACCACGTCGACGCCTACAGCCTTAGGATGCAGGGCTTCCACCTCCATGAACAACTGGGCGAAATCGCGGCGTTTCCTAAGTTCCGTCATATCCACAATAGTCACGATACGACTGGTCTCCCGTTCACCACCCCCATCAAGCAACTTATAATAGAAGTCGGTGAAGGAGTAGTCGTCCAGGATTTCGGCCACAGGATTGAAGACCTTCAGGTTGAAGGCTGCCAACAGGTAGATTCCCACAACAGCAAATGCGAGAACCGTCACAGCGAAGTATCTCCAGAGCTTTCCCATGCCGGATTAATTGCCGAAGTAAGCCTTCAGTTCGTCGCTCAGCTGCTTGCCGTCCTTCTCCAGTTGGTCGCGGATAGCCTGCTTGGCAATCTCCAAGATGTCAGCACGCTTGGCTATCATGCGGACGGTGACTTCCTTGTTCTTGTTCTTCAGCTCACGACGCAGCTGGAGGGGAGTCTGTACGCGACCCAGCTTCTGCGAGAAGATAGTCTTATTCTCCGACAGATAGGTGGTCACCGAAGCGGCCTGATCGTTGGCCAGCATCTTGTTGCCCAGCATATTGTCGATAATGCCGGTGGCCTCAGAACCTATCTTCGATGCCAACTCAATGCGAGCCAGTTCGGTAGCCTGGGCCTGTGCAGCGGCATAGCTCTCGCCAGTAGCTGTTCCTGAACCGTCGACATACTGCGGATTCAAATCATCGTCGAAGCTCTCGAGGTACATGTAGACGCGGTCGACCTGCTTATCCATGGGCAGTCCACCTGGGAAAGCCTGCCAGCCTTCCTTCTGCAGTCGCTTGGCCTCTTTACGTGCATCCTTAGATGCCTTTTCCTTCAACTCTGCCTTGGTCTGCTTCAGTTTTGCCATCTTGGTTGACTGAGCCTGTGCGCTCAACGAAATAGAGAGCGCTACTAACATTGCAAAAAACTTCATTGTCTTCATAATCTCAATGTTTAATATTTGTTTCACTTTTCATTTTTCACTTTTCACTTTTCACTTAAAAGTCTCCTGGGCCGTAGAGACCGAAATCGGGATCTTTCTCAGGCTGCCAGGTGCGCAGTTTAATCAGCGGTTGTGTGGGCTTGTTGATGTCGACCATCAGCATGAGATAGCCCTTGTCACCATAGGTTGACGAGTAGTAGTCCTGCTGGATCTGGATGGCATACGACTCCCCACCCTCACCCATCTTAAAGACGTCGTTGTTGGAGAATCGGATGTTGACGAACTCGTTCTTCGCAAAGCAACGAGCCAGATTCTTCAGGTACTCGTCCTTGGTCTGGCGGTTCATCTTAATGATATGGTTGCCCTCTTGGCTCAGATGCGCCTGGTTCTCAACCGACGTATTCGTTCGCTTCACGATAGATCCGGTGATGATGACGGCATCGTCGTCGAAGATGGAGCGGATATAGTCGAGACGCTTCAAGGCGTAGGCGGTCTTGTAGTTCTCGAGGAAGTTCATGATGGCAAAGCGCGACTTCTCGGACCACACGCCCTTATGCAGGATATCGTCCTCAGCGGTCTTACCCAGTCCGAAAGCGATGTTGTCAATCTTACGCTCAGCATTGAACGCAAAGACCACATCCTCAACAAACGACTTACGGACACCTGAGGCAAACGAGAACGACATGCGCAGTCCACGAACCAAGACAGAGCCATTATCGTCGAAATAGCGGATATTGTCGGAGTCGAGCACCTTACCCTTACCATACTGCATCAGCTTGGTAAACATGTCCCAGCCCATATCCGTGAAGAACGGACGCACCGACTGGTAGTCCTTCTGTTTGATGGCCTTGACGATGCGCTCCAGAGTGGCGTTGTAGCCAGAAGCACCCTTGTCGAGCGCCTTGGGCTCAGCGATAATCTCTACGCTATTGGTAGTGAACGAACCGGCTGCCGCCATCTGCTGTACACGAGCCTTATGCTCCTTCTCCTTCATCTTCTTCTCCAGGAAGACATTGGTATAGGCATCGGGCATCGGCGTACCTTTGACGGCATTGAGCACCATCTCGACCTCGGGGTCGATCTTGGCCTCACCGGCATATTCGTACTCATACTTCAACTGCACCTGAGCACCATCGTAGCCAGGAGCCAGTTCGAGCACTCCCCAGCCGTCCTTCGCACTGTAGATAGCACTCCAGGTCTGACCGTCCCAGTACTTGTAGTCGACGCTGTTGACGGGCTTGCCCTTATAGGTAATAGCCAGACGGATGTCATCGCCCTCGCGACTGTCGCAGACGGTTTTCAGCTCGTCGAAGGTATCGTCTATCTTCTCCTTGCACCAGTTGGTCAGCACGTGCTGCTTGCCATCTTCATCGGTATAGGTCACCTCGTTGGGATACTGCAACGACTTCAGCAGCGTCAGCGCCCAGTAGTAGTTGCGCAGCACGTCGTCTACCTTACCCTTGCGCTCTGCACGCACTGCCGTCTCAACGAGGTCGATGGCCTTACGCTTGCGCGACTCGAAGATCTTCTCAATCTCCGACTTCTTAATCCAGCGCACCACATAGGCGTCGGGCTCGTTCTTCAACACCTGTTGCTGGGTATTGGTCAGCGTAGCCTGCGAATAGGTACTCACGGTTTGCGAGAACTGCGACTCCTCGTCCAACTTGCCGTTGCTGCTCTGCGTCTTCAGCGAACTTTGCGATTCGCCGGTAACGTTGGTGGCTATTTTGCTGATCAGGTTGTTCAGCGCCTGACGCTCAGCCTCTGCCACACTGCTACCCCAGCCTTCGCCGTAGATATAGTCTTCACTATCCCTGACGTCTTCCCACTTCTGCGAGAAGGCGTTCAGGGCTATCAAGAGACAGGCACTCAAGGCCAGCACTCTTCCCATCAGTCTGTTATGACACATTTTTATCTTCAATTATCAATTTTCAATTATCAATTTTCAATTATCAATTATCTCACGATGACTTTCTTGCCATTCCGTATATACAGGCCCTTGCTGGTGGGAGCACCTTGCAGCTTACGGCCGTCGATGGTGTACCAGCTATCGTTGGTGTTCATCCGCTTGTCTACAAGCTCTTCGATACCCGTAGTGCCGTTGCCCATGTCGCCACCAATCATGATAAACTGCGGAGCAGGATTCTGATTGTCGCGGTGCAGCGTATAGGCCTCGAACGGACGAACCGTACGGTAGTCGCGCTCGAAGACGCTACCCTCGGGATAACCGTTACGCTCCTCGCCAACGTTCAGGGCGTAGATTTCGGTCTGAGCGCTGCGTGACTGGAACGCTGGAACCAACGAGATCGAACCATACTCAACAGATGTAGCCTCAGTCACAGGAACTATTGCATTCAGTGCCGAGAAGGTCACCTGTCCGGCCAGATTCGTCTCCGGACGATACTCCTCTGAGTTCGGCATACTGATGATGTAAGGCTTATTGGCCTCAATGGTCTGAGCATTCTGCAGTCCGTTCTGCGTCAGTTCGCGCAACCAGAAGTGGTTCTCGCTGGCGCTATTGCCAAACGGAGCTATCACGCCTCTGTCGGCATGGGTATACGTCTGCACGGTGAACGGCAGAGCGATAGCTTCCCAACCGCGGCTGACACCAATCTGCGTCTGTTGGCTGAACGTGCGCGTATACTGGATAGCTTCAGCTGTGAACTCCTGCGGAGCGTAGAAGTTGCAATTGCCCGATACCGTATCCGTCAGCACCACATTCTTCGCTACGCCGTTGATCACCACATTGTCCCTGTTGGCAGGAACCATCGACTCCGACTGTGCATAGATGAGCAGGTTCGGGTTCGAGGTGAAGCGTTGCAGGTCTGACTCCGTCATTGGCACGCTACTGTTCCATACGATGGCAGCTACTTGATTGCCATAATAAGAGCCGTACTGATCAGCAATCTCAGCCATTGTAGCATCTTCTTCGGCAGTCAGCACGTAGTTGGAGTATGAGGCAGGTACCTGCATCATCTGCTGAATTTCACTTAATATGATTTCTATTTCTTCTCTTGTACCCTGTACCTCATCCTTATCTGCCGTACGCCTGCCATACATATCAAGGGCATAATCAACATAAGTCTGTGCTTGATTCCTCATCTGATCGGGAACTCTTGAACTCCTTGAAGCCCGAGACAGAATTTCTTGTCCTATTATGCAAGTCTCATACAGTCTAGTCCAAGCCTCGTAGGGATAGTCGAGCGTTATGGGATCTGAGGTTGTCATACCCTCCTTCGTGGCAATAGCCTTGATGATGACATCCCGCTTCACCTCGATAGGTGCGCTATACTGCTTGTAGTCGTCATCGTTAATGACACCGTCACCATTGGTATCCTCGTCCGACATCTGGTACATAATAGTCGCGCCTTCAGTCGAACAGCTCATTGTCAACTCGTCATTTCTCCACGAGAACGTCGGAGTAGCTACTTT
>ERZ842401.6434-NODE-6434-length-12539-cov-126.691445_pt1 | contig 12539 bp, 11 predicted proteins | sample MGYA00521270_ERZ842401 | MGnify/ENA primary metagenome ERZ842401 (study PRJEB31892, sample SAMEA3878208) | bioreactor metagenome | biome: Moose rumen | place: Sweden | collected 2011-10 | study: EMG produced TPA metagenomics assembly of the PRJEB12797 data set... | reverse complement strand
CGAAGAAGTAACGATGAAATAACGAACATATATTGAGCCTGATACTTGCCTGAGACTGCCCTGGGACTTGCCTAAGGCAAGTTTATGACGAGAGAGGTGGTTAAAGATGCCTTAAAAATAATTTTTATGGTGATATGGCCGAAGACAGCCATGTAGAGTTTATTGACAGCAAGGAGGGGAACCAGTTTACAGTACGTATAAGCCGTCCACTTACTGCCACAGAAGCAGGGAGTAATACCGATTTGGCAGTAAGTAGCGGCAAAAAGGCAGTAAGTAGTGATGAAAAGGCAGTCACAAACGAGGTCTTCATTTATAACCTGAATATGCGCCTCTATGTTCTCATTAAAGAATTGAGCGAGCCTGTATTTCTTCAACAGACTCGCTCAAATGATTCGCAAAGGTTCCTATTCACCTGCTTGAACTGGTACCGAGGCTATTGCCGTACTGGTCGTAGTAGGTTGTAGTGGTTCCACCGCCATAATTCTGTCTGGTGGTCGACGAACCAATGCTACCACCATACTGGTCATAGTAGTTCGTGGTCGTGCCTCCACCATAGTTGGAACGGGTTGTTGCGCTGCCCGTGCTGCCACCATACTGGTCATAGTAGTTTGTGGTTGTGCCGCCACCGTAGTTAGAGCGTGTCGTTGCACTACCCGTACTGCCACCATATTGATCATAGTAGTTCGTGGTCGTGCCGCCACCATAGTTGGAACGTGTTGTTGCACTACCTGTGCTACCTCCATACTGGTCGTAATAGTTGGTGGTGTAGCCGCCGCCATAGTTAGAACGAGTGGTAGAGGAACCGATACTGCCACCATACTGGTTGTAGTAGTTGGTGTTGTACTGAGCGTTTGCTGCGATGGCGAATACGACTGCCATCAGTGTTACCATTAGCTTTTTCATAATTGTACTTTTTTAAAATAATCATTTCCTTCTTTTTAGCTCTTTTATTTTCTTTTTTAGTGCATCATAAGCGCCAACAGCCTCTGAGATGCCTCCTTTCTTAGCAGACTTGTAATCTTTCAAAGCCGCCTTATACGAGCCCAACTTTTCATAAGCGCTTCCACGTAAATACCTTAAAGACGGATTTTCGTAAAGGGACAAAGCATAATTCGCATAGTAGATGGCATTACTCCATTCTCCATTATTAAAAGCATCTACCGCTTGATTACCATATTGTTCGAAGAGTGCAGATTGTCTTGCAGTCATCTCCGCATGTGCCCGAAGCGACATTTCCATCATTCGAGGATTGTATAATTCCGTTGTAGGCATCTGCATAGCGGCATCCCCACCATAAATCTGAGCCTTAGTTGCTATCGTTATTGAGCATAGTAACGCAAAAACAATTCCTTTCTTTTTCATACCTTTCTCTATTTTTTTGTTTGCAAAGTTATACTTTTATCACATTGCTTCCAAGAAAAAACGAATCACAAGGCTTGCGAAATCTCAAATTTTTTCTACGAATAGTAATAATTCTTAAAAAAAATTGTAACTTTGCGGAATCCTAAGCATTTATAGATATGTCTACAAAAAACATTTTTGCCGGATATGGCGTTAGGTCAGAATTTGTAAACCTGATATACAAGGAACTGATGAAACGTAAGTTCGTCAGTTATGCTGATGTGCTAGCTTTGTATTGTGGAAGACCAAAGGGGTATTACGATAAAATAGCTTGCAATAGTGAACCTGGCTATGGTGAACTAAAAAAGGCTTTTCCCGAAGTGCTGAAAGCATTGGAAAAAGCATATCCTGGTAGTGTTAAGAATAATGGACTGTCAAAGGGTAGGGCATATAGATATACTGGTCGAATTGATGATCCATTAGCTGAGGAGCGCAAGGCTGTCGTTCAGAAGTCGATAGAGGACTATGCTACGTTTTGTAAGGCATCTGCTGGTATTATGCCAGCAAGTTGGTTCTCCTCATTCTTCGAGAATACGCAATTGCTGCTTGATACAGAAAGAGAATCGAAAGACGGCAATGCACTCATCCGCTCTTCGTTGGAGCAGAATCTGACGAACATCCATCTGTTGCCCGTGTTCTATAAAGCCATAACGGACCATCAAGTTCTTCGCTTCTCCTATCAACGTTTTGGACAGGAACCTTTCGAACTGACATTCCATCCTCAGTTCCTTAAGGAATATAATGGCCGATGGTTTGTGTTTGGCAATGCTGAAAGGATTCGAGTCAACGAAAATGGTGAGACAACAACCGAGATATTCCATTCATACAATGTTCCACTTGACAGAATCGTGGGTGAAGTCTCTATGATTGACAACATTGACTATATACCAGCAGAACCAGGATTCTATCAACAGTTCTTTAAAGACATTATTGGCGTGACTCATGAAAAAGGAACTAAAGTTGAAACCGTGGTGATTCGCACAAAGACTGAGTACCAGCATGGCCTATTGCTAACGAAACCTCTACACCATAGTCAGAAGGAGACTCTTCCATATGGGAGATATGAAGACGGAGAATATGGAGAGGTTACGCTAACTATTGAACCTAATCGTGAACTGCGAGGTAAGATTCTTGCATACGGACAATACTTAGAAGTGATGCAACCTTTAATATTGCGAGACCAAATAAAAGAGATTGTCAGAACACAGATGAAACTTTATTTTGGTGAATAGAATGAAGAAGAAATCAAGGAGAAAGACTAAGCATTTAATGCGTCGTCTAAAAAAGAATTATAGGAAACAGATTAAGCGTCAATTGGCAAGAGATTTATTTCTTTTGTCAAGAAGTGACGTTAATTCTGTATCCCTGTATGTGCCAAGTCTAAAAGATGAGGATACTCTATTTGTACCCCAAGAAGACAATAGTTATGGACACTTCCCTGATGACGATGACATACTAATGCAGAATGGGTATGCTAGTACTTCTGTATTATTACTGAACCTCATCAAATTGTCAAATGACAGGTTTTTAAAGGAAAGCTATATTAATCCAGTAATGTTTTGCTTTCGGCAATATCTTGAATTGACAATGAAAGATTCATTGCTAAGATTTAGGTTATGGAGAAGAAAACCATTAAGTGGCGAAGCTAATTTGGACGATCACAATCTTTTCATTTTATGGAGAGATTTGAAACAATATATTGAAGGTAAAAATAAAAAGGAAGTGAAAAGGATAGAAAGACTTGTTGAAGAATTGAATGGTGTAGATGAAGATGGGACTTTGTTTAGATATAATGAGTTCTTGACAAATGCAATAAAAGAAAAGGGAAAAACCAGGCCCTTAATAGATATTGACATGTTGTATTTAAGAATCTTGCAGATGTACAACTTCTTTGAAGGTATAAACACGTTAGCGAGAAATGGCTTAGATGAGATTGCAAGCAACAGATATTAATAAGACACTGAGTATGAAAGAAATTGTTTGGGATCACGAGATAATGGTTCCAAACAGAACGGAACTGTTCGTTAGATGTAAATGCTTGCAGCAATCAGAAATAGGTCGTAAATTTGCAGCGAGAAAAACCGGACAAAATAACAGATAGCTATGCAGCAGTATGGTACAGATATGGAGAGAGTAGCAACCCTGATAGATTCTTATAGAGAAGAAATCGGGGGTGCTAATAGTAAAAATGCCAAAGCACTCCAGGATTATATAGAAGCAGAAGAGAGAAGACAAAACTCTGTTATAGAAGAAAGAATTGCTAATGGCGAGGATATGCCTTTTTTTGAGACTGTGATTAAGCACCCCATTGAATTGGAAAACAAAATTAAGGTCAATGAGCAACTTTTAGGTCACTTCTATTTGACATCTGCGGGTAATGAGGCTGATATAAGTGTACTCGCCCAACTGTTAGCAGATTATTATGATGACAGTTTTTTTACCACAGAAGAGGAGTCCTTCTTAACCCTCCATTTTGTAGAAGTCATTAACTACATAATCGAAACATCTTATCTCTTTTTTCAAGAGTATAGCGATGGAAAAGAAGTTCACTTATTACCAGCTGAGATACTAGAATTGATTGCAACAGAATTTGTCGTACCGGATGGCACGGCTATATATAATCCATTCGCAGGATTTGCGCAATTCGCCAAAATCTTCAAAGGAGCCATGTTAGTCTGTGAAGAAAGCTATACTTTAGGGCGGGAAAGAAGCCATAAAGACGATGCCAATTGGTTATGGGCATGGATGAAAGTGGCTTTGTTTGCAAATAATAGGAATACCATAGTTATAGATAATAACGAAGTGCCTACATCGTACGATTATGCTATTTCTTATATACCATATACAACAACAGACTTCTTCACTAATCCTAGTGAGGACACTTATCAGAGTGTTCTTTCGAACAAATGTGACGCAACAATAGTATCTAAACTGCAGTTGGTTTACCAAAACCTCAGCAGTAAGGGGAGGATGTTGTTAATCATCCCAGATTATTTGATGTGGAAAAATGGCAAGAACTATCCCATGGGAGATCTGTGGAGACAAGTTATCAGCGAAGGTTCTCTAGCTAAAATCATACAACTTCCTTCAACGTGTAATGGGCTCAATTACAATTTTTGTATTGTCATAATAGAGAAAGGACGCCATACGACTGACGTTCTCATGACGGATGCACGATTTGCTGCTAAGACTCTGGACCTCAATATTTTTGAATTGGAAGATTATTTGGATGTCATCAGGAAGAACGGGCAAAAGACATCTGAGGAAACACTTCCTACTGGCTACAGGAGTGTGTTTATCAACGGTGAAGAAAAGATGGTAGAAGAATACGATGTTCCATTCTTTCAAACTGTTAATCTTGAGTTGATATCAGCGATGAAGCTCAATAATGGCAAAGAACCTAATAGTGGATTGAGAAAAACGGTAACTATCAATAAAAAGGACTTGGATTTCAATCTGCTTCTTCCACAAGTGTATGTTTCGCAAAAACCACAGGATGGTGAGGATTCAATACCTCTGTCCGACCTGTGTTCTTTTGTGTCGACTGTTATCAAGGATTTGGATTTTGACCTTCCTATTGATACCCCATGGATCAAAGTTAAAAATTTGACATACACTTATCAGGGTGCTATTGATTGTTCTAAGGTGGAAAAAGCGGAATGTCCCAATAATCCACCCCATACTGACGATTACTCATTTGACAGCAATGGGAATTTGTCTGAAGACCGTCCTTGGCATCAACGTAAACCAATAGGAAGACGCGTACTCGAATACAGGAAGTGTACTTATCTGGATGGAAAGAGTGATGCTGTGTTAATCAAGTTCGATACAAATGGGATTCCTTTTGCTGTTCTATCTAGTGAATGTAATCCTGTCGCTGTTGACAAGGACATCATGGCTTTTTGCCCAAACGATGGCGTATCTATATATGCTTTGGTGGCAATCCTCAAAATGCCGATTGTGTATAACCAGATTATTTCCTATGAGAGATTTGGCCTCTCTGAGTATCTTGAAAACATTAAAGTGCCTTTCGACAAGTGGTTGATAGACGATGAAGTTTCCCGACTCATTAATGAGGAGAGAACTACCCTAACCCTAACGAAAACTAATGAGGACATCAAAAAGTCTGTAAGAATGCGTAAGCATGCGCTTACCCAATCTATGTCATCTTTACAAGCCATGTTCAATGCACTTAATGCATATCGCATTCGCAAAGATGGTAAGATAACTGATAATGAGATTATATCTCGTGTTAAAGGAACGACAGTAAATGAAGCCTTTGAATATTTATCACGAAATATAAAAGGTATTATGCCAGTATTAGAGCATATTGCTGATGTCGAATATTCTTTTGGAGATCCGGAATGGATTGAACCCGAAGAGTTTATTGGAAATTATATCTCCAAGAATGAAAAAGGTTGGATTACTTTTACTCCGATTGTTACATGGGGAGAAGGCGATAACAAAGCTAAAGACAACATCATAGAGCCTTCAACAGGGATGATTCTATTAAAAAAAGGAGAGGCGTTCAGCCAATTTCTGTTCCCTAAAGCAGCATTAGAAAAGATACTGGATAATATTGTTTCAAATGCCCAGTCACATGGTTTTAACAAATCTCGTAATGATTACCACATAAAGTTTTCGTGGTATGCGGAGGATAAGGCGATTAAACTGCTGGTAGAAAACAATGGATCTGCAATTCCTGATGATCGGGAACCTGCCTCATTACTTGAATATGGTGTTTCAACAGCACTTCATTCTGATGGCCATAATGGGATTGGATGTAATGAAATAGATGATATCATGCATAGATATGATGGCAAAGTAGAAATATTATCATCTCCCCAAGAAGAATATACGGTAAAATATATACTCACGTTTTATCATTCTAATAGTGCAAATTAACAGAATCGAAATATGGAAATGAACGATTTAATAAAAGTCCTTTGGGTTGAAGATGACCCAGAAGTAACGAATACATATCCACTAGAAGCAGAGAATTATGACTTAGAACTTGTTCCTGTTTGTTGTTGGGATGATGCAAAGGTTGAATTAGAAAATAGGTTTGATCAATGGTCAGCAATTATTCTTGATGCAAAATGCAAATATCATCGTGGCAGTGAGGATAATGCTATTGTCTTCTTAAGAGAAGCCCTGGATGACATATCGACTATTTGTGAACGAGAAGGTAGGATTATTCCATGGTATGTTTTAACTGGCGGTGATAAATCTGACGTTTCTGATTCTATCAATGATAAACGTTTGAAATGGGATAAAGACTGGACAGATGAAGAGAAGAAAAAATATTATTCAAAGGATCTTGACAGGGAAACTCTATATGCAAGAATTAGATTGCATTGTCAGAAATCTCATCGCCTTCAAATAATAGAGATGTACCCCAATGCTTATAAACAGTTACTGCAATTAAGTGAAGATATCTGTGAGGACATTCTGACAATTCTAGAGACAATGCACTTCCCTAAATCACATCCAGATTTTGCACCTCGCTTGTTTTACAATCCAATGAGAAAGGCACTTGAATATGTTTTTAGGGCCATGGGAGAATTCGGCATTATACCTGCTCCATTTTTCGCAAAAGGAAATGTAAACTTGAATCAATGCTTTATGTTCTTGATTGGACGTGATGCAGAAAAATTGGGGTACCGATATGGAACAACAGGAGAAAGAATCGCCCCAAGGCATATACACGACATGATGTCATTAATCATCAATTTAGGTAATTCTAATTCACACTCTACGGAGTTATCTCATCTTACAGAACTAAGTGAGCATGAAATTCAAAAATATGATAATCAAATCAAGTCGTCAGGAGTCAATTCGCGATTCCTTATCTTCAGCATGGCTTTACAATTTTGTGAAATAGTACAATGGATGAACAATTACATAAAAGAACATTCTAATAAAGACGAGAATTTGGCTATGTGCGTTAAACTTGAGTCAGCAGATGTAATCAATGCGGATATCGAGCCTAATGATCTGATCGGTGTCATTGAAGTCGACAACAAATTGTTCCATGTCGGGAACAAGTTTGGCGTTAATCCTGGGTATGTAATAAAGAATAGATTGGTAGGAAAGAAGGTAAAGATAATAAAGTATGATGTAAACACGGATGAAAAGGCTAAAGGGCATTATCCGTACTATGCCAGCATTATACAGCCTATAGAAGAGTAAAAATGGTTCTAGATAGAACGGAACCATTCGTAAGGTGGAAATGCTTGTGGCAATCAAAATTCGTTTGTACTTTTGCATCGTGAAAACCAAAAACAAAGAAACTATGCGTACAGCAAACAACAACTTCACAGTAGAGGCACTCGTTGCCAAGTATCGTAACTTCGTAGAGAATCATGCAGCCTATGACATTGTAGGTGAAGATGATTTTGGATTGGGTAGTTATGAATATGGACTAGACGGCTGGGCAGATCATCAGCTTCTTATAAAACTATATAATGACGTTGCAGGAGAAAAAGCCGATCCATGTATTCAGGATAGACTTTCCAAATACGAGGAACACTTTTGGAATGACATTCTTGCCCCTGAAGAATATGCTTTCTTGATTGAGAATTTCAAGGACACAGTAGAGTTTATCTTCTCGAAGGGCATACATTATGGAAGCGAAGCAACTTCAAATACAGTACATTTGATGAAGAGTGACATCTCATTCATCAAAAAAGCCTTCAGATATGTCACCGTAAAGCCAGAGGACAGTGTCTATCTCGAAAATGACACTCTTGGAGATGGAGCAATACTCTTTCCTCAATGTGTGATTTTATGTGATGATAAAGACAGCGATGACTCTGCATTGAAGAAGATTCGCTTGTTTGCTGCAGGCATTCAATACCGAGATATCAATAGTATCGAAGAGGAAACAATAGATATTATTATATCTGGTTCTGGATGGTTCCCTGGATTCCTAGTTCCATCCGAGACTCTCTATGCCGCCTTAGCGAATAGAGGGACTATGGTTATGCAGGCTCACCCTCATTTCATGGCTAGCATGGAAGAAGAGGCTGTGTCATTCAGGAAGAGACTTGTCGCCGACAAAGCAATTAAATCTATTATAAAGTACTCAGAAGGAAGTAGTATCTTCCGTTACGTCATGGTAATAGAGAAAATGGAACATTCTGAAGTAGATGTTCAAGATCGGGTGCGTCAAGAATCTGGGAAAGTAGATTATGAGCAGATATCTCCTCGAATATTACTACCTGGATATTACTTAACGGAAAAACCGGAGGATGGAATGTCATTATCTGAACTCATAGACAACTATGATTTTCTTCACAAAAATCAAAGTGTATCTTTAGAGCAGCCTATAGTATTTCCACAAAACCTTGGAACTGCTTTTAAAGATGCCGACATTAGCCAGAAAGATATAAAAAAGGGAATAGAATATGGGGAAAATGCTGACAACCCAGCATCAAACTGTTATAATGTAGATTTTCCAAGTGTCCTCCTTTATGGCGGTACAAAGAATACCTATGTTGGAATAAACCCCCAATGCCAGGTTCCATATGCGGTTCTTGACCCAATAGCCTGCTTTAGGGCAAAAGAGGGAGTTGATTTGCGCTATGTAGCAGCTTTGCTCTTCAATCCTATTGTAGCAAAACAGATTTCTGCCATATACCTGGACTTTTACTATGGCAATATGATGGCATTAATGCCAGAGTTTTTACATAGTATAATCGTACCTCGTCATGATAATAATGAGCGAGACAAGTATCTTGCAAACACATGTTATGATGCTCTATCTTCCTCACAAAAAGAGTTCAAGCAGGAGAATGATTTCTATAGAAAGGCAGTACGTATGCGCAAACACGCACTGACTCAATCCCTCACTTCCATTGAGGCGATGTTCTATGCTTTAAATGCATATCGCATCAAGCAGAATGGCGAACTTCATGATGAAGACAATATTTCACGTAGTCAACGAAAGACTGTTCGTGAGGCATTTGAATTCATATCTCAAGGTCTGAAGGACATGCTGCCTGCATTGGATCATATAGCATCAGTAGAATACTCTTTTGGTAAATCGGAGTGGATTGACCCAGAGAAGTTCATTGAGGAATATATTAAGAAAAACGAGAAGGGCTGGTTGAACTTCAAATCCGTCATAACTTGGGAACAAGGCCATAATCAGGCAGTTGAAGATCTTAAGGATCCCTCCACAGGAGATGTCATCATACGGAAGGGAGATTCTCTTAATATGTTCTTATTCCCCAAGGAAGCATTAGAACGAGTATTCAAGAACATCATTTCTAATGCTAAAGCTCATGGATTTGTCGATAAGTCACGCAATGACTATCAACTTCGATTCTCATGGCATGTTGATGGTATGGCATTGATTGTTGAGATAGACAATAATGGTTCAGCTATTCCCAACGATAGAGACACTGCATCTTTATTGGAGTATGGAGTTTCCAGCAACCTTCATAATGATGGCCACAATGGCATCGGGTGCAATGAAATAGATGACATCATGCAGAGATATGATGGAAAGGTTGAAATTGTATCATTGCCGGAGAAAGATTTCCCTGTAAAATATATTCTAACGTTTAACCGTTCTAACACTGTTAGATCTTTTAAAATATGATAAGGTATGAAAGCATATGATTTGATACAAGTCCTATGGGTCGAGGATGATCCTAAAGTGACAGAAACTTATCCGCTAAAAGCAGAGAATTTTGATTTGGAATTGGTTCCTTTACCATGTTGGGATGATGCAAAAGCTGCATTGGAGGGGGACTATGATCGATGGTCTGCTATCATTCTTGATGCAAAATGTAAGCACCATCGTGACAGCAAGGATAGTGCCATTGTTTTTCTACGTGAGGCTCTGAAGGATATTTCTGTGTTGAGTGAGAAAAACGGCCACATCATTCCATGGTATGTACTAACTGGCGGTGACGAGTCTGAGGTATCAGATTCTATCAATGACGAGCGTATGCAATGGGATAAAGATTGGACTGATAGCGAAAACAAAAAGTATTATTCTAAAAATGTTGATAACGAGAAACTATTCAGAAGAATCCGTTATCATGCATACAAATCTCCACGTATACAAATTCAGGAGATGTATCGTCATGTCTTCGAGGCTGTAGAAGAATGTGGTATCGATGACAATGGTTATAATGCTCTGGAAGATTTGCTTGTGCCAATACACTTCCCTAAAGATATAAAGGATAAGGACTATAATGATAAGTTCGAAAAAGCCCGTACGGTTTTGGAATACATCTTCCGATCAATGACTACTTACGGTATTCTTCCAGATTGGGGCAGACAAGTGAACCTACAATGGTCAAGCTGTTTGCTCTCTGGCATGCATGCAATGAGAAAAGATGAAAAAGGGAACGACGTGATTGTCATTGAATGTAAGAAGCAAATTCTTCCTGCTGTATTAAAAGAGACATTAAGAGGAATGACAAGAATCATCCCAGCATTCTGCCATTCTGATAATAAGGAAGAGAAGGATGTGAAAAAGGAAGAGTATCTTGAAAGTGTAGATGAATCAACTTTACTCCTCAAAAGTTTTGCTTTCCAGATTTGTGACTTTATATTATGGTACAGGAATTATATAAAGGAGCATGACAAGTTTGACGACAATGCGGTAAATTGGGTTGTCAAAGACTACAAAGCGGCAAAAATAAAACACCAAAACGGTTCCAAGTAGAACGGAACCGTTCGCAAGGTTGTTTTTCTTGCAAGATTGCAGAAATCGTCTTAACTTTGCAGCGTCAATCATCGATACCACCTCGAGATTGATGCTGCAAATGCTTAGTGGTGGGAACCTAAACCTGAACGAGACCATGAACAACACAGCACTCCAAGCAATCGTAACAAAGGCTCTGCCAGCACTCTCTGGCGAGCAAGTGACATACAACGCAGCAAAGAACGTATTTCTTTCGCAGGGATACACCAGTGCTGCAGGGAATATGTACTACAAGGCGATTCGTCTGTCGAACAGATTGGTGGTCTATTACGACCTCGGACAGGGGTATATCCACACCTTCCTGAATGGTATCAAGCTGTTCGCCTTTGACGGCCCGAAGGCAACACTGATCGCTCAGAAGTACTGGGGTGGGTACGACTACCGAATCTTCAGCGAGCAGTTCGCCAAGGAGCAGAGTATCCTCATGCTGAAGGGATTCCTTGAAGGGCAGATGAAGCTTCAAAGAACTCATGTCAGTGACCAGGAATTGTCTGGCTTTGCAAGAAGCATGGTAGAGGAAACTCAGCACAAGCAGCTGGCCTGACGAAAGTGAAGAGTGAAGAATGAAGAGTGAATAATCAACAACTATAAACCAAACAAAACCGACAAGACTATGGCAACACTGATCAAAGCAATCAACAAGAACCTGTTCGACAGCATTCTGCCAACATATGGCATGCCGCGCGTGAATATCCCTACTTGGGATGACAGTCAGAAGATGTTCATCTGCAGCCAATACGAGAGTGGTAATGGACACCGCTACTACCTGGGAGTCCGCTTCTGCGACCGCATTGTTATCGTGGAGAAGGTAGGATTGTACCACAGTTGGACCTACATAGATGGTATCGAGTTCTATGCCTTCAACGGGCAGAAGATGGAACTGATCCAGAAGCGCGACTACGACAAAGTGTTCCGCAACGAAGATTTCATCCGTCAGGAGTCGGAGCAGATGGTAAAAGAGTACCTGACTGGCGTCATGAAGATGCAGCGCACTTGTGTGCCTGTAGAGCAGATTGGCATGCAGGCTCAAGAACTGATTAGTGGATGCTACAAAAGCTTCCTCGACCCTGACTTCAACACACGTTTAACCCAAATACTACCCACACTTGAACAACACTAAAACTATGGAGAACACTAAGACTATGGAGAACATGATCGACACAGAGAACAAGCAGCAGGTGATGGCTTTCGACTTGATAGCCAACACGAACAGTAGTTTCTTCCTTACTGGTAGGGCAGGAACAGGTAAGACGACCTTCCTCCGCAAGGTACAGCAACTGGTGGACAAGCAATTCATCACGCTGGCACCGACGGGTGTAGCAGCCATCTTGGCGGGTGGCGATACCATTCACTCGTTCTTCGGGCTGCCTATGGATGTCTGCACACCAGGCACGATGGGCAAGATGAGCGAGGC
>ERZ842401.6433-NODE-6433-length-12540-cov-3.211294_pt1 | contig 12540 bp, 12 predicted proteins | sample MGYA00521270_ERZ842401 | MGnify/ENA primary metagenome ERZ842401 (study PRJEB31892, sample SAMEA3878208) | bioreactor metagenome | biome: Moose rumen | place: Sweden | collected 2011-10 | study: EMG produced TPA metagenomics assembly of the PRJEB12797 data set... | reverse complement strand
ACAGGAGTTCGTCACGCCGCAGGCCGGCCTGCGGCGTGACGAACTCCTGTGCCCGGATTTTCGCGCAGAGCTCCGCATTGCCCACCAGTTCCTTCGTGGTGACGCCCAGCGACGCTGCCATCCGGTCCACGATGCCGTAGGACTCGGGATGCACCGCGGAATTGTCCAGCGGGTTCTCCGCACCCCGCACGCGCAGGAATCCCGCACACTGCTCGAAGGCCTTGGGCCCCACGGTCTTCAGGCCGTCGCCGAAGGAGATGTCCTTGATCGCCTTGCACTTGTAGAACCCGTACGACCCTATGGTCTTCAGCGAGTCCGGAAGGTCCACCGATGCAATCTTCGAGCAGGCGTAGAACCCGTAGGCGCTGATGGTCTTCAGGGAGTCCCCGAGGCCCAGGCTCGACAGCCTGGAGCAGCTCGCGAAGGCCTTGACGCCTATGCTCTCGACGTCCGGCATGTCGACGGAGGCCAGATACGCGCATCCCAGGAACGCCTTCTGTCCTATGGACACGACGCCCGACAGGTCCGCGGACTTCAGGGTCCTGCACCCGTACAGGGCGCTGTCCCCCACGGAGGTCACCCTTATCTCGAAGCCGCCGTATGACACCGTCCCGGCCTGCAACGACGTGACCTTGCCCTCGTATCCGGTGAGCGCAGCCTCTCTGGGGAGGGTGCATGTCACCTCGTACTTCAGGTTCCCGACCCAGAACTCCTCCCCTAGCGAGACGTTGCGCTGGCGGGCGAGGCTGCTCCCGTCCCATGCGTAGGAATGTCCCCTCAGCGTGGCGGCGTCCGCCGCCAGGGCGTTGCCGTCTTCGTCGGAGAACGGGAGCGAGAACGCATTCTTTCCTATCGTCGTCACCGATGTCGGCGTGTCGAAGGAGGTCAGGCCCGTGCACTTGCTGAATGCATAAGAGCCTATCGTCTTTAGGGTCTTCATGGAGTCGGAGACGTCGAAGGCCGTCAGCCTGGTGCACTTGACGAAGGCGTTGGCGCAGACGGTCTCGAGGGAATCCCCGGCGTCCACGCTCGCCAGGTAGTAGCAGCGCCCGAAGGCCATGCTCCCGATCTTCTCGATGCTTCCCAGATCGGCCGATCTCAGGGCGCTGCATCCGTAGAACGCCTTGGTCCCCACCTCGTTGACGGAATAGACGCGTCCCTTCTCTCTGACTTCAGCGGGGATGACCAGATGCTCGGGAGAGGAGGAGTATCCAGTCAGGGACGCCCTGTTCGGGGAGACCGACGTCACTGTGTATGTCAGCCCGTCGTTCTCGAAGGTGTCCCCGACAGCCAGGACCGTCTCGACGAGGCGCTTGGACCCTCCGTCGAACGTCCTTCCAGCGAGGTTCGCGGCGGTCGCGGACAGCTTGGCCCCGTCCGAGTCGAGGAAGGAGACGCCATAGAACGCATTGGTCCCGACCTTCCCCACCGACTCCGCGAACTCCACGTGCTTCAGGCCGGTGCAGTACGCGAATGCGCTCGTGCCTACGGATGCCACGCCGTCGCATATGGCCAGCGATCTCAGGCCGGTGCACTTGTAGAACGCGTGCAGCTCGGTGTCGGCGCCCAGGACCAGGGAGGCAATGCCAGTGCATCCCGAGAACGCGTCCTTGGCCACGGAGGAGACGCGATACTCCACTTCCTCATACGACACCGTCGGGAGGACGACCAGGCTCTCGGGGACCTCCCCGGAGTGCCCGGTCAGCTTAGCCGCGGGCACGGCGGAGTCAGACACAGTGTACGTCAGGCCCTCGGATTCGAAAACGGCGCCGACGGGAAGAACGGCGGCCTTCTCGATCAGATAGAGATGCTCGCCCTCGTCAGGGTTGTAGATGCCTTCAGGCCAGGAATATCTTTCGAATTCTTTTCCAGCAAGGTTGTAAGCATTCGCCTCCAGTGCAGAGCCGGCCCAGTCGAGGAATAGGTAATCCTCGAACGCGTTTTCTTTGATATCAGTGATGCCGCTGCCGATAGCCACGTGGGACAGCGAGACACATCCGGAGAACGCGTGACCGCCTATGTATTCCACGGAATCGGGGATGACCACAGAAGACAGTGATGTGCAGTTATAGAACGCCCAGTCCCCGATTATGTTCACGGACGAGGGGATCTCGACGGAGGACAGGGAGGAGCATCCATAGAACGCATAGTCGCCGATGCTCGTGACGGAGGGCATGTCCACCGTAGAGAGGGAGGTGCAGTATTCGAACGCGCTGTCCCCGATGCTCGTGACGGAGGGCATGTCCACCGTGGCGAGGGAGGCGCAGCTGGAGAACGCGCTGTCCCCGATGCTGGTCACCGATTCCGGTATGCTGACAGAGGACAGGGAGGAGCATCCATAGAACGCATGGTCGCCGATGCTCGTGACCGTGTTCGGGATCTCCAACGACATGCCAACGGCGCCTGGGGCATAGGTTATCAGGGTGCCGTTGCTGACGAGCATGACGCCGTCGACGATGCCCCCATAGCTCCCCTCGAAGCGATCCAGGGAGGAGCAGCCGTTGAACACGAGGTTTCCTATGCCGGTCAGCGAGGAGGGCAGATACACCGATGCCAGGGAGGCGCAGCCTTCGAACGCATGGTCGCCGATGCTATCGACAGTGTCCAGCAGGACGACCGATTCGAGCGTCCCGAGACCAGAGAACCAGCTCCCGACCTCCGGGGACCCGATGGTCATGGACGCCAGGGGGCATCCGTTAAATGCCCGATCCCCGAGGCTGGTCACGGAGCCCGGTATGCTGACGGAGGACAGGGAGGAGCAGCCTTCGAACGCGCCGTCCCCGATGCTGACCACGGAGCCCGGTATGCTGACGGAGGACAGGGAGGAGCAGTTGCGGAACGCCGAGCCCCCGATGGTCTCGACGGTGTCCAGCAGGACGACCGACTCGAGCGTCACGATATAAGAGGACCAGCTCCCGACCTCCGGGGACCCTATGGTCATGGAGGACAGGGAGGAGCATCCATAGAACGCGCCGTCCCCGATGCTGGTCACGGACGAGGGGATCTCGACGGAGGACAGGGAGGAGCATTCGTAGAACGCACCGTTCCCGATGCTGGTCACGGACGAGGGGATCTCGACGGAGGACAGGGAGGAGCATCCATAGAACGCATGGTCGCCGATGCTGGTCACCGATTCCGGTATGCTGACGGAGGACAGGGAGGAGCATTCATAGAACGCATAGTCGCCGATGGTCTCAACACCCATCCCGATGAAGACGGTCTTAATATCCTTGGGCCATGGATAATCAGTCATCTTCCCCGATCCTGTTATGAGAAGATTGCCCTCATCATCCAACTCCCATGCAAGACCGTCGCCGGATTCGTACGAGGACGACGCATCCGACTCCCAGGGAATGGAAACAGCCACAAACAATAAAGATGATAAAAACACAAGGGTCACAGCGAGCCAGGCGAACGAACGCTGACGAGACTGTGATACAAGCTAAATGTCGACCATAAAAATACAATAGCCACATATTATGTATATTTTGTTTGCAACCAAATACTAACTTTTTACAGTAACGATCTCCGAATCCGTTGCACTTTACTTCTTCCGGTTCTTACTTCCCAGTGGCCTTCCACGTTTCTCCGGAGCCTTCTCCGGAGCCTGTAATGTCCCCATTTCTATGATAATCTGCTCCTCCTTATCAGTGATCTGTCTCGGAAGCTATTCACTACCTACTTCGTGACGTACCATGATGCCCTTCTTGAGCAGTTTCATATTCGCATTGAAAAGGCCTTTTATGGAGGCGCTCTACTCTGTAAAACGCTTTCCTTAGCCTGCACATCACGATTACCGAGATGAAGTTCAAAACTCGGTGCCTGTGACGGACATCTCCAACTCTACCCTGGTCTCGTCCATCCCATACATGCTTGTAGAATCTGTACTTGAATTCCGGCTCCCATATTTCCTCGTAGGCCGTATACATCGCCTCCGAGACCGTATTCATATCGGAAATGAACACTATAGTGCCAAACTCGGCCCTCATGGTCTCCAGTTCTTCCGGAGAATGGTCTTTGTGCTCACTACCCATACTTCCCCTTCAATTTTGGCTATCTCCGGGTCGTAGAAGGCATAATGATGCCTTTCATCGAGCATCCTCACCTTAAGGCTCTCAATTCCGAAGCGATTGGTGAGCGTGTGGTCCATCTTCAGGGCCCTGTACTCGTCGATAGCGGGCGCTTCGCCCGCCACCCGCCTTAGTGCGCCCGGAATCCCTTCGAGAGGGGTGCCCCGTTCAAGACGTACCGCTCAGGACGTACGACGTGCTGTACATGATGGCCAAAGAGTCGGGCATCGTCGGAATGATAGGCAAGGCATTCTGAGAGGGGACGTCCCATATCGTCCCTCTCCATGCAATGGTGGCCGACCGCACCAGCAGAGTCTGGTGGAGAAGTCCCTGGAGGAGACGTACCTCAGGGGGATCGCCGGCACTGCCGTCTCCTTCTCGTCCCCCAGGACATCCGAACGGCTCAGGTACATCGGAAAGGACGAAGCATCCCGTCTGAGCTACGCCACATCGACCATGGAGGGGACGGACGTGGTAATATTCGACACCACTGTCCTCACCACCGAGTCCAAGGGAGTCGGGCTGGCCGTGCCCGGGAGGAAGTCCAAGAAGACCGGGCTTCCCCAGGTAAACATGAGATTCGTCCATTCCATGGACAGGGGCTTCCATGCCACATGAAACCGTTCGAGTGGAATGTGAACGACGTCACAACAGCCTTCAACCTGGCCGAGGAGATAAGCGACGAGTGCGGCCGCGTGGCCATGATTGTCATGGACAGCGGATTCTACTCGGATAGGAACGTACTCAAGCTCTATTCGGAGGGGCACGGGTTCCTGATGCCCATGCCGTCTGACCGCAAGCTGTTCAAGGAGTCCACATCCGCCTCGGTGAAGGACCTCTCGAACCCGCTCAACACGCTCCACATCACGGTCGGCAAAAGGGGCTCCAGGCTCAACGAGGTCACGAAGAAGCACATGGAGATCTACGAAGGCTCTGGATAGAAGGCCTCGCCCCCCCTCACCTCAGCCCGATGGGAAACCAGGGGATGAGCAGACTCGGCCCGTGCAGGGTGCCTTGTTACAATAACGAGAGGCCTGGTTGTCGGCCACCTGCATCGAGGTGCATCCGATGACGTTCTCGCCCAGGGTGGAGCGGCCGTCGCTTATCTTCCCCCTGTCCTGGACGAAGCGAGAGACCTCCCCGCCGGCCTCCAGGTCGTACGGCGAGGCTATGGGGCCGGTCCCTTCGGGGACTGCCGCCATCTGCCTCTCCAGCTTGTCGGGGTACCATTCGTCGTCGAGGAACGCTATCCATCCCTTGGTGCAGTGGGTGGAGGCGATGTTCCTCTCGTTGCCCGCCCTGGCGTCCCTGACCGCGACGTACCTGGCCCTCACGCCGTCGATGTTCAGCCGGGAGATCTCCCTTATCCTCTCGGAGATCCCCGCGTCCATGCCGGAGTCCGCGATTATTATCTCCGCGGGCAGGAGCGTCTGGGCGGCCACGCTGTCGAGGGCCCTGCGGAAGACCTCGGGGTCCCTCTCGAAGGTGAGTATCACCACGGACAGGTCGCAGGTCCGGGGCAGGGTAGCACCTCAGCGGGAGGCTCCCTCGATGACGGAGGACGCCTCTTCCAGGAACCTCCTGGACCTCTCCTCGGCCACGGACCTGTCCTTGGACTCGGAGTAGACCCTGAACTTCGGCTCCGTCCCCGAGGGGCGCATGAGGACCCATCCGTCGTGGTAGTCTATCCTCAGGCCGTCGGTGAGGTTTATCCTCTCGCCCCGGTGGCGGTCGGCTATCTCCCTGATGACGGCGCCCTTGAGCCCGTCCGGGCAGGCCACGGCGGCCTTTATCGTGCAGAACTTCGGGAGGGAGTCCACCATGCCGTCCAGGGAGCCCTCCCTCGCGACGGCCTCCAGCATCCTCGCGATGGACATGGCCCCGTCGCGGCAGTACTGGTGGTCGACGAAGATCAGCCCTCCGTTCTCCTCCCCTCCGAACACGGCCCCGTCCGCGATCATCTCCCTCGCCACCACGGGGGAGCCGACGGCCGTGTACACCGTCTCCCCTCCGACGGACCTCGCGGCCTCCTCCACGACGCAGGAGGTGGCGACAGTGGTCACGACCTTCCCTCCGCCGTTCTTGGACACGGCGGAGCGCCCCAGGAGGGCCAGGGACAGGTCACCGGGGACGTACCTCCCGGAGCCGGTGACGAACACGCACCTGTCGGCGTCCCCGTCGTGCGCCATCCCGAGGTCGCTGCCGGTGTCGACGACGACCCTCTTGAGGTCGGAGAGGTTCTCCTCCGTCGGCTCGGAGTAATGCCCGGGGAACCTCCCGTCGGGAGAGGCGTTGAGAGTGACGACCTTCACGCCCAGCCTCCTCATGAGGAGAGGCGTCGTGTAGGAGGCCGCCCCGTTGGAGCAGTCGAGGACGACCTTCAGGCCGGCCTTCCGTATGAGCTCCGCGTCCACCTTCGACGCCACGGCGTCAATGTAGGCCTCTCCCGCGTCCGAGACACGGGTGACTGCTCCTACGCCCTCCCAGCCGGGACATTCCACCACGGACTCGTACGCCTCCTCGATGGCGGCCTCCTCCTCGTGGGAGCATTCTGTCCCATCAGAGGAGACGCACTTGATGCCGTTGAACTCGGGAGGGTTGTGGGAGGCCGTTATCATGACCCCGGCGACAACGTTCCCGTGGGTCTTGACGTAGTACTGCAGGGCGGGGGTGGGGACCATCCCGAGTTCGATGACGTCGACGCCCGCGGACAGGAGCCCGGACTCCACGGCGCATGCGATCATGTCCGCGGACGTGCGGGTGTCCTTGGCGACGGCTATGGTGCCAGGGCCCAGGACCTTGGCTATGGATTTCCCGACCTTGAGCGCCAGCTCGGGGCTCATGTACCCGTTGACTATACCGCGTATGCCGTTCGTTCCGAACATCTTCATGTCCCGAGCGAAACGACATGCAATAGATAAAGGATGCTAAGAACGAGAAGCGCATTAGCCCTTCATGCCATGAGCGGAAGGGCTTTCGGAAGGACGGGCGACGGGGCCGTCCGCAGGTACGACCTCGACAACGGGACCATCTCATGCTCCGTCCTCGACTACGGCTGCACCCTCCAGTCCCTGAGGGTCCCGGACAGGGACGGGAGCATCGTCGACGTCGTGCTGGGATACGACAGCATAGAGCAGTACGCGGGCCTCCCCGGCAGGATGGGCGCCACCATAGGCAGGTTCGCCAACCGCATCGCCGGAGGGAGGCTGCGGATAGACGGGAGGGCCTACCAGCTCAGCGTCAACCGCCCCCCTCACCACATACATGGCGGGTTCAAGGGATTCGACAAGAGGATATGGGACGTCCTCGAGGAGGACGAAAGCCACGTGTCGATGCGCCTCCTGTCCGCGGACGGGGAGGAGGGGTATCCCGGGAACCTCGAGGTGACCGCCTCCTACAGGCTGGACGGGGACAGCCTCGTGATCGAGCACAGGGCCGAGTCCGACAGGGACACCGTCTGCAGCCTCACGAACCACTCGTACTTCAACCTCTCAGGGAGGGGGACAGTCGACAGGCATATAGTCTCCGTCGGCGCCGGAAGGCATCTCACGGCCGACGGGCAGGGCATCCCGACGGGGGAGGCGGAGGCAGGGGGCCCCATGGACCTCAGGGCGCCCAGGCGCCTGTCCTCGGCCTACGACTGCTGCTACCTGCTGGATTCGGGGGACGGCTGCGCCGCCTGCCTCTCGTAGGACACCGGGATCAGGATGACAGTGTCCACGGACATGCCCGCGATGCAGCTGTACACCGGCGACGGCCTGAGGGACGCGATCGGGAAGGGCGGCAGCCCAATGGGGAGGCGCTCCGGCGTATGCTTCGAGACCCAGTTCCCTCCGGACTCCCCGAACAACAGGTTCTCGGAGACGTGCGTCCTGCGGAAGGGGGCGAGGTACGAGCACAGGACGCGCTTCCGCTTCGACATCGTGCGAGGGTAGGGGCGCTCCCGGAGTATTAGTCGGAGGGACCCGGCAGCGAATTCGAGACGACATCATTATATCCACTGTGCTTAGTCTGAATGCTGGGGACGGGACGACCGCCGAATCGGATTCTCCGCCCTCGTGGATGTGGCGGACCGCACGTTCTGCTGGGAAACTGTCCACAGCCGATATGCAAGAGGGCCGAGAATGAGCAGGACATCAGACCAGAAGGATGAATTCGTACTCAGACCATGCATTGTGACAATGATGGATGTCCTTGGATCCTCGGATCTCCTGAAGAACGGCTCTGAGGATCAAAAGACTGGATACTTGCGCAACCTGCAGAATATGTTCCTGACAGCAGGAAAATACTACTCTTCCGATCAGATAAAGACATTTTCAGACAATATCCTCATCCACGACAACGACAACGACGATAACCTGAGCAAGATGATCAACTCAATAGCTCAGATGCAGTTTCAGTCAGTTAGCAATCTGGGACTTGTCCTCCGCGGGGCCGTGGCATCCGGCGGAATGTATCGTAGCAATATGGGGTCGGACATCGATGACTTCACCATAGGTGACAGCCTCGTGACCGCTCATGATTTGGAATCGAATCAAGCGAAGAACCCGAGGATAATCGTCCAAGAGGAATTGGCCAAGCGTTTCATGGATGGTAACGATGATGATTGTCTCCTTCGCAGACAGGGCAAAGAATGCTACATCGACTACCTCCAGACCGCAACGATGGGAGGGTTTCCTGACGGAGAGAGGCTCAATATCCACAGAAATGCTCTGATCGACCGTGTCAGAAGAAACAGCAATAAAGCAATACAGGAAAAATGGGATGCCATACGCATGAAGGATGTGTGGTGCCTGTCCTACCACAACGACTTCTGTTCTCGCTACGATGCAGAAGAGTACTGGATAGACTTCACAGAAGCTTTCGACAAGAACGGATCACGCATAGAGATAATCATTGAGGAGGGAAGACAATGAGCGTCACCCAGGATGAAATGCTGGATAACGACTACTACAATCTTTCAGATTCCGAGATTGAGGTCCTGTTCATCGTCGATGATGAACCGATTCTCAGAACCAGGCTCCAGAAGATAGCCCTCCTGTACTCCAAGGTCTACCATAAAAATGAATGCTCACATGGAGCGTATCTGTTCGGCGGATTTTCAGACGAGATAGACGAGTCATCGGACTCTCTGGTGAGCAAAGGGATAATACAAGAGACCAGCAGAGGCTATGTTACAACGGATTACGGCAAGAGACTGAAGGGACTGTTCGTCAAGGGCTTGGAAGAATCGGACGATCTCATAATAGGCATACCAAACATCAAGAGATCAGTCTCTAAACTACCAGATAAAAGCATAGTAGGGCTGACATACCATTTCTATAATGAGACCGCTGAGAATTCTACGATAAAGAATGCTGTAGAAAGATACAACAAAAAATCTTTTTATGACGGCAAGAGATTGGATGAAATTAGCCTAGACGAATTCGAAAGCAAACTGAAAGAGGGAAAAGCCATCTGCAGGAGCGAACGATTATGGCTAAAGTATACAAAGTGTCTGGAGTGCATACCGTTACGGACAAGAACGGCACATCGGTCGTAAGGAACGTCACCCTGAGGGCGGGCTCGAGCCTGTCGCTTTCCAACATTTCCAGATGCATGGACAGGTCCACGGATAAAAGAACGATGGAAATGTCCGGAAAGATCCTCAATGAATGCTACGTGCCCATGACGCTGGACAAGCTGAGAGAACTGGATGGTGACAAGGATGCTCAGGACTCGTATATAATGTCCAGATCCAAATTCCTTGACAGCGGGAACATCAACGTTCTGTCGATGCGCCTGATTCTGAATCCAGAGGACAAGCTGGACAATATGGACTACGAGTACATCAACAACTTGCTATCATGGAGTCGCAACGACATCTATCTCCTTCCTACCATAGAATACAATGGAGAGGTCGATTCAGCGATGAAATGCAACAGATACGACGAATTCGTTAAGCGCCTCCTGGATGACAAGAGCTCATGGTGCAATGCCAATGCAGGGATGATGATACCCAGCTATTATCCCAGGCGTAAGCTTGACGACCTGTTCGGATTATATGAGGATGAAGACCCTTTGTTCATCGCGATGGATTTCGACAACAAACGCATGGACAACCCCAGCCAGACAGTCAGCACATTGGTGAAGAGGTTCAAAGACAGAGGAGACGGGGCGTTCATGTATGCTGTGAATCTCAAACCCTACAAAAAAGGCCACATCGACGAATCCGCTTGGGACGTGTACGCTGTTCATGGCACGTTCAATGCAATCGGCCCGACACACCCCAAGCCAAAAAAGGTGGTGCTGCCCAACGACTGGAGCTCCGCTGGCAGAGTGTTCAGCATCGAAGATGTTTCCTATCCGATGCTAGATGAGGGGCACCGTGAAGGATTCTTTGATTGGACGGAAGATAACTATGGCTTCAGATTCGAAGACGACTACTCCAAGAACACAAGCAGCGTCTATAATCATCTTAAAAGGTTCAATTACAACAAGCTGAACATGTTGTTGCAAGAACTGAGCAAGGCAGTGGATCAAGATGACGAAGATTACATCGATAGTATCAAGGAGCGCATGCCTGCTGAGATGAAGGATGTCAGAATAGACCGTGATGTCTCCGACAAAGGCAGAAAAAGAAGACCACTAGAAACCATCAGGTCGGGATGAGCCCTTTCAGGTCAAATCCCATGGTCCGAAAGTCTGACATCAGGTCCACGCAGACTTTTCAAACAGAGATTCTGGCTTCAGCAAATGCCGTCCGATCGCTCACGGTTAACCAGCATCGAATCGAACAGCTAGCGAACTGCGGACAGAACCATTTTATGCAGACATCCGGAATCGACGAACGCCAGGGAGGAAGTCCGGCATGCCGGGGCTTCCTTGCATGTCGGACCCCGACCTGAGAATCTTGAAGGAGGCGAGAGCTCTGGAAGATGAGGAGGTCTATGAGGCATTTCTGCGTGGAGAGATCACCGGAATAGTGAGTACGGGTAGCACATGGAAAGCATTTGACGGGACTTCTTTGGCGGGGACGGAAAAAAACAGGGAATACTTCTATTTTGACTTAGATGAGGATGGGAAAAAAGAACTGATCGTGCGGACCGATGATGTGAGGTATGCTGTGCTTAAGCGCGTCAAAAATGAGCTGCTTGTGATGTTTAGCGTCAATGCAGAAGATGCAGATAATCATGTAGTGAGGGTAGGAGAAATGACAGGGATTCTCACACATTTCTTTTTGCAAACAACACCACAGCCATGGGAAGAATGGCTATGGGAAAACTATTCTTTCATGCAGATCAGTACAGAAGATGGGAGTTGGAGAAACTACGTTTATTATGAACGTGGAGATATGAATTGTGATGGCGAATATGATGACAAGGATCTGTATCTGAAAGCGGAAGGGGAAAGCAAATCGTTATATGAAATAGATATGGCAACATGGGAACAGGAAACAGCGGTGTATCGGGATGCGGAGTGGGTAGAGAAATGGCAGACGTGGGAGTAGTGCAAAAGCTGGTAATTTGTATCGTTATGAGCTGTGCTTATATCGGCTGCGGCAGGCAGGAAGATCAAGTAAATGACGCAAACGTATGGGAGGCAGGCACCTATAAAAATGAGGCTTGGGGGGAAGTATATATTTGCCAGACCGATTATACACAGATTACGTATGCAGAAGGCTATTATTACTATCAAAGTGAGGCAGATCACTTCTATTTGTATCGTTCTATGGAAGATGGCGAGAACCAGGAATGTCTTGCTGAGGAAGTTGTAAAAGAACTCTATATATTGGACAATTGGGTGTATTTTACCAATCTTTCAGAAGGGTCTGCACTATACAAAGTCAGGACAGATGGAGATTGCATGGAGGTAGTATGCGGTGAGCCAATCGACCGTTTCTTTCCTATTGGGGAAATGTTTTTTCTGCTTATCTGAAGCGGAAAACGGGGCGAGCAGAATTTTTTCCTGTACGGCGGATGGAAAATGTAAAGAGATCTATGAGGGAAAATGTGATTGGCTTTCTACTGATGGGGAACTTTTATATGCAGAAGTACAGACGGATGATGAAACACAATTACAAATAATTGTTATGGACAAAGAGGGAAATGTGCTGCGGGAGTATTCGTATTTTAACTGCTTTATTCCGACCAAAAGAGCATTGTATTATTATATCGCTGAGAAAAACGGAGAAGATTATATCCGGCAAATTGTCACGCTGGATCAGGAAACAGGAGAAGAAGTTTGCTATAAAGTTCCCGAAGGACATTGGAAAGGCTGTAGTTATATTGTGGACAATAATAAAATTTATGTTCTGTGTTATTCATCGGAAAAGTATACTTTTTTTCAATATGATGAGGAAAGCAACAGTTTTTTGCCATTGTGTCCCTGCATGGATATTGCGGGCGAACATACGCTATTTGACAAGATTGACAATGGTTTTTATTTATTGAATGGGAAAATATTTTTCAAAGTGTTTGTTGAAGATGGG
>ERZ842401.6432-NODE-6432-length-12540-cov-13.489708_pt1 | contig 12540 bp, 14 predicted proteins | sample MGYA00521270_ERZ842401 | MGnify/ENA primary metagenome ERZ842401 (study PRJEB31892, sample SAMEA3878208) | bioreactor metagenome | biome: Moose rumen | place: Sweden | collected 2011-10 | study: EMG produced TPA metagenomics assembly of the PRJEB12797 data set... | reverse complement strand
TCCCGGTGGACTTGGATGGGAGACTTGCCCTTGTAGCCGTTGGTGGACATTCCCTTGAGGTGAATTATGTCGTAGCTGGGCAGCAATTCTCCGTTTGAGAGCCGATAAACCACCTCATCGTCCATCGTCAGGATAGGATCACACTCATAGGGTTGGAGTTTCTGTAGGCGTACCGGACGGAAGAGATGATCGCGATAGATCCGGGCATATCCATTTCCCCAGAGTGTGCAGCCCACCATCAGGTGTTGAAGAAGGGCAAAGCGGGTGAGGTATGAATTGGGTTTGGCAAGAATGTTCGCGCAAGGATGGCCTTTGGCTTGTTCCCGGCCAGAGGATGTCTTGTGGTAGAGGTGAATCGGAAGGGTGCCGACCGTCTCGGAGAGGATCCTCACGCATGCCCAAACAGCAGAGATAGCGAGTGAGCCTTCCGGAGTGATGGCAGGTTTCTTGGTAGCATCGGCCACGGTGTCGGAGAGAAGCACCTGATTCACAGCGGACTCGAATTCGCTGGAACTTATGCGCTTCTCTCCTTTCAAGAAAGAGGCAAGAGATGAAAGCAGACTTGACACCGTAGCTTAACACTAAACTAATAACCGGGTGCAAAGCTAATCGAGGTCAAGCCCTCCCATCTAAACCATTGGTTATGGATGCCGAGAAAAATTCGTATCTTTGTAAGTTGTTTAGAATTAGACCAGATGAAACATTTTCTTAAATACGCACTCTTGGCTATGCTCCCTGCCATTTTTATTGCTTGTAATAAGGATGATGGTAAAAAGGAAGAAGAGCCCACGTTTATCCTTAACCGTGAGGAGATTATCGGTTGCTGGGAAATCGCAATGGCTAAATTTGACGAATCAGCCACAATGACCGAATGGGAGTATGAGGATACCTATGCCACCTTCAAAGAGAACGGCATCTATGAAGGCGAGGGGTATTTCGGAAAAGGAACTGGGACATATTCAGTCGAAGGAAATGTCATCACAACAAAGATTGAAAATATCCCCTTCATTGAGTACGAAGTCACCAGCATGGAAGGAGGAGCCGCTCATTTGACGGCAACCATCAGTGCCACCGGGCAGAAGATTTGGATGATTTGTGGTAAGGCAGAGTTCCTTGACCAAAAGCCCGAAGACCATTTTTCTGAAGATGTCGTATTCCGTTCGGAGCAAGAGGTACAACGCTATTTTAACTCTTTGTATTCGAATATCTCAGAGTTCGTTATCCTCCAGAATAGAATAGAGCAAAAAATTATAAGTAATCCCCAAAAAGTGTTCACTCCGCAGGATAGTGATATAAAGTCGCTCTGGCAAAAAGGTTATGCCATCCTTAGAATGGCGAATTTAGGATACAAACAAATCGGAGATACCAAAGCAGAAGAACTCCCCGGAAGATATGATTACATGAGTCACATACGTGTGATACGAGGTTTTGTTTCATACATAATGACAATGCTGTGGGGTGATATCCCTTACACGAAAGAGTCCGATACAGATGCAACCCTCCCCGTTAAGACTCAATCTTATATATTGAATGAGGCCTTGGTGGATGTGAGTGTTAAATCGGGATATGAATTTGGAGGTTATCCACAGGACATATTCTTCAATACCAACATTTCTGTCATATTGAAGGCAGAATGCAATCTGAGTTTGAAAAATTCGCAAAAAGCTCTTGAGCAATTACAATATAACAAGGATATTGATGAGAAGGCGGAGATTTATTTACAACTTTTAAATCCTCAGCAAGAGTACTTTACGGTGTACAACAAGGTTTATTACGAACTTTTATTGCAGGAATCCAAGGGAGAAATCGATGGTTTGCCTTCAAGATGGAAAAATGAATGCCCTCAATATGGCTATTGGTTAATGCTCAAGCGCATAGGAAAGGCCGAGGAGGTATTAGGATGTCAGTCCTTCCAACTTCTCCTGCCCATCCCGGCAACAGAGATAGGACAAAATCCCAATGTGACTCAAAATCCCGGTTATTAATATTCTACGCTCACTTCGGTGAGCGTTTTTCGTCTCTGAGCCAGCGGTAGTACTGATTGAGGAAGGAGTTGTACTCGGAGTATTTCCATTCCCCGGTGATGCGCTCGTGCTGTGCTTCGAGGAAGTAGTACGCCTCCTTGGGAGTGGAGTAGTTGTCCCGGAGTTCGTGGAAAAGCTGGAGGAATCCCTCACGGGAGACTATCCGCTGCACGGCATCGGACAGCTCCGGGATGGCGGCAATCTCCGCCTCCCGTCTGCGCTGACGCTCCAGCATCTCCTGTGTGATTCTCTTCCTCGGCATACCCTTAATCGCCCAGCGACAGCATTCCCCGGTTCTGATATGGATTCGCATCCTCATCGCCCTGTGCGGTCATCCATTCGCCAAGTGCCATGATGCTGGCCACGATTCCGTCAATCTTCTGGACGGACTTCTCCTTGTCCGGTTTGATGTTCCCGGCAGGGTCGGTCTTGACCACGGTCGAGGAAAGCATCCAGCGCAGCACCGGATTCCCGAAGTGCTCCAGCTTCCCGGTGAGCACCAGCTTCTCGAACTCCTTCGTGGGAGCACCCATTGAGCCGTAGCCCTGCCCGAATGGGTTGCACTCCATTCCCTCGTTCTGGAGGTCGATGATGGTCTGAGAGGAGTTCCAGCGGTCGTAGGCCGTGCTCTGGAAATCGTAATCACCGATGATTTGCAGGATGTCGGCCTTCACGAAATCGTAATCCACCACGTTGCCCGGAGTCACCTTGACCAGCCCGGCCTTCACCCAGAGGTCGTAGTTGATATTCTCCTTGCGTATCTTCTCCAGCATCTTCTCCTCCGGAATCCAGAAGAACGGCAGCAGCTGGAAAAGGTCGTTCTCGTGGAAGATGAGCACGAAGGCCGTGATGTCCGACACGTTGGAAAGGTCGAGCCCTCCCCAGCAAGAGCAGCCCTTGAGTGCGAGTTTGTCGGTTTTTCCGACACACTGCATCCACGCATCGTCCAGAATCCATGTCTTCTCGGCATCCACCCAGAGGTTCACATTCTTGGTCATTACGTTGCGCACCGCCTCCGGACGGTTCTTTGCATCGGTCACTTGGTCGGCCAGATAATCCACGGACACCGACACTCCGAGGTTGGGATTGCTCTTAATCCACATCTTGGGGTTGTCCCACTCCTCCTTGGAGTCGAGGGTGTAGATGATGCCGAAGAGGCTGTCGTCCCGGTTGATGCCCCGGAGAATCTTGATGACATTCTCCCGGTAGGCGTAGCAGGCTCCGTTCTTGTTGAATCCTGCGGTGGTGATGATGAACATCAGCGGTTGCCTCCGGGCTCCGAAGGCGGACTTGATGACATCGAACATGCCGGAGTCCTTGTGGGCGTGGAACTCATCGATGATGCCGCAGGATGGATTGAGACCATCGTGAGTGCCGTAGTCCGAGGAGAGGGGTTTCATCATTCCTCCCTTCATCTCATAGACGATGGAGTTGCGGTAGGTATCAAGGTAGTTCTTGAGGTCGGTTGCCTTCACAATCTCCACGGCATCGGAGAAGCATATCTTCGCTTGGTCTTTGACGGTGGCAGCGGAGTACACCTCCGGGCGAGCCTCCCCATCGGCAAAGAGCATATACAGGCCGATACCTGCGGAGAGTGCGGTCTTGCCGTTCTTACGGGCGATTTCCACATAGGCGTAGCGGAAACGTCTCGTGCCGTCCGCATTCTTCCAGCCGAAGATGTTCCAGAGGACGAAGTGCTGCCAAGGCTCCAGCACGAAACGGCTCCCTGCCCATTCGCCCTTGGTGTGCTTGAGCCGCTCGATGAATCCGATGGCACGTGTCGCTGCCTTGCGGTCGAAGTACCATCCCCTGTCGAGGGCATCCCGGAGGTCACGGTAGTACCGCTCCACCGCCAGCTGCACCAGCTCGCAGGTCAGGATGCGTCCTGCCCTAACATCCTCTGCGTATTGTTCCGCTTTTGTATTTTTCTCCATAAATCGCTATCTTGCAATGTTTTTTACTTTTGTCATGTGCTTGTAGGTACATGAGCGATTACCGTCAGTCGTGAGATTGGCGGTTTTCTTATTGCTCGTCAATGGTTTCAAAATCTGCGAAGTCATCCTTTTTCTGGATCCCGGAAATCATTGCAGCGACTCTCGCTCGGCTGGCCGGGGACAGACCGAACTCGGAAGCCAGCGTCTTTGCTGCCACCAGTGCATTCTCCGCAATCTTCCTCTTGGGGTTGATCTGGGTGACTAATCCGGTCTTGGTGGCTACCGTCACAGTGTAGCCCTCCGTCTCCAGCTCCTTCATCATGTCTTGGTAGAGTGCCATCTCCCGGCAGTAGGCCACCAGCAGGTCAATGTTCACTACATCAATGAGTCCCTTGCTGGCGAGCTCGGTTCCCACCAGCTGGTACAGTTTCTTGGCCGTACCCTTCAGGCCCTTGGGCTTGGGAAGTGTGGTGGTCGGGGCCATCGGCACCAGCTCGCCATCCATCCGGCAGGGCTGGTCGGTACCCCGGAGCCGCTTACTTGCATCCGATGTTTTCTTTCGTCCTTTTGCCATATCCAAATTCCACAATTTTGCACGTGCGTGTTCTCGACTCAGGGGGCGATTGACATTCTCGACCCCCGAAGGAATTCTGACCCCCTCCCGGTCTGCCGATGACCTCATCCCGGAGCCGGATGAGAGACGCATCCCGGATGCTCCAACGAGTCATAAAATTGCTGTTAATGGTCGTCATTGTGCATGTGTCTTTTCGAGTGTTTTGAAAACTTTTATCAAAGAGTTACGCGGTTTTCGGGCCGATTTTTCCGTAGTTAATTCGAGTGTGCAACGCTTTGAGTGTTTTTGAGTTGTGAGAAACTCGAAAGTCGTATTAATTTCTGTATCATACGACTGTGTATCAATCCTTTGCGGTTTTTTCTTCTTTTTGCGAGATAATCTTCGCAATCACCGATGAGGGCGAGTGTTCCAGCAATCTCTTCTGCCTTGCCATGTCGATGTAAATCTGGGTGGTGGCAGGGTCGTTGTGCCCCAGCATGTCTTGGATGGTCTCGATGGACATACCTTCTTCCACCATCAGCGAGCCGCAGGTGTGGCGCAGGGAATGGGCGGTGATTTTCGGGTCATCGATGCCGATGGCACGGAGCCTTGCCTTGACGATGCCGGAGATGGTGGGCTTGAGAATCCTGCCATGCTCCCGTCCCTTCATGAGGTTGATGAACAGCGGACTCTCTACACTGAAGTCGTCCGTCCGCATCGATAGGTAGTCCTCCAGCGATGCCATCACCTCGTCCGGGACGGCCACGATGTCGTGTTTGTCGATGCGTCCTTTCCGCTGGATATGCAGCACGTTCTTCCCTTCGAGGGTGTCGAAGTCACCGATGTTTATCCGGGCGACCTCGCAGGTGCGGAGTCCGTTGGTGAGCATCAGCTGTATCATCAGGTAGTCCCTCGCCCCAACGATGGTGCTGCGGTCGATTGAGGAGAGAAGGTCACCACATTGCTGCCGGGTCAGCGGATGCTTGTAGTGCTCCTTGGTGCGGAACGATGTCTTGATGCCGGAGGCGATGTCATCGTAGTAATGCATCGAGACGCAGTGCTTGTAGAACACCTTGATGACGGTGACGTAGCCGTTGACGGTGAACACCGACTTGCCCTCCTTCTGAAGCTGCTGCTTGTAACGGAGAATGTCGGCACGGCTGGGATTGCGTGGGTCAACGCCCTGCGAGGACAGCCAGCGCAGCCAGAGGTTTATCTTCCTCCGGTGGTCGGCCTTCGTTGCCGGGAGCGCATCCAGAAGGTCTATCCATTCATCGATGATTTCCTGTAAGGTCTTTGTCGTTCTCATTGAATTGTACGCCAGATTGTAATTGAAAATGGGGTCAAGTTGGATAATAAGGGAGGGAATCCTGTCGGGTATAATTTGCTTGCAACCTCGATTTGATTTGTGTTTTGTGACTGTTAAACAATTCGTTACACAGAGCCGGAAGCAGTACCTCACGGCAGTGCCGCTGGCCGGATTCCGCTCCCTCGCTGGGTTATCGGGTCTTGCTTACCACATGGGATAACACCTCCTTTTGGCTTTGACTAAGGGTTAAACGCATATTGTTCACTACTAACTATTTGTCCCTCGCAGACTTCGCTGCATGGCACTTGTTGCACAGGGACTGAAGATTATTCAAGTCCAGCGGAGCACCGCCCTTGTTGATGGGGACGATGTGGTCGACCATCTGTGCCGGGGTCAGGATGCCCTGCCGCTGGCACTCCTCGCAGAGCGGACTCTGCTGTAGCTTGAGTGCCCGTAGGCTCCGCCATTTTCTGCTCTGGTAGAACTCCGTGTTGTGGTGGGCGAATCCGGAGAAGGGTTTCTTCTCCGGGAGCCAAGGGCGATGGGTGTGCTTCTTGATGCTGGGCATGGTCTATTTCTTTCGGGTCAGCTGAGGTCTTCCGGGTTTGTTCCGTGTCTGGATTCCCACGACCTCCAGAATCTGGGCGTGGGGAAAACGCCTGTGGAGTGCCTCGTAGTTCACATCGTAATGTCGCAGGTCAGCAGTAAAGCAGGGATGGCCGAAGCGTTGCATGTTCTCGAAAAGGGCGTTCAAGTCCTCCTCGTCCCAGAGGACATATTCACCGTTGGAATCCACATCCACGATGTCCCTGCCGTCCTCCAGAGTGAAAATGACGCGTTTGGGATAGTAGTACATAGGATTCAGTTATTGGCGGAGACTCTCTCCGGAAAAACGGACGGTCTTGCAGAGGTGTGCCAGACGGTCGAGGGTGCGCTCTCCATATCGGGCAAGGATCTGCTCCTCGGTTAGGTTGGTGGTGATGAACATCGGACGATTGTATCTCTCGGCAGCATTCACTACCAGATTGAATCCTTCGCACTTTTCTCCGTAATCGTTCACCTGCATCTCCACGCCCAGCTCATCGATGATGGGAAATCTGGTGCGCTGGAGATAGTCCAGCCATGTTTCCGGCCTCTGACCATAGCCCAGATAGGGCTGCTGCGGAGTGGGCTTAGTCATGTCCTGAGCGTGGACGGGATGCAGAATGAATCCCTTCATCCGGAAGAGCACCGGAATCACCCCAGATGCGATGACAGACTTGCCGCGACCGCAGCTCCCCATCAGAAGAAGGCCCTTGCCTTCGGTATTCATCATCCACGACTTGATCTCGAAGTATTCCTCCAGCGGATGATAGTATTTCACCGTTTTGTCAACGGCAGTGAAGATCTTCTCCAGCAGGTCGCTGGCCTGCTTGATCTCCTTCGCCCACGAGTACGAGACGGGCTCCCGGACAAGAATTTCACTGTCCTTGCGGAGATCCTTGATGATGCTTTCAATCGTTTGTGTTCCCATATTTCTTGCGTTTTATTGTTTCGGGTTTGAGACTCCATGTTTGAACTTTTCGAGGATGGCATTACGGTGCTCCTCGCTATCGGGCTGCATGATCTGGCCAATGCGCTGCCCGGTGGCCGGGGCCGCTGGGTGACCTCTGGAGGACTGCCCGGAGAGCTGGAATAGCCCGGCCCAGTTGTTGGCCATCGAGTTCTCGATGATGGCCTGAGCCGTCTGAGGATTATTGCCGGAGAGATTCCGGAGCTTTGTGAGACACGCCTTGGCCCCCATCTCGGATGTGTACGCCTCCTTCCGGGCTTTCTTGTATTCGAGCCAGATGCGCATGATCTCCTTCCAAGGAGAATCCACGGTGGCAATCCAATCCTCAAGGGAGAAGCCCATGCTCCGGGATCCTTTCTTTTTCTTTTCTTGTTTTTCTTCAGAAGAAGACATGTTTAGTTTAGTCTTATTAATGCTCGCACTTTGTCTTCCACACTGGTGAACAAATTGTGAGTCAACGCCGTTGTCTTCCACCTTGTCTTCCGCTTGACTTTCATTTTGTTTTCCACCCTGGAAGACAAAACGCTGTTCAAATGGAAGGATATGGTAGGCAGCACAGGCTCTTCCTCCGGGAGAGGACACCTCGATGAGCCCTTCCTCCTCCAGCATCTTCCGGGTGCGGAACAGGGTGGTGGCCGGGATTCCCGTCCGGGTCTCCAGCACCGACAGCGGCACGTTGAACTCCTCCTCCCAGCCGGATCGGTTGGCCATGAACATGAGTCCATGCCACAGGGCGATGGCCGACGGAGTGAGCGGATGCGTCTCCAGCCAGTCGTAGAACAGCTTTATTTCCGTGAGGTAGTTCATGATTTCCGTCCTGCTATGATTCTCTCGTATTCGCTTTCATCCCGATGTCCATGTTTTCGATAGGAACGGTATGGCGCTGCATCCGGGTCAGTAAGCCCCATCAGCATCATCAGATCCGACTTCCGGATGCGGACTCCTCCGATGGTGTCAAGCTTCACGATACCATACCGCTTGCAGTCCCTGTCCAGCTGCCGGAGGGAGACCCCGACATAATCGGCTGCTTCCTGCCGGGTGAGCAGTGTGGTCTGGGCGATGGCATCGTCCATAGTGCGCAGTTCATCCAGCCTCCTCTGAAGGACGAGGATGCTCTTTTGGATGTCGTCTATGATCTTGCCGAGTTCCATCTGCGGTTTGCCTTTTTCCGGTGTCAAAGTTCCGGATAAGACAGAAAACTATCGCTGGCAGTACAGCTGTACTACCAGCGATTGCAAACCACGGATGTTCTGAATTATAAGGCTTTAGCAGGATAGTGCATTTTTAAGGATATCGAGGAACGGAGTGGTGTTCTTGACCCTGTTCTGGATCTGACTCCGCTCCTTATAGGCGTATTCCATAGAGATGTCCAGCATCTTTCCAACGGTTGTAGCGAGGTAGATGAAGGAGACGGCCTTGCTGTCGGATCCGACTATTGCATCGATGTCCGACAAGGCGGAGAGCAGCTCGATAAGATCTCTCTTGGTGAATTTCTCCATGTTCCAGCGGAGGTCGCTTTTCAGCGGTTTGTCCTCGCTGAAGAACAGATCCGGGAATTTCAGGCGCTTCTCATTGGCCTTCTGGTAGAGGACTATCTTGTGGCGAGCCTCCTTGATTTTGTCTGCGATGAGTCCTTTTTTTTCCTTGCCAGCTCAGCATCAAGATGCAGCAGGAGGGAGTCGTAGGTGTCCAAGACCTCAAGGTAAGAATAGCCGCAGAGGAGTCCTTTGGCCATGTCGATGAATTCTGAGCACTGCTCTTGCAGCTGCTCCGGGACGATGTCCGCTTCGGTCACCGTCTGCACCGTTGTAAGAAAACGGCAATTGAAAATGTTACTCATAACGTTAGATATGTTAAAGTTGGTTTGCCTTTTCTCTGAAGCACAAAAATAATTGCAGATTGTCCCACATTATGAGACAGTTATGATTTATTTTTGTTGCTTGTGCAATGTTAGCGCCTGTGCAATGACATTGCACAATAATTAATAATGCCTATCTTTGCGCTTACAAACCTGTTATTTATGGCAAGTAATAAACATGCACAAATCAGATATAAGGTTCTGGATGACTGCTTCAGTAACTTCCATAGAAAGTTTTATTTTGAAGACTTGATGGAAAGATGTAACGAGGCTCTTCGCGAACTTTACGGGGAAGAACATTCTGGCATAAAAACACGCACTCTCCGTCTGGACATAAGTTACATGAGGGATCGCGCAGGTGAAGCTGGTGTTGAGATTGAAGCTATTGATGATGGCAATGGATATTTCTATCGTTATTCTGATCCTGATTTTTCAATATTCAAAAGCGGATTGGCCGAAAATGATTTAGCCCAGCTCAAAGAAACAATCTTAATGCTTCAGCGGTTTAAGGGAATGCCGAGCTTTGATTGGATGTCGGAACTGGTTGTGAAGTTGGAAGACAAACTCAATCTCAGAGGTGTTACTAAGAGTGTTGTTGGCTATGATGAAAATGCGTCTTATACCGGGCTGGATTGGTTTCAAGACATATTTGACGCAATTGTCAATCATGCCGTATTGCACATTACATATACCACCTTTTTCGGAGAAACATTTGAATGGACAATTCATCCCTACTACATAAAAGAGTACAATAATAGATGGTTCCTCTTTGGCTATAACGATGAAAAACAATCTTTGACAAATATTCCGTTAGATCGTATAGAGGATATTCACCAAGTCAAAAAGGAATATATTCCTTCAAATATTGACTTCGAGCATTTTTTTGACGACATTATTGGGGTGAGTTTTGCATCACAAGAAAAAGTTTGCATCCGTCTGCAATTTTCTGGACATCGCTTCCCATATGTTATGACAAAAGCCCTACATCCGTCACAACGTATTGTTGATGTAGAAAACCGTGTTATTGAGATTTCTGTTATTCCAAATAAAGAACTTGAATCTTTGATTCTTTCATACGGGAAGGACGTGCGAGTCCTTTCACCTGAATCGTTTAGGCATCAAATTGCCGAGGTCGTACGAGAATCTCTTCTACATTATTTCCCTATGCAGATAGATTGCACAGGTACTGAATACCTTTGCACTGTCAAACAAAGTTGAACCCTTTTCCGATTGTATTATGAGCAAAATGAGCTTCGAAGACGGTTATAAGCACATCTGGGGATATGTCGATATCTTTAGAGGCATCTTGAATGCAAATGAATTAAAAGTCATCTTATATCTCATTCACGCATATCGGGTGGGGCTGCTGAAGGATGATATTACCCCTGATTTTGCCTCCAAATCAGTCCTCGCTATTCCGTATGAAAGTGAGCTTATGATGGCTTTCCAAAGCGAGCTCTTGCATTTGAGGAGAGACCATTCCAGGGCTCTACGCATCTTCCTTGACAGATTATCTAATATCGAACCAGAATGGTTTGACCGATACGAAGCAGATCTCTTTGATGCAATTCTTGCCTCTATTGCTGGTTTTGCCGGGAAATCATCTGGAGAATTCACACAGTCACATGAATTAACACGTTTTGTATCTGCTGTAAGCGGCTACGATGGGATGGGTGTAATGTATAATCCCTACGCCGGGTCTGCTTCTTATTGTACGGAGATGTCTGGAGATGGTCAGTTCGTCGGCCAAGAGCTCAACCGAAGCGCGTGGGCCATTGGTGTTCTTCGGCTCCTTGCTCATAGAAAAGACCCATCCACGTTTCTTCTTGGTAATTCCATATATGAGTGGCAGGGCGTTTCCGATTTCTCAAACAATGTTCGACGATTTGATTTGATCGTGGCCACGCCTCCATTTGGCATGAATCTGAAAGACGATAGCCTTGCTGTGTCCGGTAGAAAGTACCTTTTCGCAGAGGATCTTTTTATTGTGAACAGCTTGCAGAGTTTGACTGATAATGGAATTGCAATTGGAGTATTTGCTCAAGGTTTCCTTTTTAGAGGCAATGCAGAAGCTGAACTCAGACGCGATGTTGTTGAGCAAGATAAGCTGGACACCATCATATCGCTTCCTGCCGGTGTTTTTCAGTATACCGCGATTCCAACCGCCGTCCTTAAGTTTTCAAATAAAAAAGAGCGCCCCGGATTTGTGCGTATAGTTGATGGGGCTTCATTCTTCGAACGAAAGAGGACTCGTCAAGTCATCCTTTTTGATCAGCTTCTTTCTGCGATTGAGAAAGACGATCCTGCTTTTGTTAAATACGTCTCTACTGAAGAGATAAGGGAACAAGGCTATATTCTTTATCCCAAACGCTACTTCCAGGAAGAAATAATTGTGCCAGAGGGATTTATTCAAATTCCTGTTTCTGATATACTTGAAATTGTTCGAGGCGAGCGAGTGGAAACTGAAAACGCAGAAGGAGTGTTTGTCAACATCGCCTCTTTATCCGATAATCCATTTTCGTATCAGCTTGATAAAAAAGCTGCTATGGAACCTTTGAATTCCCAATACAGGAAGATAACGACCCCTGTTGTTTTGGTGTCTAAGATTCGTGATCTTAAACCGACTTTTGCACAAGCTTCAGAGGATGATCCAATTTATGTACATCCTAATGTATTGGCATTACGAGTTTTAGATGACACGAAGGTCTTTATTCCTTGCCTCATTCTTGAGTTGTCTAAGGCCTCATCCAAGATTCCCAAGGCTGGTGTCATTCCATCAATGCAGCAATCAGACATTCTAAAACTCAAGCTCGTAATGCCTGAAGGGAAGTCAATGCAAGAGGCTTTTTATTTAAATGCGGAAAAGGAGCATAAAGAAGCACAGATCCGCGAATTAGGATTGGAGGGGGTTATTAAGTCTCAGAAGGCTGAGTACGAATCTCTTATCAGAAGGAGAAAGCATGACCTCAACAATATGTTGGGGGATGCCAGCAACAGTATCGATGCCATATCTGCATTCCTCGATGCAAAAGGATACAGCACCGAGATTATGGATGAAGACCTCAATGTCTCTCTTGGACAGATCCTTTCTCATATCCAAACATCATTATCATCTATGTCGGGAATTATTCGCCACCTTGATGATGATGAGGTTTATGCCGAGCCGGAGGTTATTGATTTAGTCCCTCGTTTAAAGGCCCTTGCTGATGAAGTCCACAGGAATTTCTCAATTAGATATTCTGCCGATAGTTATTCTTTATGCGATGTTGTTCAGGATGACGACGAATTACACGCTTGGGTAAAATTCGGT
>ERZ842401.6431-NODE-6431-length-12542-cov-10.687835_pt1 | contig 12542 bp, 11 predicted proteins | sample MGYA00521270_ERZ842401 | MGnify/ENA primary metagenome ERZ842401 (study PRJEB31892, sample SAMEA3878208) | bioreactor metagenome | biome: Moose rumen | place: Sweden | collected 2011-10 | study: EMG produced TPA metagenomics assembly of the PRJEB12797 data set... | reverse complement strand
CCATCAACGCCTGCTCTATGTAGTGCTTGTCCGGTGCACAGGTTAGAGTATATACTATTTTAAAACTCACTAAATAATTACAAGGTTGGTTATAGCATCTTATAAACATCTAATCTGTTTTTTTTAAATGCATCAATTGAATAATATTCTTTAACTAAACTGTTAGCATTTGTTCTAATTTTTTCTCTTAACTCTTGTTTTTTTAGCAAAAGAATAGACTTGGCAAATTCTTTAGGGTCATCAGCTATCATACAATGCACACCGTTTTCAAACGGAATACCTTCAACACCCACCGTAGTGGTTACACAAGGAATTCCCAAAATCGAAGATTCTAATATCTTCATTCGAATACCACTTCCAGCTTTTATAGGAACAATCATTATTGAGTTCTTTAAAACCTTTGATAAATCATCAACATAACCCAAAAAATGTACATCATCAACACCGTCTAAAATTTCATTTATCCCATATTGCGACCAATTACCAATAATTTGTAACTTGTATGATTTGTCTTTATCTTTTAAGTATGGCCAGATATCTTTAACGAACCATTTTATTCCCTGAACATTAGGAGGGTTTATCTCTGGACCTATAAACGACAAAATATTATATTCGTTTATGGGTAATAATCGTTCGCATTCTGTGTTAACAACAGCAAAAGATGTTTTTATAGGAACGTTAACTCCAGCACTTTTCAATTTTTCCTTGTCCGTAGATGACAATGTAATTACACAGTCAAAATTGTTTAGTAAAGCTACTTCAATAAGTTTGCTGTATTTTAAATAAAATTTTTGTTCAAATTGTCGTTCCTTGATTAGCAACTCCTTAACAACCCAACCTATCTCATGATGAACAAACACTTTTTTCACTTTTTTGGGAAGCATCAGGCTAATTGCTACCGTTTCCAACATTTCACATTGTACAATATCTATGTGTTTGTCTTCTATAATATTATTAATATGTTGAACATAATTTGAATCAATTTGAAAAAAATCATCATCAATCTTTTTTTTATAATCAAAGCTACTAAGCGTTATAGTGTCATTTTGCTCTTTATACCGCAAAATTTTTTTTAGCAAAATGTACACTTTATTTATTATTTTTTCTTTTATAGTTTTTTTCTTATTTTTTTTTTGTATTGGTATAAAAAAAGGGTATAATTCTACATTATTTGAAAACGCTTTTAAAAGATCATTTCCATCATCTTGAATCTCCTCCTTAACATATGTAATATACACCTGATATGAATCTTTAACTACATTTATGCCATTATATATAGCCTGTGCTCCTCCATGTGATAATGGATATGGTTTAAATGGCAATACAAATAGAATTTTTTTCATACAATATCCCCCCAAAAAACACTCCCTTTGTGTAGAGCTGTAATATGGCTTTTATATTATCCGCCGGCACTTTTTTTTCGTCGTCGAGCATGGTGCCGTCCAAATCCAGTGCTACATAATCGAACCTCATTTCTTTTTCAAGGAATTGATGTCTATCATGTCGGCCAATTTTTGCGAGTATTCCTCGGAATAGATGTTGATAAATCCGCCGTTGGGATAGAAAGTGAACTCCCTTATATAAATATGTCCATAAACATTGAACATGTCAAGCCGGAGGCATGGAAATTTCTTCCCCTAATCTTCGGCAATAGCAATCATTTCGTCTATGTTGTCGGGCAATTTTATGTCTTCGGGCGGAATCTGTATGTTTTTTCTGAAATATTGGTCGATGATGTTTTTCTGCGGGTCGAGCTTCACATTACGCACCTGATGCTCGGCCTCGCCCAACGAATACATAAAATACCTGAGTTTGCCACCATAGCAAAAAAACTTATAATCTACAAACGGCGAACCGTCGGAATTCTGCAGCAGAGGCTCCAAAATTATGCGTGGCGGAATGTCCTTGTAGGCCCACTGCTTGTCGACCCAATGATAATAATTCCTTTTCAAGCAATAATCCAACTTCCATGACGCTTTTTTTATGTCAATATCTTTTTTGTCCCTACAAATAACATTACCCGCAAAACCAGTTCGTTTCACTTATGGAACAACTATAGATGGCATCCGTGAATTTTTGAAAGCAAACCCGATAAGCGACGGGAAAAAGTTTGCCATGATAATGGACAACGCCCCTTGGCACAAAAAGGCTATAAGAATCATAGGGGAAAATGCCGACGGGCAATACGATGACATAAATGAAAAGGTGATATTTGTCAAGCTCCCGCCATACTCCCCGATCCGAACCCGATAGAGCAGGTGTGGCGAATTACAAGGCTCGAAAACACGCATAATGTCTTTTTCAAGAACAGAGCTGAGTTGGAGGTCACCGTTGACACAGCTTTCGCTAGATGGGCGCAACCAAATCATCAGTTAAGGTTGCTGTGTTCATTTATGAGAAAATTTTAATGTCGTTTACTATAACTTCAAACAAACAAAAAAAATTCATAAAGCCATCTCTCAAAAAAAATATAGGCTTTAAATTTTTTTTATTTCGCAATCGCTTAAAAACGTTCATAATATTGGAATATACACTATCGATTATGCATGACAATGGTCATTGATACAAAAGCCATTACACAATTTTATATTTGAAATTTCTTCATTATTTTCTTCATCAATAATGTTGGGGCATATTTTAAGCACGTCTTTTTTCCTAACAACCCGCAAATAAATGGCATTATATTCACATGCCCAAGTTTTTCCAGCTCAAACCAGCGGTCGTCAAGCACAGTGTAATCCACATCGAATGGTTTCAACGGCAATGGGGTTTTGTTTGTCTCTATTGCAGTTTTAACCATAGCGTTGAACTGCTCCGGGGAAACCATGGCCTTTTTCAGGCGTTCGCCTTGTTTTTTGCGGTAGTCGGCATCGTATATCAGTTTTTCGGCCTCGGCCATGAAGGCATCCTCGCTATCGAAAGAAATCTGGAATTCATCGTTCACACAAATGGCCTGCTCGGTTTCGTCGTCGGGGGTGCCAGGGTAGTAGTATTGCAAAATTGGTGTGGCGTTGCGCGCTGCAAGCTGGCTCATCAGCGACCCGCACACCGGACATGTTCCCATGAAAATATCCACATGGGCCAACACCTCGTTGATGTCCTTCCGGAAAGCGGTGTAGAAAAAACGCCCTTCGTAGTGATTATCTTTTATGAATTTCTCCATGAAAACATTTGCATTGTCGCCCATTTTTGTGGCAAACCAGAACACCACATCGGGAAACGAGTCGAGCAGGCGTTTCACCAGATGCCAGTACATCCGCCTTTCGTCCAACACCTTGTACACGTCGCTGCCGGAAAAAACCAGCACTTTTCCATCACGCGTCAGACCTTCGGGAAAACCATGAAAGGCATTGCCGTCAACAACGGGATAAAAAGGCACCAACAACTGCTGCTCGGGTTTTATGCCACGCCGCTGTTGCGACACCGAAACGCCGAACTGCCTGAATTCAAGAACATAATCAACGGCACCGGCACCAAGCCAGAAAGTTTGGTCGGCCAGATTTATTATATATCTTTTTATTGTTTTTGGCAACATATACAACGCCGGTACAATTAAAGAATTTGCCTCGATATGCAAAAAAAACTGTTGCGGATTGTACCCGACTATCTCATTATAAAGATTTTCTATAACTTTAGTCCTGCAACCTTCAGATTTTACTACAACAATCTTCAGGTTAGGATAATTTTTTAGCCTGCCCAAAATTGTTTCGAAATCCCTACGTTTTTCATATATAACATACAGTATTTCATTGCCGGCATCCACCAAAGCGTCGAGATATTGTATGGCAAGGACATAGGAGACGCAGAAATCGTCGTAAAAAACCACCCTGTTCGGGGTAGGTTCATAATTGTCCGGCTGCTTGTCTATTGTCTTTTCTCCAATCTTTTTCAGCAATTGCTCCAGCTCATGGTCGGAATATATGAAATTGAACTGCTGAGCCACTGTGGCACAATGGGATATATATTCGAGGCTCTTTTCGTAATCGCCTTTTTCGAAAGCCTTTTTTGCCAGATATTTTATGCCTTTGTAGCCTTGGCGTATGTCTCTTTTAGATACTTTCAGCATTTTTTTCAAATCTTAAATCCGTTCAAAACTTCCACCACTTTTTCCACATCCTCACTGCTCATCACCTGCGAAATTGGCAGACTAAGCTCCTGCCAGGCCAGACGTTCGGTTATGGGCAACGACAATACTTGCCAAACTCCCTTATAACACTCCTGAAGGTGGGGCGGTATGGGATAATGTATCAAGGTCTGCACGCCGTTGTCTTTAAGATATTGCTGCAACAGGTCGCGACTCCCGCACAACACCGGAAACAGGTGATAAACGTTGTTTTGGTCGGGCAGACGGGTTGGCAATTTTATCAACGGGTTGGTGATGTTGTCATAATAATAGGCGGCTACAGCCTGTCGCTGTCGGTTGTCCTCGTCGAGATGGCGGAGTTTCACATCCAGCACCGCAGCCTGTAGCTCGTCAAGCCTGCTGTTGCGACCGCAGTATTGGAACACATATTTCTTTTGGCTGCCGTAGTTGGCCAACGCTCGGATACAATCTGCAAGCTCTTTGTTGTTGGTGGTTACGGCACCGCCGTCGCCCAAGGCACCGAGGTTTTTGCCCGGGTAAAAACTGTGGCCGGCGGCTTCGCCTATTGAGCCGGTCCGTGTGCCGTTAAAAGAGCAGCCATGTGCTTGGGCGTTGTCCTCAACAAGGTGCAGGTTGTATTTTTTGCAAATCTCCCCAATCTTTTCAGTATATGCGCAGCGTCCGTACAGGTGCACCAAAAGTATCGACTTGGTACGCGAAGTTATTGCCCGCTCTATTTTGGTGTCGTCGAGTTCGAGGGTTTCGGGATTGGGTTCTACAAGTACCGCTTTCAACCCGTTTTCGGTAATGGCCAACACAGAGGCAATGTAGGTGTTGGCGGGGACTATCACCTCGTCGCCGGGCTGCATTATTCCAAGCTCGATATAAGCTCGATAAATCCAAATCAGGGCATCCAGCCCATTGGCACAGCCAATGCAGTACTGTGTGCCGATGAATTCGGAATAATGCCGTTCAAACCGTTCGTTTTCAGCACCCTGCAGGTACCAGCCGCTGTCCACCACACGCCGCACGGCTTGGTGTATCTCCTCGGCATATTTGGCCGTTATGTCTTTTAAAGAAAGAAATGGAATCATACCGTTTTTTTTCTAAACTCCAAGAAATCGTTGTAGTTGCGGATATAGTCGTCGGGGTCATATTTTTGCGAGGCCAGCACAAGGCAAACGCTTCCCGACGAGAAATCGCTCAAATCGCGCCAAATGCCCGGTTTCACAAGCAGACCCTGATATGGGCGGTTTAGTGTGAACGAGCGTTTCACCACTCCGTCGTTCAGAGTTACCGTAAAAGAGCCGCTTACAGCCATAACAAGCTGATACAGCGACTTGTGTGCATGGCCGCCACGCTCCACACCGCCCGGCACATCGTACAGATAATAAATGCGTCGCACAGAGAAAGGCACGGTCTCGCCATTTTCAATAACCGAAATGTCGCCCTTGCGCTGCGAGTGGTGCCTGTCGAGTTCAACAATTGTGCAATCGTAAACGCTGTTTTTCAATTGCGTTTTTTCGGCAAAATACTCTTTATCTGATATTGCATCGTCGGTTGGATCAAGTGATGCAAACCTTTTGAACTCATTGTAGTTGCGTATGGCGTCGGCGGGATTGTAATGTGTGGAGGCTGCTATCACGGCCACAGAGTTGGTAGAGAAATTGTCGATGCTGCGCCAAGTGCCTTTTGGTATGTAAAGACCCATATACGAACGGTTTAGGGAGAACTTATTGATTGTGTGTCCGTTATCGACAGTTACATCGAAACTGCCCGACATTGCAACAATGAACTCCTCGGTATTTTTGTACGCCAGACCCCCACGGGTTTCGCCGCCCGGCACATCGTAGATCCAGTGCACCCGTTTTATTTCGAACGGCAACTGGCTGCCATTTTCGAAAAACGACAGGTTGCCACGCTCGTCGAGGTGCTTGGGAAGGGTTATGATTTGAGGTGATGCATTCATTTCCAAAATTTCAGACTTCTGATAAGTTTAATTATTCGATACGATTTGGAACTCCTTACACTCATCTCCCCTTTATAATACGATTCTTTATACAATTTGTCATACTCGTTCAAAAATATTTGCTCTTTTTCAGAAATGATAATATCGTGAGTTAGTAAAAAATGAAGTTTGAGTTTGTAATATCGCTTCGATAACTCAAATTGTTCGTTGACTTTGGTGGAATGGCACCCACTATTTTTCAAATTTCTATAAGCCGCAAGACAATCCTTCATCCAATAAATTTTGCTTTTATAGGCAAAATAAAACGCCCACATATCGTCATAGAAACTTTTGTTTTCTATATACCAACTACAGTCTTCTTCATCAACCATTCTTTTTAAAACAGAAGTTCTCATCATTAATGTTGGACTGTACAAATAAGTCTTTTCCATCATTAATTCGGTCAAAGACAATACACCCTCCGTTTCACGCTCAACAACTTTTTCTTCATTTCCTTCTTCATCTATCAATTTAACATCGCCACAAAGCATGCCTATTTCGGGATGACTCTCCAAAAAATTGAATTGTTTTTGCAATTTGACATCCGACAACCAAACATCATCGTGATCCAAAACAGCCAAATATTTTCCTGAAGCTTTGTTGATCAAATCATAATAGTTGGCACTGTATCCTATATTGTTTTCTCTAACAGTGGCTTTAATAATATTTGGATATTTTGACTGGTAATCTGATATTATAACGGGTGTTGAATCTGTTGAAGCATCATTAGCAACCAGAACTTCAAACGTTCCTTCAAATTTTTGGTACAGAACGCTTTCAATAGTCTTTGAAATAAACTTTTCAGAATTATATGCCGGTATTATAACTGATATGTCCACTTTTGAAAATTATTTATGATGTATGTATTCATTTAATATCATCGTAGGATAAAACACTCCCACATAATCAGCAAAATTCTTCTCTCCTGTATTTAACAATTCGAATCGATTTGCATTTTTATGCAAAAAATAGCATTCGTTCTGCGTTACATACATATTATCAACTCTATAAGAACCAGCACTAAAAAGACCTTTTGGAATATGGAAAACTGCTCTATGAACACCCTTACTTATTCTTTCCACTTCAGTTAGTATGTTGAACAAACAAACACCCTGAGAATTATAAACATGTGGATTTACAGCCATTGAGAGACCCTCTTTATCGTTATAGAATTCGTACACTAAATCAAATGGCATATCTGAATTCAATGCGTTTCCGCAATATTTTATTTCAGACCTTAATATAGTAATATCTCCATACTTTAACCCGTTTTCCATTGTCCAGACATGGTTTTCCTCTCCTTTAAACGTTTCTTGCTCCAGATACATGTCCACAATGTCGTTCGCATCGCCTATTGCTTTCACGCCACCGTTCTCCAGAAGAACTCCACGTCTGCACAACTGTCTGATACTTGCCATATTGTGACTTACAAACAGAACAGTTCTACCTTCGCCTCTACTAACATCCTGCATTTTACCAATAGCTTTTTTCTGAAACTCGGCATCGCCTACGGCCAAAACCTCGTCAACCACAAGAATTTCCGGGTCAAGGTGGGCTGCTACGGCAAAGCCCAACCGCACCATCATACCACTACTGTAGCGCTTAACAGGGGTGTCTATATAGCGTTCGCAGCCACTGAAATCAACTATTTCATCTAATTTTTTGCTTATCTCCTGCTTGGTCATGCCCAAAATGGCCCCGTTCATAAAAATGTTTTCACGGCCGGTCATCTCCGGATGAAAACCAGTGCCCACCTCAAGCAGTGAACCAATGCGGCCTCGCGCTCTAATAGTTCCAGTGGTTGGACCTGTAACTTTGGATAAAAGTTTGAGCAACGTGCTTTTGCCGGCGCCATTTTTGCCGATTATCCCAACCACGTCACCCTGCTCAACTTTAAAATCAATGTCTTTCAGTGCCCATACATATTCGCTGTCGGCGGCTTTAGAGCGGTCGTTGACAGAACCAATTTTCAAATATGGGTCTTCTTTGTGCAATACTGCTGTCTGCCACCAACGGTTTAGGTCGTGACTAAGGGTTTTGGTTGAAACCAAGCCCAATCGGTATTGTTTGCTTATGTTGTTGAATTCTATTGCTGTTGGCATAAATAATTATTATTGTTACTTTTACTATATTTGCTTTTCTATCATTGCTTAACTTGTATTGCTACCAATTTATACCTGCATAGCAATTTCATAATTTATAATACTCCGGCAGATTATCTAGTTGAATGACGTGTTTTCGTTTACTATAATTATGCGTTTCTACTGAGTTTATTTTTTTACACAGCAAATCAATTTTCTCACCCCTTGATACAGGCCAAACGTCAATCTGGTCTGGGCCAAACAAACTCTAAACTTATGTCCTTTTACATGTTTGGAGTATTTGTGTGCGTTTTTGTAATCTCCAATATGATAAGACAATTGGAAAAGTCTTTCATTTACATAGGCGTTCCAACCATCAAGACAACTATTTTCTTGCTGCAACAGCTCTTTACAAAAATACTTCTTGCAATATTCGTAACATTCCATCTCTTTTCTCAACCTCAACTCAAGGTTCTCCACACTATGGGGCCGTGTTACACTCTCGGTCTGACAATTGGTGGTGGTTGATTCGCGAATGACACCTATTTTATCTGTCTTTTCAGATAGTATTATAAGTGCCGGCCAGTCCTGCAGTGTAAACTTAAGTTTTATAAAGTCATCCAAGGGTACATTTGATTTCAGGAAATCGGCCCGATACATGATAGTAGAATTCAGCACCGTTGGCATTCCATTAAAAATAAAGCGTTGCAATGAGTTCGTACGGTCTATATTTGTTTTCATTTCACGGGTTATTCCACTGCTACAATTTTGTATACGATAATCGGTAACACAAATATTAAAGTCGGAATTGTTCTCCATATAATCCAACTGTATCTGCAATTTATTTGGATTGTGCCAGTAATCGTCGTTGTCGCAATTGCATATATACTTTCCACTGCAGGCTTTAACACAGGTGGCCCAATTTGCAGCAATTCCTAAATTTCTATCATGAAACAACAGTTTAATAATTTCAGGATTTTTTTCCTTGTAGTCTAACAAAACCTCACGAGCATTGTCTGTTGAGCAGTCATCACCAATAACTATCTCCAAATCTGCATCAACTTTTTGCATCAAGATTGAATCTAAAGTTTTGCTCACATATTCTGCCCTGTTGTAGGACAATACAACAACACTGATTAAGACTTTGTTTTTCATTTCATTAACAGTGATTATGAGAGAGATAAAGAAATAATAATATGGATTACAAAATTCTTATTCAAATTAGCTGATAATTCTTTTCTTAACCCAATCAAACGCCCTATACGGCAAACACCTGTACAACGTTATCCACATTGTCCGTAGTTTTGGATTTCTTTGTTTTACCCAAGAGTCCCATTCTTTGTGAATCGTCTTGCGCTCATTGTACGGTATCTGCTCAAATGCCTTATAAACAGAATTGTACATCTTGGGCAATTTTTTCTGAAAATAAACAAGTTTTGATGATTCGGCCGGAACTGGGTGCGCCTCGACAAACTCTATAACCTGTTTGTGCACAAGTATACTTGCCCGCATGTTTCTCCGCTGCACTTCAGGCGATATGCTCTGCCCTTCGCGGTCCATCAGATAATGGTACAGCACTATGTCGAAAGCCACTAGCGATTTGGCTCCAATGATGGGTGCGGCTCCCAATATCACGTCGTCGTACGGCTGTTTTTCGAGAAACAACGGCAGATACTGGCGGAACATCTCCGTTTTGTATGTGCAACTGTGGTGAAAAATAATGTTGTTGTGGCTATGGTTGCCAAGCCAGTCGAAAGTGTCGGCATTGTACATATGGCCAAACTCCATGTCTTTTACCTCCTGTTTCCACAGCTCATCGCCCGGACAGTGGCAGATTGTGTGTGTCATAACCAAGTCGGCGTCGCAGTTTTCAAGGTTTTCAACAAGTTTGTCGAGGTTCTCCAGCCAGTCGTCGCTGTCGAGAAAACGTGTGTATTTGCCGTAGGCCTCCTTAAGTCCCATGTTCCACACCGAGCCGTGCCCGCCGTTATCCTTGTCTATCTGGCGGAATGTGCCCGGGTAGCGTTTCACATACTCGCGGCTCATCTCCGCCGAGCGGTCGGGAGTGCCGTCGTTGACGATGATTACCTCCAACAGGTCCATCAGTCTTTCGTCATCCAAGATCAAGGAATCGAGACACTTGTTGATGTACGTCTCCACCATATATACGGGGACAACTATTGATAAGAGTTTTCCGTATCTATTCATGGCCCAATTGCGTCTTAAACCGCTTGCTCGACTTGCGTTTGAAAAGTTTATTCCTAACTTTGTAAAGGATAATATTACCGACTTCCTTTTTTGTCGCGTTGGCAAGATAGCCTCTCAGTTCCTTGTCGTCCACCCCCTCGCGGTCCATTGCACCCAAAAGAGAATAATATTTGTTCAGTATGCCCTGCTTGGCCACAATCATCACATCGCTGTACCAAGGAAAAATTTTTTCCGCCTCGTGTTTCATCGCCACAAAAGCCCTGAAACTGTCCACATCCTTGCGGTTGAACCCTTTTTTCACCTCGCTCATAGCCGAGCCTTCGCGGTGGTTGTAGCGGTAAACGGGCTTGGCGTTCATGCGTGTGTGGCCATTGCCGCGACAGATGTACTGCATAACAAACAATGTGTCCTCCTTTATAGCAATGGATGTGTCGAAACGCAGGCTGTGAGCCTCTATCTGGCTGCGGCGGAACAGACGTGCAAACGGATAGCCAAAATAGAAATAAACTTCGCCCAATCCGTTGTAAAGCCACAGCACCGAATCCTTTTTCGACAGGTTATACACCTTTTCGACCCTCTCGTGCTCCAAAACAGCGCCATTGGTGTCGTACTCCACATATCCGCACATCACCATGTCCAAGTCGGGGGTTACCCCATCCAGCATGGTCTGCAACCCGTCGGGCAACAATTCGTCGTCGCTGTCCACAAAGGTTATCCATTCGCCGAGGGCGTTGTCGAGCCCAATGTTGCGGGCTGAGCTTACGCCGCCGTTCTCCTTGTGGAACACCCGCACACGGCTGTCTTTCGCAGCATATGTGTCGCAGATGGCGCCACTGCCATCGGTGCTACCATCATCAATGAGCAGCAGCTCAAAGTCCGTGAAACTTTGGCCGAGGATGCTGTCGATGCAACGTTGCAGGTATTTCTCAGTGTTGTAAACCGGGACTATGACGCTAATCAAAGGTTCCATATCCTTCACGCTTTCTCAATCCTGCAGGTGTGCTCCTTGGTCTGCCTGTCGTAGTTGATACCCACCAACAGCAGGTTGCCGGCGTATTGCTCCAGCTTGACGGGGTATTGCTTCCGCTTGATCTGGTCGATGGCGGCATCGGCGCTTTGGTCGCATTTCAGCTCTATCACCAAGGCGGGAGAATCGACATTCTTGCGCGGAATCAGCACAATGTCGGCAAAGCCCCTGCCCGAGGCCAGCTCACGGTGCATGATGTAGTCGTTCTTGGCGTAATAATAGGCTATGCTCAGCACACAGGCCAACGAGTTCTCGTTGTTGTAGCTCAGGATGCTCGTGTTCTCGTCGTGGGCGGCGTCTATGCCCTGCGCAACAGCCTCCTCGTCGCCATCGAGAGTGGCTTGCAGCAACTGCTCCGACTGCTGCAAAGCCTTGACGACATTGGTCCAGCCAGTACCTTCCACGGCTTTCGACAACTCGCCGGCCACCTCACGGTTAGGCACATAACATTCGCTTTTGGTACGGTCAAACGACAAATAGCCAAGATGGATAAGCACGGTCAGCACATCGTCTTTAGTCCTGATGATGGACATGTCGTTCTGAAATCCTGTGGGATCGACTTTGCAACGTCCGCCAGCCAGCATCTCTATAACATTGTCTTTCAGCCCTTCAAAATTCATTTGGATATAGGCCGACACGGCATCGTATGCGCCTGTTTTCCCCCAATAACTCGTACACCAGTCGCTATAGACGGCTTGCATGACAGAATTCGGGTTGAACATCGATGATGCTCCGCCAATCTGATAGCCGTCGTACCACTTCTCCAGCTCGTCGAAATCCATGCCATACTTCTGCGACAAGGCTTTCACCTCGCCCTTGGTGAAACCGAAATATGGAGCCAGACGGCGCGGATCTACCATCGAATATTCTGTAAAGTTGTTCAGTGCCGACTCCGTCTTGTATTTCTTTATCGGAAGTATGCCCGTCATGTAAACGCCGAGGAACACATTGCTGGAATTCACATCCTTGAACATACGGCGTAGCCAGTTCACATAACTGTCCATTGCCTTCGAACCTACCTTGAACTCGCGGCAGATGGCGTCCCACTCGTCGATGATGAAGAAAAACCTGTCGCCTTTCGCTTGCGCGATGCGTATAAGGTAGGCCATCAGGTCGTCGTCTGCCGCGACGGGC
>ERZ842401.6430-NODE-6430-length-12543-cov-5.355301_pt1 | contig 12543 bp, 8 predicted proteins | sample MGYA00521270_ERZ842401 | MGnify/ENA primary metagenome ERZ842401 (study PRJEB31892, sample SAMEA3878208) | bioreactor metagenome | biome: Moose rumen | place: Sweden | collected 2011-10 | study: EMG produced TPA metagenomics assembly of the PRJEB12797 data set... | reverse complement strand
GTGGGGAGAATCGCCAGCACGTCACGACCCTCCACCGCTGCAGAAATAATCTCCTCCTGCATCGGCCGGAAGGCATCGTAGCCCCAGTATTGCTTCAGTATGTCGGCAGCGCTCATACTGAATACAAATATAATTATTTAAACTCGATTTCCGGAGAATTCTTGGGTGAATGATCTTCGAGACGGATGCGAAGCCGGCGGAAGCGCTGCACCCTCTTTTCAATAAACGTGCGTATATGCCTGTCGCGCTTGTCGGGATACATCTCATCGAAGCGGATCATAAGGCCGGTTTCTATCGCATCCGACAACTCGTCGTTCACGGCGGACCCGAAAATCTTCATCGTGGAAGATGAATTGATGTAAGAATTCACGAGGGGAGGGATTGCGGTTCCAAGCTGGCGCAAGGCGGTCTTGAGGCAGCGGAGGTCATCCCGCAGACCGTCTTCCTTCAGGATAAGGTCCATCAGTCTGACATCCGTCTTCGACTTGAGCGGCTTGTACGGCCGGATGAGATCGTCCTCATCTGGGAAATGCTTCTCGAGGAAGCGCACTATCAGTTCGCGCGCGGTCTTGTCGAAAGACTTATAGATAGTCATCTTGCCAAAGAAATATTCCACTCCGGGATTGCTTAGAAGCACCCCTGCGATACCGTCCCAGAGATTGTCCATAGTAAACAGAGCCTTGGCGCCGGCCTTGGAACTCTGGTACTCGGGTGCCACGAAAGAACGTCCGAGTTCCATCGTCTTTGGAAGATACTCCTCAATGAACTTATCGGAAAAATGGAAAAGATGGGATGCGGTCACGTTCGGCTGGCCATTGTCTTTCAGCGTAACATCCTTCCCGAGGATATAACGATAACCGCCTATGATTGCCTGGGCGTCCGGATCCCATACTATCAACTGCTGGTAGGGCTTTTCCATAAAGTCGTACTCATCCAGATCCATCGACTTGCCGGAGCATCCCCCCGCCTCGCGGTAGGCGATTTCGCGTATGCGTCCTATCTCCCGGAGTGTATTGGGAGCATTGAAACAGTCGGTAATATAGATTTCGTTCCCGCCCTTGTTGGTGTCCATCAATTTGCGGGCGGGAGAGAGTTCAGCCCGGATAAGATCGACAGGAACAGCATCAATGATCTTTTCCATCTCAGTATAGCTTTAGTACGAGATGCAAATTTAAAAATATTTTCGACTTTCTGACAATTATTTTACCCAAAAGACTCTCCCTTCCTTGCGGGGAAGAGGCTTCGGCAATTCACCATCCGGCCAGCCGACAACGAGATGGCCTATTCCTTCGTAGTCGCCTTCGAGGCCGACGGAGGCCAGAAGATCCTTCCATTCCGGCAGCTCGAACTCTTCCTTTGCGCGGTGAACCCAACAGCTGCCGAGCCCCAGCGAGTGAGCGGCCAGCATCATGTTCCCTATTACCAGGGAGCCGTCATACACACGATTCCGCCAGTCCGCCCTGTCGAGCACGACCAGCACTGCTGGCGCCCCGAAAAAAGGGTCTATTCCCTCCGGCTTGCCCCATATCTGCCGGTTTGCATTGGAAAGGCGGGCGATTAGCCCGGGATCGGTAATGGCGATTATCACCGAAGACTGGTGATTCCTTCCGCTCGGGGCATAAAGCCCTGCTTCGATTATCTGGTCCAACATGTCTTCCGGCACGCTGTCCGGACGGAACTTGCGTATGCTTCTTCTTGAAAGAATATCCTGCATGGTCTGATTCATGCAAACAAATGTAAGAGAAAATTCTTAACTTTGAAAGTTATACGCAAACAAAGCAGAAATGAAAAGGTTCTTCTTTCCCGGGGCAGCGCTCCTCATCTCTCTCCAACTTGGCGCAAAGGTCGAACTGACTCCTCTCTTTACCGACAATATGGTATTCCAGCAGAACTGCCAGGCCCCTGTGTGGGGCAAGGCCGCCCCGGGTGCGAATGTATCCGTCACCCCTTCCTGGAACAAAAAGACCTACACGGCGACGGCAGATGCCGACGGCAAATGGTCCGTCAAAATCGATACCCCGAAGGGCAGTTTCAAGAAACACACCCTCACCATCAGCGACGGAGAACCGGCAGTGCTGCAGAATGTGCTCGTAGGCGAAGTGTGGCTCGCATCAGGTCAGTCCAACATGCAGATGCCCGTAGAAAGCTGGAGGGCCGTACGCACCAATCAGGAAGATATAGACAACGCCGCACAGTATTCCGATCTCCGACTGCTCCAGGTCTCCCGCGCAACAGGCATGGTGGAGCATGATTACTTCAGCGCCGACTTCGACAAATGGAAAGAATCTTCGCCGGAAACCATCAGGAATTTCTCCGCGGCTGCCTGGTACTTCGGGCGCAAGCTCCTGCAGGATCTCAAGGTTCCGGTAGGAATCATTCACAGCAGCTGGGGAGGCACCATAATCGAAGCTTGGATGAGCGCGGGCGCGATCAGCGAGTATCCCGATCTGAGGCCTCGGCTTGCAGATGTAAGGTCTCTTTCCGACAGCGAGAGCGAAAGAGAGAAAACCTTCGAAGAAGAAATAGACACCTTCTATAAAAAGGTGACTGCAGAAGACAAGGGGATCAGCGGCGGAGTCGCCCTTTGGGCCGAACCCGGCTTCGACGACAGCGCCTGGCGCACCATTCCCCTCCCCTGCAAGGTACAGAAACTCTGGCCGAACGTCAACGGCATCTACTGGTTCCGAAAGCAAATAAACATCCCCGCCTCCTGGGCAGGAAAAGACCTTACCCTCTGCCTCGGGCCCATCGACGACTTTGACGAGACCTACTGGAACGCAGAGTTCGTGGGCAGCGGACGCATCTGGAACAAGGCACGTGAATACACTGTGCCCGGCCGTATGGTAAAGGCCGGCAAGACTGTCATTTGCATTCGTAACACCGATGACCACGGCGACGGAGGTCTCTATGGAGATCCCGCCCTGCTGTATGTCGAGGGTCCCGATGGAAATAAAATACGCCTCGACAACGAATGGAAGGTCACGCTCTCCGTTTCGTTCGAGGGCATGCCCAAGTCCACTGCAAGGGAGCCCAATCTGGTTACCGTGCTCTACAACGCCATGATCAAACCTCTCGCCCCGTTCGCGATCAAGGGAGCTATCTGGTATCAGGGAGAGTCCAATGCCGAGAAGGCTTACCGCTACCGCGACCTGATGAGCGCCATGATACTCGACTGGCGCGCACTCTGGGGTTATGATTTCCCCTTCTATATCACCCAGATCGCAAATTACAAGGAAGTGCGCCAAGTCGCCGGAGACGACGACTGGGCGGAGCTCCGCGAGGCCCAGGCACTTGCCACAAGGACTGTGGACAAATGCGGAATGGCCTGCATTATCGATCTGGGAGAGGCCGAAGACATTCATCCCGTGCGCAAGCAGGAGGTCGGAGAGCGCCTCGCAAGGCTTGCGGAAGTAAACGACTATGGCAGGAAGGGCATTGCCAACGGCCCCCGGTTCGAGTCTTACAAGATCGAGAATGCCTGTATCAAAGTACGTTTCACCGATGTTGCCGGCGGACTGAGGGTCATACCTTCCGGCAAATATTCCGAAGACCGCTACGGGAAAGTGAATGTTTTCCCGGATATGGTGGCCAAGGCAGAAAAGGGCGAACTTTGCGGATTCCAGATTGCCGGCGCCGACAGGGTATGGCACTGGGCAGATGCCGCCATCGCAGGCAAAGAGGTTGTCGTTTCCTGCCCTGAAGTTGCACATCCGATAGCAGTTCGCTATGCATGGGGCGCGAATCCGATTTGCAATCTCTACAATTCAGAAGGCCTCCCGGCGTGGCCTTTCCGTACCGACGACTGGCAGGGCGTAACTTATGGCAGGCTCTAAAGAACAATTCGGCAGCCGGTTCGCCGCCATTGCGGCGCTGGCAGGCAGTGCCATAGGGCTGGGCAATATCTGGCGTTTTCCTTATATGGTGGGCGAAAACGGCGGAGCGGCCTTCATCCTCATTTATATTGCGTCCTCACTGTTCTTGTCTGTACCTGTTTTCTTCGCCGAATTCATTATAGGCCGCCACAGCGGAGCCAACTGCTTCGGCGCGATGAAACGCCTCGCTCCCGGCACCAGATGGAACCTGCTCGGAATTCTGTGCATTCTCACTCCCACCCTTATTTTGTCTTACTATGCAGTGGTGGGAGGATGGAGTATATCCTATCTTTTTAAATCATTCACCCTCGCATTCCCATCTTTCGGCAGTTTCTCATCCTCCGGATGGGCTCTGGCGGCATTTGTCATTTATCTGGCACTCTCGTGCCTGATTGTGGCCGGAGGAGTCAAAAATGGGATAGAGGCATTCAGCAAAGTCTCCATCCCTCTGTTGTTTTTTCTGATCATAGGACTTGCCATCTACTCCGTCACCCTCGAAGGTGGTTCTTCAGGCATAGACTATATACTCAAGCCTGACTGGAGCAAGGTCGGGGTGCGCACATTCGTGAATGCCATCGGGCAGAGTTTCTATTCGATTTCGCTCGGCATGGGAATCATCATAACCTATGCCTCCTACATCAGTAAAAAAGAAAGCATAGTCTTTTCCGGAGTCGGCACTGCCGGATTCGACCTGTTCTTTGCCTTGCTGGCAGGGTTCGTGATCATGCCTGCAGTGTTCGCAGCAGGCATCGAGCCCGGTTCCGGTCCCGGACTTATCTTCGATACCCTCCCCTATATCTTCGTTTCGATGAACGAGGCCTCCCCCGTCCTGGCCACAGTGGTAGCCGTCGCCTTCTTCCTGACTGTTTCCATAGCAGCGCTCACTTCATCGGTGTCACTGGTCGAAGTCCCGGTTGCCTGGCTCATCGAAGAAAAGCAGATGAAGCGAAGCAGCGCTACTCTACTTGTATTTGCCGTCACTGGAATCATCGGTGCACTCTGCGCAATCAACCTGGGTATATTTGACTGGCTCGACAAGGTCTGCTGCAACATACTCCTTCCAATCGGCGGCATTCTTTGCGTGATCTTCGTAGGATGGATAATGAAAAAAGGTGACGTGCGCGACGAATTCAACTCGAAGCTATTCCCATTTGCATATTTCCTAATCAAGTATCTTGCGCCCGTGGCGGTTGCCGTGATATTTCTATCCAATTTCCTATAAACTTGGTTTACTTTTTGCAGCATTTTATGTAAATTTGCGCGACTTAAGAAAAACCTTAAACTCAACAGATATTTATGGACAAAAAAACTCTTGCCAAGTACGGCATTACCGGTGTAAAGGAAATCCTCTACAACCCAACTTACGAAGTACTCTATAACGAGGAGACCAAACCCGGGCTCGAAGGATTCGACAAGGGCCAGGTGACCGAACTCGGCGCTATCAACGTAATGACCGGCATCTACACCGGACGTTCTCCCAAAGACAAATACATAGTCTACGACAAGACCACCAAGGAAGGCGCTCCCGGCGAGATCTGGTGGACTACCGACGGTTACCCCAACGACAACCACAAAATGAGCGAAAGCACCTGGAAAGAGGTGAAGAAACTCGCAAAGCAGCAGCTCAGCGGCAAGCGCCTCTTCGTGGTCGATGGATTCTGCGGCACCCACAAAGACACCCGCATGAAGGTCCGCTTCATTATGGAGGTCGCCTGGCAGGCGCACTTCGTGACCAACATGTTCATCCGTCCCCAAAACCAGAAAGAATTCGACCAGGAACCCGACTTCGTGGTTTACTGCGCTGCAAAGGCAAAGGTCGACAACTACAAGGAACTGGGACTCCGCAGCGAGACCTGCATAGCCTTCAACGTGACCAGCCGTGAGCAGGTCATCCTCAACACCTGGTACGGCGGCGAAATGAAGAAGGGCATGTTCTCCATGATGAACTATTACCTTCCTCTCAAGGGCATCGCAGCAATGCACTGCTCCGCCAACACCGACATGAACGGCGAGAACACCGCAATCTTCTTCGGTCTTTCCGGAACCGGCAAGACCACCCTGTCCACCGATCCCAAACGCCTTCTCATCGGCGACGACGAGCACGGCTGGGACAACAAGGGCGTGTTCAACTTCGAAGGCGGCTGCTATGCGAAGGTCATCAAACTCGACAAGGAGTCTGAGCCCGATATCTACAACGCCATCCGCCGCGACGCCCTCCTCGAGAACGTAACCGTCGACGAGGCCGGCAAGATCGACTTCAACGACAAGTCCGTCACCGAGAACACCCGCGTAAGCTATCCTATCTATCACATCGAGAAGATAGTCCGTCCCGTATCCCACGGTCCTGCTGCAAAGCAGGTCATCTTCCTGAGCGCAGATGCTTTCGGAGTTCTTCCTCCCGTCAGCATCCTCACTCCCGAGCAGACCAAGTACTACTTCCTCTCCGGCTTCACCGCCAAACTGGCAGGTACCGAACGCGGCATCACCGAGCCTACTCCCACCTTCTCCGCATGCTTCGGCCAGGCCTTCCTCGAACTGCATCCTACCAAGTATGCAGAGGAACTGGTCAAGAAGATGAAGAAGTCCGGCGCAAAGGCTTATCTGGTGAACACCGGATGGAACGGAACCGGCAAGCGCATCTCCATCAAGGATACCCGCGGAATCATCGACGCCATCCTGAACGGAAGCATCGACAAGGCTCCCACCAAACACATCCCTTACTTCGATTTCGAAGTTCCTACAAAGCTTGAAGGAGTCGATACCGGAATTCTCGACCCTCGCGACACATACAAGAACGCCGCCGAGTGGGAAGAGAAGGCAAAGGATCTTGCAAGCCGCTTCATCAAGAACTTCCACAAGTACGAGAGCAATCGTGCAGGCAAGGCTTTGGTGAAGGCCGGTCCTCAGCTGTAGAGCTTTCTGGACACTTTATGATGACGGAGGGCGCTTGCTCTCCGTCTTTTTTATTATCTTTGTGATTATGGCATCGGCGCTGAATTCGGAAATACAGTATCTTGGCGGTGTGGGGCCCAAGAGGGCCGCACTTCTCCGCTCTGAACTTGGCGTCGAGACTTTCTCCGACCTGCTGCACGTCTATCCCTTCCGTTATATCGACCGTACCAGCATCACCCCGATTAGCGAAGTAAGAGGAGACCTTGCCTACGTGCAGATACAGGGGACCGTAGTGAGCAGCACGCTCATCGGCAAGCGTCTCAGCGTCATTGTCGAAGATGCAAGCGGAAGGATGGAAATGGTGTTTTTCAAGATCACCAAATGGAATGTAGAAAGACTTAAGCCCGGCAGCACCTTCCTTTTCTTCGGAAAACCTTCCGAATTTAACGGACGCTTGAATATAGTACATCCCGAAATCGACAATCCGGTTGCCGGCGGGGCGGAAGCTAAAGGCACTCTTACCGGAGTTTACCCCAGCACCGAGAAGCTCAAGAACGGAGGGATCACAGGCAAGGTGATGTGCAAACTGCAGAGCGCGGCTCTCGCAATGTGCCTGCCGGAAATTAAAGAAACCCTGCCGGATTACATACTCAAGGAGAATGCTCTGGTGCCTCTCAGCTATGCGCTCCGAAACATTCACTTCCCCGCCGACAGCTATGCTTTGCAAAAATCCGTACGGCGCCTGAAATTCGAAGAGCTTTTCTTCCTGCAGCTCTCGCTTCTCAAGCAGAAATACATCCACTCCAGAGGCTCGGTCGGGCTGCCTGTCATCAAGGTCGGAGCGGCTTTCAACGCCTGCTACAATTCTCTCCCCTACGAGCTCACCGGCGCTCAGAAGCGTGTAATACGCGAGATCCATAGCGATATGCGCAGCGGTCATCAGATGAACCGCCTGCTGCAGGGAGATGTAGGATCCGGGAAAACGATGGTCGCCGTGCTGAGTTCTCTCCTGGCAGTGGACAACGGCTACCAGGCCTGCATCATGGCCCCTACCGAGGTCCTTGCACAGCAGCACTATGCCAACATCAGCCGCTATCTCGAACCAACCGGAGTACGCTGCGCCCTTCTTACCGGCAGCAGCACGCAGAAGGAGCGCAAGGAGATTCATGCAGGGCTGGAGGACGGAAGCATCGGCATAATAGTAGGTACCCATGCCCTGCTTGAAGACAATGTGGTTTTCCGCGCACTCGGACTCGCGGTAATCGATGAACAGCATCGCTTCGGCGTAGACCAGCGCGCAAAGCTTTGGAGCAAAGGCCCCTCGGTGCCGCCGCACGTACTGGTGATGACGGCCACGCCTATTCCCAGAACTCTTGCCATGACGCTTTACGGCGATCTGGACGTGTCGGTTATCGACGAACTTCCCCCGGGATGCAAGCCGGTAAAGACCGCCATGATATCCGATGCGAAAAAGGGCTCAGTCTATAATTTCATGCGCAAGCAGATCGAACTCGGCCGTCAGGTATTCGTGGTCTATCCTCTTATTTTCGAAAGCGAAAAGATAGACCTGAACAACCTGGAAATGGGATACGAAGAAATTCTGAAGCGCTTCCCCGATCCGGAATATAAAGTGGCGATAGTGCACGGGCAGCAGACTGCTGAAGTAAAGAACTTCAATATGAGCGCTTTTGCTGCGGGCCGGGCGCAGATACTTGTATCCACCACCGTGATCGAAGTTGGAGTAGACGTTCCCAATGCATCCGTGATGGTTATTGAGAGCGCTCAGCGTTTCGGGTTGAGCCAGTTGCATCAGTTGCGTGGCCGGGTAGGCCGTGGTGCGGATGAGAGTTTCTGCATTCTGGTGCACGATTTCAAGACAAGCAAGGAAGCAAAAGCCCGTCTGGAACTTATGTGCAGAACGAACGATGGCTTTGAAATAGCGGAGGAAGATATGAAAATGCGTGGCCCCGGCGACCTGGAAGGCACCCAGCAGAGCGGCCTGCCTATCAAGCTGAGCATAGCATCCCTTGCAAAAGACGGACTTATGCTCAACGAAGCGCGCGCCTATGCCGACAAAGTGCTGGATGCGGATCCCTCTCTCTCCCTGCCCGCGAACAAGCTTCTTGCAGAAGAACTCCGGAAAGGCAAGTACGACATGAAAGACTATAGTAAAATCAGTTAATCATATGAAAATCAAACATCTAATCTTTACAATGATAATTGCAGCATCATGCACCGGCAACGCCACCAAGGAGGCGTCCGTCCCTGAAGTTGAGATAAACGACGGAGTGATGACGCCCGAAGTGCTGCTCGCCCTCGGCCGTGTTTCCGACCCTCAGCTCTCTCCGGACGGCAGCATTATTCTTTATGGAGTCAACTACCAGAACATCAAAGAGAACAATTCCCTAAGGAACCTGTACATTTGCAATACGGACGGTTCCGGAAAGACACAGCTCACAAACGAAAAGAAAAGCGTGTCCTGCGCCCGCTGGAGCAAGGATGGCAGCAGCATCTATTTCCTGCAGGGCGGCCAGCTTTACAAAGCAGCTTTCAAAGCAGGGAAGCTCAGCAAGAAAGTCAAGTTGAGCGATATTCCAGCCGGAATCGGCGAGTATAAGATTTCCCCCGATGGCCAACAGATAATCTACACCTCAACCATCAAGAACCCCGCCGTGGTGCAGCCGGCAGATACTGATCCGGCCCTGGACAAGGCCCAGGCATATACAACGGAGAACCTTATGTACCGCCACTGGGACCATTGGGTAACCGAGATCCCGCGCTCCTATGTTGCAACTCTGGTCAACGGCAAGATCACTCCCGAGAATTCCCTGGACATTCTGGGCCCGGACAATCTCTTCGAACTTCCCACCGAACCCTTCGGCGGAGTCGAGCAACTCGACTGGGCTCCCGACAGCCGCCACATTGCGTACAGCTGCCGCAAGAAAACAGGCAAGCAGTATGCTTTCAGCACCAATACATCCATCTATATCTACGATATCCTGACCGGAGCCACCACGGCCGTTACCGAAAGCGGAGGATACGACACAGACCCCGTATGGAGTCCCGATGGCGAACATCTCGCATGGATATCGATGGCGCGCGACGGCTACGAAGCTGACCAGCAGAGGCTTATGGTAGCAGATATAGACTTCGGAACAGGAGGGGAAGCCGGTCAGAGTGCAGACGTGAAAGTCAGCAATATCCGCCGCTTGGGTGAGGACTTCGACCACGATGTCACCGGTCCCGTATGGCATAGGAATCAGATTTACTTCGCAGCCCTTGTGGATGAAGCCGTTCAAAGCATTTTCCGTACAGGTCTCGACGGTAAAGTGGAGCGTCTTACCCCCGGAGACTGGTGGACCGACTTCTTCTCTCCCTTCGCAATCCTCGACAAAGAAGACGGCTCGGTCGAACTTCTCACTTCTTATTATAGTCTGGAATTCCCTCAGGAACTCGTTAGCGTAATTCCCGGAACGGAACCGTCCTTCAAGCAGATCACAAGTGAGAACAAGCACATCTTCGACCGCCTCTCCCCCATCACCGAAGAGAGCATCCACGTGCAGACTGTCGATGGGCAGCAGATGCAGTGCTGGGTAATTTATCCTCCCAAGTTCGATCCCAACAAGGTTTACCCTGCAATCGAAATCGTCCTCGGAGGCCCTCAGGGCACGAATTCCCAGGATTGGAGTTATCGCTGGTGCTACCGCATGATGGCCCAGCAGGGATACGTCGTCATCCTCCCCAACCGCCGCGGCACCACCGCCTTCGGGCAGGCCTGGAAGGAGCAGATTTCCGGAGACTATCCCGGACTCAACATGCAGGACTATCTCGCCGCCGGCCGATATATCAAGAGTCAGCCCTACGTCGGCAAACTCGCCTGTGTAGGTGCATCCTATGGCGGTTATTCGGCCTATATGCTTGAGGGACTGCACGGTGATCTTTACGACTGCTTCATAGCCCACGCCGGCATCTTTGACGAAAAACAGCTATGGTTTACAACCGAGGAGATGTGGTTCGCAAACTGGGATAACGGAGGACTTACAGAGTATGCCTACAATCCCGAAGCAGGGGTAGGCCCTGCAGGTGACGGTGTCACCTTCGGCGGCATGCAGCAGGCCGGAGCTCCCTACGCCAGCACGCCCAAAGCTCAGCGCCATTACGCAAATTCCCCGTCGTCGATGGTTACCAAATGGCATACCCCTATCCTCTGCATCCATGGGGGAATGGATTTCCGTATCCCTTCCGAGCAGGGAATGGCAGCCTTCAATGCTGCGCAGATGATGGGAGTTCCTTCGAAACTCATCATCTTCCCCGAAGAAACCCACTGGGTACTCCAGCCCCAGAACGCCCTCTACTGGCACCGCAACTTCTTCGACTGGCTGGACAAGTGGTGCAAATAATTACTCTGTATACTTAGCTATCAGACGAACGATAAGATCGTTCAAGAATTCTACTTCATAGTCTCCGACAGTGGCAGTAATGTGATCATTACCAATGCCACTGTCGTTGGTTATGAAAACGTATGTTCCGCCGGTGGCAATCGCAAAGAAACGGAGCATGAACTCTGTGCTCTTGTCGACTCCGCTTGCCGAAACAGGAATAAGTTTGATTCCCATTTCAGCATATTTGGCTATGGACTTCTGAAGGCTTTGTTTCACATCCTGTTGGTCGTGGGCTGGCGCATCAAGCAACATGAAGGCAAGCTTCGTGCGGGCGGAATTGTTCCATGAAAGGTTTTGAAGACTCACCTCCAATGCGGTATGGACAGCCTCGGGATAATCGCCTCCGCCATTTGCGCTCTGTTCCTTGATGAAATTGATGGTTGTATCGAAATTCGTGCTGAAATTGGACACTCTTGTCACATAATCGTCGCCTTTGTCGCGGTAAAAGACCGCCGAAGTACGGAAAGACACATTGCTCTGCGACTGCCGGGTCCTGTTCAGAATATCGAGAAGATCACTTTTGAGAAAGGCGATTTCGTCGGACATCGAACCGGTGGCATCCACTATGAAGGCTATATCGGCCTGATTGGTAACCGGCGATGAAAGAGTCTGATAATTGTTCATCTGAAGCACTCCGTCCTGATCCATACCTGTTACCATAGGCGCTTCTTGCTGACGTATTCCATTTATTAGGACAGACAATACATCCTGTCCCTGTTGCTGATCGGGTGCGGAGAACATATCAACCCAGCAGTCCGCCTGTCCTTTATTGTCGGTACACGCCGTCCAATGCGGCGAGCCATTTTTTTCGAGAACTACCGGTATCCCCTGAAGCGGCTTCCCTTGAGCGTCGGTGACGGTAACAGCAACCCTCTTATAAGGGAAGAATGTCCATTTCTTGCTGAAATAATTCAGGTTTACATCAGAACCTCCCTGATCGATAAAGGAATCCAAGGCATACAGGCTGCTCCAGAACGGCCAATGCTCAAGGTCGTTCCATTCTCCGGCAGTCACCTTGCCGGCAATGGAGCCCGAAGCGCCCTGCCCCGGTATTGCTTCGGATGAGCCATCTGCACTCATTGATTCGCCACCGCTGCGGGAATAAACATCAGAATCCAAATAATCACCTGTTGTGCATGAGATTGTCATTGCACATAGCACAGATAGAACAGCAAATGCAAAACGTTTCATAATTCAACCACTTTTACTTTTTAAACCCAGCAAAAAACGAACCTTGCATGGTGTTTTAAGTAATTGTTTCTCGAGCCGGAATTTGGCGTATTTTAGCAGTAGGACCTTGGTAAATCATCCTGACGGGACTCTGCTTCTTGTTCCGT
>ERZ842401.6429-NODE-6429-length-12544-cov-3.421411_pt1 | contig 12544 bp, 6 predicted proteins | sample MGYA00521270_ERZ842401 | MGnify/ENA primary metagenome ERZ842401 (study PRJEB31892, sample SAMEA3878208) | bioreactor metagenome | biome: Moose rumen | place: Sweden | collected 2011-10 | study: EMG produced TPA metagenomics assembly of the PRJEB12797 data set... | reverse complement strand
CAGCCGTAAAAACAAGGAACTCCAGGAGTTTGTCACGCGCCTCGAAACCCGCATCTCCGAACAGGAAAGCCAGATTGCCGCCCTCAATGAGGAACTGGAGAACAAGAACGCCACCATCCGTGTCCTCAACCAGAATGTGGCCGACCTTACCGCCTCCAACGAGGAAAAAGACCATGCCATAGCTCAACGTATTGCCGAGGCCAATCGTGCCTACTATGTCGTGGGGTCCTACAAAGACCTGAAGTCGCTTGGCGTCATCGACAAAATTGGCGTGAGCAAACGTCGCCAGCAAACCACCACCTCGATGGAGACAAGCATCTTCACCGAAATCGACCGCAGCCAGGTCTCCACTATCACTATCAATGCCAAGCGTGTCAAGGTGGTCTCCAAACACCCCGAGTCTTCCTACAAGCTCGTCGAAGACCCCGACAACTCTAAGGTTACATCCTATCTCCAGATACTCGACGCGAACCAGTTCTGGAAATACACCGACTATCTCGTCATCTCGACAAGGTAGGCAATGTAATGACCGCTAAATCAAAAGGAGGGAGGGACTTGTTGTCTCCCCCTCCTTTTTTCACGGCTGTGAACGCTTTACCCCTTATACCTGCTTGTCAAGGCCTGATGGCAACGAGCTACTGGAGAGTAATAATCTTGTTATGGAACATTCAACACGCACAATAATTGGTCTTATGTCGGGCACGTCGCTCGACGGCGTGGATTTGGCTTGCTGCCGTTTCTCGCAGAGTGATACCGGGGTTTTTGAGTGGAGTATACTTGCGTCCGAGACGGTGGGCTATCCGGACGAGTGGCGCGAGCGGCTTGCCTCTATCGACAAGGCCTCGGCCTGCGAGTACGCCTTGGCCGATGTGCAGCTTGGACACTATTTGGGTCAGCTGGTTGCCGCGTTTGTCAAGAAGAATGGATTGAAGGCCGACTATGTCGCTTCGCACGGACACACGGTTTTTCACCAACCGCAGCTGGGGCTGACCGCCCAGATTGGCGATGGCGACGCAATAGCAGCGGAGTGCGGGTTGCCGGTTGTGTTCAATTTCCGGCGGCTCGATGTGGCACTCGGCGGACAGGGTGCGCCGCTTGTACCAGTGGGCGACCGGCTGTTGTTCGGCAGCCACGACGCGTGCCTTAACTTGGGAGGCATCGCGAATATCTCGTACGAGAACGCCGATGGCGAGTCCTCGACGTCTCAGCGGCTGGCCTTCGACATTTGTCCGTGCAATATGGCCTTGAACCGATTGGCCGGCTGGTGTGGCAAACCTTTCGACAGCGACGGCGAGATGGCCGCCGAGGGAAGGGTTGTCGAACCTTTGCTGCGGCAAATGGAGGCGTTGGAATATTACCGGCTCGATGCGCCGAAGTCATTGGGCAAGGAATGGTTCGAGGCACAATTCGAACCGCTTCTCTCTACCGGACATTTCTCTGTGACCGACATGCTGCGCACAACGGTGGAGCATATCGCGGGCCGTGTGGCCGACGTGGTGAGCGCTAACAATATAAGGTCGATGCTCGTAAGCGGTGGTGGTGCGAGAAACCGTTTCCTGATTGAGCGCTTGCGGGAGGTGTCACCAGGATGCAACATAACAGTGCCCCGTCCGGAGATTATTGACTACAAGGAGGCCGTCATTTTTGCATTGTTGGGCTATCTGCGTTTGGAGAAGATACCTAATTGCCTGAACAGTGTCACCGGCGCCCGGTGCAGCTGTACAGGCGGCAATGTGAGCGGCTACTGGTAGTGTTCAACCAACTCTTTCAGAGTTCGTATGCGCTCTATGTTGGCTGTGCGTTCAAGGTTTTGAATGGTCTCTTTTTCGGCGAGGGCAAGGAATTGCCTGAGCAGTGCGGCGTATTGTGTCAGCCGCTGGCGGCTGTCGGTCCATTCGAGGTCGGCCTCGCGGCGGAAGTCGTCGTAAAGGCGTTGCAGCGTCCGATAGGGCTTGTAGCGTTCGGCACGCCTGCCGAGACTGTCGATTTGCGAAAGGATGGTGATGTTCGCCTCCAGCTGCCGTTGCAGCGAATCGAGGTCTGACAGGTCTTTCAACCGCACATCGGCTTTCGGCGTGCGGTCTGACATTGTTTCGTTATAGTCGTGTAGATATTGGTCGCGCCACTGTTTCAGACCGCCTAAGGTGTTCAGTAGCTGGTTGTGGCGTTGCAGCGCCATTTGTTCGTGTGCATCCACGGTGTCCCATATATTGGCAATGCGGCGGTAGTTTTGCGTGGCGAGCTGGTCGAGCAGCAAATGTCCGTTGTAGTCTACCTGGATTGTGGCGAGAAACGTGTTGTGGCCGATGGAGTCGGGGCGTTGCTGGTGGATGCGGCAGTGTGTTGTGTAGCCTTGATAGGGTAGCCATTCGATTGTGTCAATCTGGCAGGCGATTACCGGCGACACTTCGGCCAAGGCTTCGTCGAGGAGGTTGTAGACTTCGATGCAGCGTCCGCTCGGACGGCTCGTTATCTCTGGCCAGTCTATCAGTTCGTAGATTTCGCCATCGTCGGTCGAGCAGCCGGTGAGATCTTTGTTGCGTTGCATCTCCGACAGTCGTGCCATTGTGCGGCTCAAAAGCCGTTCCTGGTCTGAACGCCAGCAGCGGTCGATTTCGTGCTCGGCGTTGGAGCTCAAATAGCGTTTGCCGTACCGGGTGTTGTAGTGTGCGTGGGTTTTCAGGTTGTCGTACTCTTTGTTGCGCTGGCGGTAGTATTCTATGGCCGCTTCGTCGCGCACGGTCTCTATCTCGGTGAGTCGGCCCACACGGACGGTGTATTTAGGCATGCTGAAGCGGGGTGCGAAGTCGCCGATGCGTGCATATCGGTCGCAATGTTCGGCACAGCGTGCCCACTGCGCGAGAAACACCTCCTGCCAGTCGATGGTGTAGCCGCGGTCGGCCAGTGTGAAGAGTGTCAGCTCACCGCTGACTACCTGCTCGACAAGGCGACGCTCTTTGTTGCCCATGGGGTGGCTTTCGCCGGTTATGTCGGTATAGGTGTTTGTGATGATGCCTTTGTGCAGTGTCACGCGGTCGCCGCCTTTTATCGCCCCTTTGCCGTCGATTAAGCCTTTGGGGTCGATGGTGATGTGGTTCCCGTCTTGGTCGGTGATGTCGGTGATGCGTCCGTGGTCAAAGGTCACGCGCTCTTTGAGGGTGGTGTTGCTGCGGTCGTCGGGACTGCTGTAGCGCGAGTCGAGGCTGAAAATCCACTGTCCGTCGGGTTGCCCGTCGCTGAATTGTCCCTCGGCACTCCAGCTGCGGTTGATGCGGTAGCGTCCGCCTGCGCGCCCTGTGCCGCTGTGTCGGTAGGATTGGGTGAAGCGTCCGTTTAGCATGCCGCGCCGGTAGGTGCGGCTTTCGGAATATTGTTGCTCGTCTACATGTTGGCCTGCGTCCCAGCCGCTCTTGCCGGCTATGGTCATGACTCCGTCTATTTTCCGGTCACCGTCGAACGATGCGAATGGTATTGTCCGCACACACCTGACAGGAAGAAGGTCGCTGTAGGGCGGGTGGTAGTCGATGGTGTCGGTACGTGTCTGTGCCACGGCCTGCAACCCTGTGGCACACAGCAGCAGCGCTGCGATATGTCTGATTTTTGGCATCCCGTTCATTTTTCAATAAAAAACGACTGCAACCGTCGGTTTATTGCATCAGCGGCTGTTGCCCGACACATAATAAATCGTTGGCCGGCGTGTGCCTGCTTTTTATTCGAGAGGGCGGCCATCGTCTGTGAAAAACAACTCCGCTGCCATGCCGTCGGCGTGGAGAAGCCCTTCCGTGGTGGGCGAAAAGCCGACAGCCGTTGTGGTGAGCAACCCGTTATGAACGAATTTTGACATGCGTTGCGTCAGTGGGGTGCGGTAGGCCTCTGCCACATGCTGCATGTCGATACCGTCGGTTGTGCGTAGTGCGGTCATGATATATTCGTTCACTGCGTTTGTCTCGTTCAATTGTTCGCTTTCGAAGTATTGTTTGCCGGTCGTGACACCTTCTATATAGCGCGAGGTGTCGGCCACGTTCCAGCGCCGCAGTCTTCCGTCAAACGAGTGCGCCGCCGCGCCAATCCCTAAATAGGGTGTGCGGTTCCAGTATCGGCTGTTGTGTCGCGAACGGTATTTGCCGCGGCAGAAATTCGAGACCTCGTACTGTGTGTAGCCATTCTCGCCGCTCCATTGCAGCAGGGTTTTGTAACGTTCTATCACAGTTTCCTCGTCGGGCAGGGTCGTGCGCCCCATTTGTAGTTGCCGTTCAAGTATTGTGCCTGGCTCCACCGTAAGGGCGTAGCACGAGAGGTGTTGGATGCCGGATTGCGCCACCACTGCAAGATTCTGCAGCCACGTGTCGCGTGTCTGTCCGGGTATTCCATAAATAAGGTCGACAGATATGTTGCGGTAGCCACGTTCTTGCACGTTTTCTATCGCCTCGCGTGCCTCCTGTCCGCTATGCCGTCGCTTCAGCAGGCGCAGGTCGTTGTCGGCAAAGCTTTGCACACCGATGCTTATGCGGTTGAACGCTCCCATCGTGCGCAGTCCGTCGACATACTCTTTGGTGAGACATTCGGGGTTGGCTTCGATGGTGAACTCCTGCATCGTCGAGAGGTTGAACGACCGGTGCAGCTGCTCGACAATTTGCTCCAGTTGGGCGATACTCAATAGGGTAGGGGTTCCTCCACCGAAATAAATGGTCTGCACTTCGTGGGGATGCGGCCATATGTCGCCGGCGCGCATTTGTATCTCTTTGCACAGTGCGTCGACATAGGCTTGCCGGTCGCCGGATGCCACCTTCGAGTAGAAACCGCAGTAGCTGCATTTTCTGCTGCAATAGGGAATGTGGACGTAAATCACTTGTGTCTCGGTTGAATGTGGGGGCATCAAAAAAGCCCCGAGCTGTTGAAGCTTGAGGCTTTTCGAGTAGCGGGGACGAGAATTGAACTCGTGACCTCCGGGTTATGAATCCGACGCTCTAACCAACTGAGCTACCCCGCCGTGCACTGCTTTCGTGGCTCCCCTTTCTCCGCGCAATCCATCCGTGAAAGCGTTTGCAAAGGTACACATTTTTTCTGTACCGCCAAATTTTTTTTGAAACAGCCGAGGTTCTTGGGAGTCGCTGTCGGTAAAACACTGTGATTTGTTGATTTATGTTGTCACTATTCCCACGCTGTTAAGAAAGTCCAGTGGACTTTCGATAGCGTAGCGGAGAAGAAAGAGGCTTGTGTGGGATTATTGAGATCGCACCTCTCCGAGGTGCTGCATTGGTGTGGGGCTTATGCGGCACCGCACCAGCCACGGGCAGGTACGGTGTTATGCAAGGTCGCACCTCTCCGAGGTGCTGGTAACGGTGCTATGATGCCCCACAAAATTCATCCACTGGATGATTTTATTGCCTGCGGCCTGTATGGGGTTATTAGCACTTCGTGCGTTTAGCCTCTTCGAGGCATTTGTGGAAGTTACCATAATATGGACAGCAGGCCTAAATCAAATAAATTTCGTACTTTTGCCGCGCTTACAAACAACGATATATGACATAACAACGAACCATCAATAAATATCATTGAGCTTGACGCTCTTGTTCCCACATGACAAAGCTGGTAACTTTATGGAACGGGGATGGGAAGCGGAGGGTTCGCGCAAAGGCGCGGATCGATTCGTACCTTATTCGTTCTAAAGGTAACACCAGCACCTGTCATGTGAGTAAGGAAACGACTTAACGGGAAGATCGCGCCTTTCTTCATTTCCTTGACACGAAACATTGGCTTCTGGCTCAAAAAAAGAGCAGAGAAGCCGAAAACTGCATTCAGAGTAGGCAAAACTAAAAGTTGCGCCCGACACGTATCAGGGATATGTAAGATGACACGAAAAAGCATTTTCATGTTGGCAGTGGGAGTTGCCGCCCTTACTTTAAGCTCGTGCAAGAAAGACAACCCCACACCGCCAACAGCATCATTCACGGTGGAGATAAGCAGCTACGACAACTACACCGTTTATGTGACCGACTATTCGTCATACGACGTTACTGATTACCTATGGGACTGGGGTGACGGGACATCGGAAACCGGTTTTCAGACAAGCCACACTTATTCGCGAGCCGGCACCTATACCATCAGCCTCAAGGTGACCAACTATGACGGATTGAGCGATTACACCTCCAAGTCGGTGACAATCACCGCTCCGAACAGCGGCGGCAACGAGAGCACTACCTACACCCAGGTGAAAATAACAAGCCTCATACTCCGCGAATTCCCGGCCGCCCCAAGCAGTGGCGCATGGGACTTTGCGGGCAAACCCGACGTGTATTTCAAAATCATGGACGGCAACCGCACGACAACATACTATACAAGCGATGTGAAAGAGGATGTCTCGAACGACGACTGTCCGTTGACCTACAATGTCAACTACACACTCTATAACCTCACCGCGACCTACAACATATCGTTCTACGACAAGGACAATATAGACGATGACGAACTGATGGTGGGTTGCCAGTGGACACCATCGACCCAGAACAACAACCACAGCTGGTACTACAACTGGATTAATTCCAGTTCCAACATCAATTTCACACTCTACCTCTCGTGGGTGACATCGAAGGGCGAAGTGGTGAAAACCAGCTCTGTGGATTACAAAAACGGCAAATGGCTGACCGACGATCCGGATGTCATGATGGCACTCGATATAAAGTAGCTCCACATTGTCACGCCAAAAGCGACGAACCGCGCGAGTTCGTCGCTTTTTTCATTGAATCAAGCTCTGTCAATAGGCAGTGTTTACACCAACTGTTCTACATTCAAGCCATTCCGTTGCCGACAGTGGCGGCCTGACTATTTGTGTCGCAAGGTTATGAAGGGTATCATCACCTCCTCCATCGAGACACCGCCATGCTGCAACGTGCCGGTGTACAGCTGCACATACTGGTTGTAGTTGTTAGGATAGGCAAAGAAGTCGCCTGCGCGTGCGAAGATGTAGGGCGAGGTGACGTAAAGTTTCGGCATGGCAATGCTGCGCGGGTCGCGCACCTCGAAGACCTCGCGCGGGTTATAGTCGAGCAGACGCCCTTGTTTGTAGCGCAGGTTCACCGATACCGAGCTGTCGCCCTTGACGCGCACGGGACGGTCCACAATGTTAGAGCCGTGGTCGGTGGTGATAACCACGTTCACGTCGCGCTCTGCGAGTTCTTTCAGGAACTCCATGAGAGGTGAGTGTTCAAGCCACGAGAGGGTGAGCGAGCGGTAGGAACGCTCGCTGCCCGCGAGCTGGCGCACGATGTCGCTCTCCGTGCTTGCATGCGAGAGCATGTCGATAAAGTTATAGATGACCACGTTAAGCCGGTTCTGCATCATGTCGGACACCTGGTCGACGAGCCGCAGGCCATACTGTGCGTTGAGCACCTTATGGTACGAGTGGCGAATATTAAGCCCATTGCGCCGCAAGTTCTCATCGAGGAGTTGGTCTTCAAACTGGTTCTTGTGCCCTTCCTGGTTCTCGTTGAGCCAATACTGCGGGTATTTCCGCTCGATGTCGGCAGGCATCAGTCCGGCGAACATGGCGTTGCGTGCAAACTGCGTAGTGGTGGGCAGGATACTGAAGAAGATGCTGTCGTCGTCGACACGCAGATGGTTTTCGACGGCAGGCTGGATGAACTTCCACTGGTCGTAGCGGAAGTTGTCGATAACAATCATGAATGTAGGGCGCTGGTCGGACAAAAGCGGGAAAAGCCTCTCACGGAAGACCATAGGCGACAGGCATGGTTTTTCGTCACCCTGGGCGGCAGACCGTTGGCCGGCGGCGAGCCAGTCTTGATAGTTGCGTTCATACCAGCGGCAAAACTGCTGGTTGGCCTCGGCCTTCTGCGAGCGGAAAATCTCGTGGATGTTTTCATCCTGGTTGTCGGCAAGCTCCAGATCCCAATAGACGAGCTTCTTGTAGAGTTCGACCCACTCCCCCACACCGAGGCGTCCGCCGAGTTCCATGCCTATCTCGCGGAACTGTTGCTGGTAGGATATTGACGACTTCTCGCTCGTAAGCCGCTTGGCTTCGGTGTGCTTTTTCACCGTGAGGAGAATCTGCTTTGGGTTCACGGGCTTGATGAGATAGTCGCTTATCTTGCTGCCGATGGCCTCGTCCATGATGTGTTCTTCCTCGCTTTTGGTGATCATCACCACAGGCAGGGATGGGTAGCGATTCTTGATCTGCGTCAAAGTGTCGAGGCCGCTGAGCCCCGGCATGTTCTCGTCGAGGAAAACGATATCGACGGTTCTTGCCGCAGAATCGGCCAGCTCGTCGATGGCTTCGCTGCCGCTGGTGACTGCTATCACGTTGTAGCCGCGCTCTTCGAGGAAAAGAATATGGGGCTTGAGGAGTTCAATCTCGTCGTCGGCCCAAAGAATGGTGGTCATAGCTGTAGGGGTGTTAGGGGTTTTCTCGACAATAAAACGTGTGTCGCCCTGTTTTATTGTGAAGAGCCGTAGGCAGGCCTGCCTGCCCTGCCTGCCGGCAGGCTGGCCGGCAGGCAGGCAAGTGTGCCTGGTTTCGCGCAGACGTGGTTTTTTTCGTATTTTTGCAACCCTGATTGAAGCTTACAGCTGAATGAACCTACTTGAGATATACGCCGGCAGTGCGGCGGTGCGCGGGCTGACAGAGGCGTTGGACGGTCGCGAGGCACGTGTGCGGCTGACGGGTGCCGCAGGCTCGGCCACCGCAGTGGTGGCGGCAACCCTCTATGGCTCCAACCCCTACCGGACGCACCTTTTGATAGCCTCGACCAAAGAGGAGGCCTACTACCTGCAGAACGACATTGAGGCGCTGCTCGACGACACCGACACCGAGAGCGACCGCAAACGTGTGCTGCTCTTCCCCACCTCGTACCGCAACCCTTACCAAACCGACGATGTGGCCAACGCCAACGTGTTGCAACGCACCGAGGTGACCAAGCAGCTGAACGCCGGGCGCAACCTGGTGGTTGTGACCTACGCGGAGGCCCTTTCCGAGAAAGTGGCGAGCCAGCGCACCTTGACGGCCAACACGCTCCAGATAGTCGATGGCACCAACCTCGACATGGATTTTGTGGTCGAAGTGTTGATGGAGTACGACTTCGACCGCGTCGACTTTGTGGTGGAGCCTGGGCAATATGCGTTGCGTGGCGGCATAATCGACGTTTTCTCGTATGGCAACGAGACCCCCTACCGTATCGAGTTTGACGGCGACCAGGTAGGCTCGCTACGCGCCTTCGACCCCGTGAGCCAACTGTCGGTGAAACGCTACGAGAGCATTGCCATCGTCCCTGACCTCAACGGAAGACACCAGGCCGACGGCGGCATACAGAAAGTGGAGGAGAAAGTCACACTGGCCCACTACCTCGGACAGAACGACATAATATGGGTGGATGGCCTGATGGGGACACTCGAGACGATAGACAAGACCTACGGCAAAGCAGTGGATATGTACGAAGCGGTGAAAGACTCGACAGTCGGACACGCCGAGCCTGCCAGCCTCTACTGCCAGGCGCAGGACTTCATGCAGGACATGCTGCGCTGCAAAATAGTGGAATATGGCGGCAGCAGCTATTTTGCCAAGTCGCTGCGTGTGGAGATGCACTGCGAGCCACAACCGGCCACAGGCAAACAGGTCGAACTGCTGCTGGAGATACTGCACGGCTACGAAGAGCGGTCATACCGACGCTGCATAGCCATAACCGCCGACTCGCAACGCACACGGCTGGCAAAACTGTTTGCCGACGGCGGGGCCGAGGCCACTGTTGGGGCCGCGCCCTCAATGCCGGAGTTCCTGCCGATTTCGCTGCACGGCGGCTTTGTAGACCACGACACACGGGTGGCTTGTTTCACCGACCACGAAATCTTTGAGCGCTACCACAAGTACCGTGTGCGCGACATGCGCGACAGCCGCGAAGCGATGACCATAAAAGAGCTGACCGAGCTCAAGCCGGGCGACTTCGTGACACACATAGACTACGGCGTGGGCCTTTTCAGCGGGCTGGAGAAGATGACCGTGAACGGGCGCACGCAAGAGGCCATACGGCTGGTGTACAAGAACAACGACGTGCTTTACATAAGCATCCACAGCCTGCACAAGATAAGCCGCTATGTGGGGCGCGAGGGCACAGAGCCAAGCCTCGACCGCCTGGGATCGAGCCGCTGGCAGGTGCTGAAGCAGAAAACCAAACGCCAGGTCAAAGACATAGCACGCGACCTGATCAAGCTCTATGCCAAGCGCAAGGCCAGCGCCGGCTTCGCCTTCAGCGCCGACAGTTACCTGCAAAACGAGCTGGAGGCCTCGTTTATGTACGAGGACACCCCCGACCAGCTTAAGGCCACCAACGAGGTGAAGCACGACATGGAGTCGACGGCTCCGATGGACCGACTGGTGTGCGGCGACGTGGGCTTTGGCAAGACCGAGGTGGCCATCCGTGCCGCCTTCAAGGCCTGCTGCGACTCAAAGCAGGTGGCCGTGCTTGTCCCCAACACCATACTCGCTTTCCAACACTACAACACCTTCAGCGAGCGGCTTAAGGGCATGCCCGTAAGGGTCGACTATCTCAACCGGTTCCGCACCGAGAAAGAAAAGAAACAAATATACGCCGACGTGGCGGCAGGCAAAATCGACATCCTCATAGGAACACATGCCATCACCAACAAAAACCTGAAATTCAAAGACCTCGGACTACTCATAATCGATGAGGAGCAAAAATTCGGCGTGAGCATGAAAGAGAAGCTTCGCGAGGTGAAGACCAACGTTGACTGCCTGACGCTGACGGCCACACCAATACCGCGCACGCTGCAATTCTCGCTTATGGGAGCACGCGACCTGAGCGTAATCCAGACTCCACCGCCCAACCGCCAGCCGGTGGAAACCGAGCTGTGCCCCTTCTCGGAGGAGCTGATACGCGACGCCATCATGTACGAGATGTCGCGCGGCGGACAGACCTTCTTTGTAAGCAACCGTGTGGAGAACATGCCCGAGATGGCGGGCATGGCGCAGCGTCTGGTGCCCGACGCGGTGGTAGCGATGGCCCACGGGCAGATGGACGGCAAAAAAGCCGAGGAGGTGCTGATGCGGTTCCTCGCCGGCGAAATCGACGTGCTGGTGGCCACCACCATCGTTGAAAACGGACTCGACATACCCAATGCCAACACGATGATAGTGAACAACGCGCAGAACTTCGGGTTGAGCGACCTGCACCAGATACGAGGCCGCGTGGGCCGCTCGAACCGCAAGGCATTCTGCTACATGATGGTGCCGTCGTTCACCGTGCTGACACCCGATGCCCAAAAACGCCTCAGGGCTATCGAGGAGTTCTCGGCTATCGGGAGCGGGTTCAACCTGGCCATGCGCGACCTCGACATCCGCGGAGCCGGCAACATACTCGGCGCCGAGCAGTCGGGCTTCATCAGCGAAATAGGCTACGACATGTACCAAAAGATACTCAACGAAGCCATCGAAGAGCTTAAGGAGTCCGACTTCAAAGAGCTTTTCAGCCAAGAAGCCACAGAAACAACCGACTACGTGAAGGACTGCCTTATCGAGACCGACCTCGAAGTGCTGCTGCCCGACGAGTATGTGACCAACGTCGGCGAGCGCCTGGTGCTTTACAAGGAGTTGGGCACACTGCACAGCGACGACGACCTGGAGGCCTTCAGCCGCCGGCTGGAGGACCGTTTCGGCCCAGTGCCGCCGGCCACATCCGAATTGATTAAAACAATAGCCCTGCGGCGCATAGCCCAGACGGTGGGCATCGAGAAATTGATATTGAAGCAGGACCGCATGGTATGCCACTTCGTGTCCGACCAGTCGAACCCATTCTTCCAGTCGTCAGGTTTTATGAACATCATACACTTCGCGCAGGCCAACACCTCGACGGTGCACCTCAAAGAGTCGCCGGAAAGGCTGATGATGATATGTGACAACGTGACATCCATAACGCAAGCCATAGCCCTGGTGGAGCATATCATCGGCCAATGAAAAACGGGCCTGCCTGCAGGCAGGCCCGCAATCTCCTACTAAATACGGGAAAAGCTAATTTTTGGGACACACCGCACGCACGGAAAGTCCGTAGTAGCGTTCGTAGCCGTTCACGCAGTGGTAGTTATAATGGAAGTTCACGTGCCACGCGTGGTACGGGCCATCCTCGCCGAGCGATGCGGACCAGTAGTCGCCGGCCGAGCCGAGGGCCCCGGAATAAATGCGGACACCGGCTGCGGGCAGGAAGAGGCTTTTGCCATTAGTTGCGGTTTGCATGCGACCGTACACGCCGTTCACAGTCGTCCACTCGAATGTGGTGTTGTCAAACAGCTCCTGCCACTCGTCCTTGGTCGGTATCCTCGCTCCTTTGCCAATCACTGCTGTGGCTGCGTCGTCGGAGGACTGGAGCGTGGTCAGGTTGTCAGTGTAGCCATCAAGACCGTATTCCGAGTCGTTGCAGTACTTAGTCAGCTGGTTGGAGGCACTGCCATAGGCGTAGGTGCTCCAGCTGTAGTCTTCCTTCGTTTTTGTCTCGCCCCAGGCGTAATAGTCGCCGTAGTGCTCCGG
>ERZ842401.6428-NODE-6428-length-12544-cov-3.820562_pt1 | contig 12544 bp, 9 predicted proteins | sample MGYA00521270_ERZ842401 | MGnify/ENA primary metagenome ERZ842401 (study PRJEB31892, sample SAMEA3878208) | bioreactor metagenome | biome: Moose rumen | place: Sweden | collected 2011-10 | study: EMG produced TPA metagenomics assembly of the PRJEB12797 data set... | reverse complement strand
GAGATGTCTGTTTTATATCTGAACCAAGTATTCCCATATTTCCTAATAAAAAAACCATAAATTGGCCAATGAAAATGGCTTGCTGCCTCAATACCAAAAGTATAGTTTGGCAAACAACTACACATAAGTGGTACATCGAAAAAACTAACATGATTGGGCATTATAATATATTCTGTGTCTAAATTTACTTCAGGGTCATACTCAACAGTTGTCTTGATAAACAAAACCTTAAAAAACAAATTAAGATTTTTTCGCGTTACCATAAAAACCTTGCGTTTGTCCGACACCAAAAGCCAAAACAAACTAATAACAAGCACCACCAAAGCCATGACAAACATCATAACCCACATATAACACGACACAAAAAAACTTCCAATTGCGTTTAATATCTTTTTCATTTAATAATTTTATTTTTATCAATGCACAAAAATAACAACAAAAACCATATTTCAATTTTTTTTGTTGTAAAATTATTTTCTATCTTTGTTGATTGTAAAAATAAAATTAGATGGAAAAAGATAAAAAACTTTCGCTATTGGGAACTTGGACAACTATATTAAGAGTTTTACTTTATGTAATAGCCTACACCATTGTTATTTACGCCATCCCAAAAGAAGGTAAGTTTAAATACGAATACCAAAAAGGCAGCCCGTGGAAACACGAAAACCTCATTGCGCCGTTTGATTTCGCCATATACAAAAGCGACAAAGAACTCGAAGACGAGCGACAAAATGTAGCCGCTACACAAAAAAAATATTTCAACAAAAACAACGAGGTGCAATTGATAAATACAGAAAAATTTTTACACGACTTCAACGACTTGCTTTATGAATTTAACGGAACACGCGATTCAAGCCAAGATATGACCATAAAAGGCAAAAACTATATACACGATTACCGTAATACAATATACTCCCTACTTTCAGCGGCATACACAAACGGCATTATAGAAAATGAAAAATACATAAACCAAACAGATGAAAACTCCAAGGTTATCTTTGTAATAAGTGAAAACATCACATCGCAAAAATCAATAAACGAAATTTTTACTCCAAAAACTGCTTACATCTATGCAAAAGAAGGTCTTGGCAATTTTTTAAAAGACAAGTATAAAAAACTTTCGGAAAATGAAATACTTTTTTCCCAAAAGATAACACCCAAAATAGATTTCAACAAATGGATAGAACCCAACCTAACATTTGACGAAAACACCACCGAAAAAGTATTACAAGACAACCTTTCGAGCATATCGCTCACACGCGGAGTTGTACAGCAAGGACAAAGAATAATCTACCAAGGAGAAGTTGTCAACGAAGAAGAATTTAGAATACTCGAATCGTTGCGACGCGAATATGAACAAAGCGACATCGGCTCTGGCTACACATATATTTTCCTTGGACAAGCAGTAATCTATCTACTACTCTTCTCGCTAATATACTTTTTCTTACGCACATTTAGACACGAATTTTTTTATCAAACAAAATACTCAGCACTGATACTTAGTTTGATAACAACATTTATAGTACTAATGAGCCTAATAATAAAATACAATTGGTTTAACATTTGGCTATTTCCGTTTTTGCTGTTGCCGATTATCATAAAAACATTTTTCGACACACGAACAGGACTTTTTTTTCACCTCATAGCCAGCGTTGCAACAGGATTTATAGCACCAAACTCATTTGAATACTTTGTAATGCAATTTATTCCTGGGTATTTTTTGCTTATAGCTTTTGAACAAATAAACCGACGCGGATTACTATTTAGAACATCGCTCGTAAGTTTTGTAATATACGCCTTAGTATATATAAGTTTTGAACTGATGCACAATGGAATACCCAGCGAAATAAACTGGCACACACTCGTTTATCTATCGATAAATTGCTTGCTTTTACTCTTAGCCTACCCACTAATCTACGCATTTGAAAAATTGTTTGGGCTTTTGAGCGACGTTTCTCTTGTAGAATTAAGTGATAGTAACCGACCTCTACTCAGAAAATTGGCACAAGATGCACCTGGCACTTTTCAACATTGTATGCAAGTAGCCAATCTTGCAGAATCGGCTATATTTAAAATAGGAGGCAACCCACATTTGGCACGCGCAGGAGCTCTCTATCACGACATTGGAAAACTACACGCTCCAATGTATTTTGTTGAAAATCAAGTTAATAATATAAACCCTCACGACGAACTAAAAGATAACCTTAAAAGCGCAGAAATAATTATAAACCACGTCATTAAAGGTATTGAATTGGCAAATAAATACAAACTACCAAAACAAATAATAGATTTTATACGTACACACCACGGCACAACTCAAGTGGGGTATTTTTACATAAATTACATAAAAGAACACCCCGAAGCTACAAGCGATATAATAAAATTTACATACCCCGGTCCAAGACCTCTCTCCAAAGAAGGTGCAGTGGTAATGATGGCAGACTCCATTGAAGCTGCATCTCGTAGCCTAAAAACATATAATAAAGAAAACATCAGCAATATTGTTGACAACATAATCAACAAACAAATAGAACAAAAACAATTCGACAACACAAAACTCACGTTTAAGGATATTGACACAATTAAACAATTGTTTAAAGAAAAATTGCAAAACATCTACCATGCAAGAATAGAATATCCAAAATAAATTGTGTTTTTTGAAAAAAAATAAAATTATGAACGTAATTATCGCCGACAACCAAGACATAACCAAGGAAGGGCTCAAGTCGATAATACCTACCTACATAAAAAATCCAACATTGTTTTTCGCCGAAGACAAAAAGCAACTCTTGGAAAAATTAGTTTCGCACCCCGATGCATTGGTAATACTCGACTACACTCTCTTCGACTTTACTGGCATAGAAAACCTATCAATACTCGGCATAAAATACCCTTGCATGCATTGCATATTGTTTTGCGAAGAATTAAGTGCCGATTTTATAATACGTGCAGCAGCCGAACAATTTATATCTCTAATATCAAAAGACTGCACTATGAAAGAAATATCCAATGGAATAAAATCTGCATCAAAAGGCATTCAATTTATATGCGAAAAATTTTCAAGTCTATTGATAAAACGCGACAACATTCGCGAAAAATCGGTGCTTACTCCATCTGAAAGAGATATTCTAAGACTTATTGCATCGGGTAAAACCAACAAAGAAATAGCCGAAGAAAGACATTCAAGCATTAACACAATAACCACTCATAGAAAAAACATATTCAGAAAAATAAGTGTTAACAATGTACTCGAAGCATCTAAATATGCAGTTAAAGCAGGTATTGTAAACCCATCAGACTATTACATCTAAAAAATAAAAACAAAAGTTGTCTAAAAACAATGAACGGACTAAAAACAAACCAACGATTGGAACTTGCCTATAGTTACCTCATGTACACAGGCGAAAATGTTTTCTTAACTGGCAAAGCTGGCACAGGAAAAACCACATTTTTAAAACAACTGCGCCAACTATCACCCAAAAGAATGGTTGTAGCCGCCCCCACTGGCGTTGCAGCAATAAATGCTGGTGGTGTAACACTTCATTCCCTTTTCCAATTGTCGTTTGGTCCACAGATACCAGGACAATACAAACCGTCAAACCAATTTACACGTACAAAATTAGATTTAATACGCAGCATAGATCTTTTGGTAATTGATGAAATTAGTATGGTAAGAGCCGATTTACTCGATGCTGTTGACGGTGTACTTAGACGCATAAGACGTAATTCAAAACCATTTGGTGGTGTCCAACTATTATTAATAGGCGATATGCAACAACTTGCCCCTGTAGTAACAAGACAAGAAGAATCGATACTAAAAGACTATTATTCAACATTTTATTTCTTTGGTAGTTTAGCTTGGCAAAAAACAAAATACGTAGGCATAGAACTCAACGAAATTTTTAGACAAACCGACAACGAATATGTTTCTATTCTTAACGCAATACGCGATGGAAGCGCCACAATGGAAACTGTTAACAATCTCAATAAAAGATACATACCCTGCTACGTACCACCAGACGAAGACAATGTTATAACATTAGTAACACACAACGCCATGGCCGAAAAAATAAATTCCTCACACATGGCGGCGTTACCTGGCGAAGAAAAAACTTTTACTGCTGAAATAAAAGGCGATTTTCCCGAATCGAGTTATCCTGCCGAAAAAAATCTCGTTTTAAAAATAGGTGCAGCGGTAATGTTTATTAAAAACGACCCAAGTTACCAAAAACTATTTTTTAACGGAAAAATTGGACGCATAACATCGTTCGATGATGATGGTGTTGTGGTTAAATGTAACAATGACGACAACGAAATACACGTAACACCACTGCCTTGGGAAAACAAAAAATACACAATAGACGATAATACCAAGGAAATTACCGAAAACACCGTTGGAACATTTACCCAATTGCCATTGCGCACCGCTTGGGCTGTTACAATACACAAAAGCCAAGGTCTAACATTCGACAAAATGATGCTTGATGTTTCGCGTAGTTTTACTCACGGACAAGCTTACGTTGCTCTTAGCAGGTGTCGAACATTGGATGGATTGGTATTACTTCAACCATTTTCGGCATCTGACATCATCTGCGACCCAACAATAAGACAGTTTTCTCAAACTGTAGAACAAAACGTTCCAAGCATGGAAAACCTTGTTGACGACAAAAGAAACTATTTTTTCTCTTGCATAGACGACTTATTCAATTTTAACATATTATATTCAGAAATACAGCATCTTGTAAGAAAATTTGCCGAAGCAAAAACCGCGGCTGGAAATATTGAAATATTCAACAACACCGATTCAAAAATCTATCAAGAAATGATAGCCGTTGCAGAAAAATTTTCAAATACAATAAAAAATAATTTTTCAAAATGCAGTGATCCAGAAAATGAACCAACATTAAATTCAAGAATAACAAAAGGTTGTGAGTATTTTCTTTCAAAACTTTCAGAAATTGTTGAAAATCCAACAACTCATTTTATTTTCGACTGCGACGACAAAGAAAAGAAAAAAAATATTACAGAAGCCGTAGAAAATTTAAAAACTGAATACAATTTTAGAGTAAATTGTCTATCAGCAAATAAGGCTGGGTTTAACATAAAAAACTACCTATCTACCAAAGCAAAACTCAAACTATCACAATCTCAAACCAACACAAAACAAACTCATCGCACCGCATCTAACGCTGTCGAGACCAAAACATCAAGCCAAAACTCTGGATTGTTCACATTATTAAACAATTGGCGACAAAAACGCGCTGGCGAACTTGGTATTGAACCAAAAGAAATTGTAAAAACTACGGTATTGAAACAAATTGCTGACTCCGCTGCTCAATCATACCTTGAAATTTCAAAAATAAAAGGTATGGGTGCTGCCAAAACCAAAAAACTTATTCCTGAAATATTAGAATTAATACTAAATTATAGAAAAGATAATGGAATGACAGCCGACTTTTCTGAACTTAAAACTGCTCGCTACGAATCGCTAAGTTCGCAAGAGCAATCACTTTACCTATTTTCAAAAGTTGGGCTAACGTTGGAAGAAATTGTAAAAAAACGCAAAATCGCTCTCACAACCGTTATAAACCACCTTATAAAATACGTAGCAACAGGCGAAGTACCAGCAACAAAACTAATTGATTCTCAAAGACTTGAAGAAATAAAAAAATTCATTGTTGAACATCAAAACATAAACTCTCTTACAGAAGTTTACGAAGGGTTGAACCAAAAATACACTTACGACGAAATCCGCGTTGCAAAAGCCGACATTGATTTTGAAAAACTTTAAAATACAATGAGATTAGTATTGATGCAAAATCCAAAAACTGGAATTATTACCCAAAATGAGATTGCCAACGCAATACAAAGTATGGCCATAAAAAACGATTTGTGGATACTTCCAGAAGTTTTCGACACTGGCTTTAACGTCAACATTACCAACAACTTCGACAAAGAAAAGTTAAAATTATTTTTACAAGAAACTGCCCAAAAAAACGAGGTTGCAATCTGCGGAAGCATATATGAACAAAAAAATCAAAAAATATACAATAGTTTTTATTTTTTTCATCCCAACGGCTCAACATTCAAATCGGGGAAACGCCATCTATTCGGAACCTTTGAAAAAAAACATGTAGAGCCAATTTCATCAACCAACAATTTTGAATACCTCGGCATAAAATTTAGACCCATAGTTTGCTACGACCTAAGATTTCCCGTTTGGAGCAGAAATACAAATAGTTACGATGTACTTCTATGTGTATCGCAATGGCCAAAAGAACGCCTAAACGAAAGACTAATATTACTATCAGCAAGAGCATTAGAAAACCTTTGTTTTTGCGTTAATGTCAACGGTTTAGGAGATTCGTCGGTATTTTTACCTTGGGGGGAAAAAGCAATACAATTGTCTCAAGAAAAAATAATGTTCTACAACATTGAATTACAAAAATTAAATAATTTTAGACAAAAACGTAAATATTTTGACGATTTTGACAAATTTGATTTAAAATGTTAAAAAAAATAACACTGATTTTATTATCGCTATGGATACAGCAAGCATCGGCACAACAGTATAATGCCGAAAACATGGTATATTATACACGACACGACAGCACCGACTTTGTAATACGATGTCTCGAAAACGGTGTACATCCCGATGCTGTTGACGAAGATGGATACACTGCACTAATGTTGGCAGCAGATAGAGGAAACTACGACCTATGCGAAATTCTACTTACCAAAGGCGCAGATCCAAACAAACTTGCCCCAGAATCACCTTCACCACTACTCGCAAGTGTAATAGCAAACTATCCAAAAGTAGCCGACCTACTATTGCAATACGGTGCAAAATTAAACAATGACAAAGTCTATCCGCTAACCTACGCAGTCTGTCACGGCTTGATAGAATGCGCAGAAGTGTTACTCTACCATCATTCAGACCCACAACATCTCTACCGCAACAAATCACCAATGCAGTTTGCTGCCGCCAAAAACGACACCGCAATGGCCAATCTTCTTACATTTTATGGTGCAGAACCCAACAAACCAGCTGGCGGACGTACCCCATTGTCGGTAGCAGCAGAATTTTCTTCAAACGATATGATAGAATGGCTATTAAACCAAGGCGCAGACATAAACGAAGTTAGTTCAACAGGTTACACACCAGTGGCATACGCTGCAAGATTTGCGGAAACGACAACATTGCAACTACTAATTGACAAACATGCCGACTTAACAATAAAAAATCAAAACAGAAACATTGCCGACGAAGCTATCTTTGCAGGAAGTAACGACAAAACCCAATTGCTAAAAAAATATGGCGTACAACCAGCCTCAAAATTATGGCTACATTATGTTTCATTTGGCTTTTTCAACGATTTTTTTAAAAACGAATATCGACTTGGCTTACAAGCAGGACTACACGAAATGCACTACAACTTAGCCATTTACACAGGTTTTTCAATTAGACCAGGATATAGTTCAATTTGGAAAGAAAAAAGCGAAAATCTTTATTGGCAATTACGAGAAAAAAGAAGTTTTTTTCATTTTACAATAGAAAAACGATTTAATTTCACTAAAAATTTTCCACATTTTGGAGCTTACGCAGCATACCAATTTGCGGTTTCTGGAGGAAAATACGACGGAGCAGTCCTCGACAAACCATCAAGACAAGTGTTTAACGTGCCATGCGGTGGCATATATTTACGATTTCAAGGCATCGGTTTTACTGCAGGATACCGTTATTTCAATTATAAAAACATCAAAAACGCACCAATAAACACTATAAATATGTCGTTGGATTTTTACTTTAAAACAGCAACTTCCAAAATGAAAAAATGGTAAAATAATGAGTTTTATAAAAAAAATAAAAAAAATGAGCACACTATCAAAAATCATTGCAATAGCAGCAATATTTTTGTTATGCTTTTTAACAATTAACTGTCAACTTGTTGGTTACGGCATAAAACAAGGTATAGGTCAATTAAAAATGGTAAAAAATGCTATCCCCATTGACACCCTTCTAAACGACCCCAAATATCCAGATAGTTTAAAATCAAAGTTATTGATAATAAAAGAAATACGACGTTTTGCAATAGATAGTATGCACCTTACCGATTCAAAAAACTATACCGCCGTTTACGATTTGCAAGGCCGACCAACAGCATACGTAGTGCAAGCATGCGAAAAATATGCAATAAAAAAATACCTTTGGAAATTTCCAATTGTAGGCAAATTGCCATACAAAGGTTTTTTTGACGAAAACGATGCAAAAAAAGAAGCACAAAAAATCAAAAAGCAAGGATACGATGTAAGAATTGTTAATCCGGGCGGTTGGAGTACTCTCGGCTGGTTTAAAGATCCTGTACTATCAAACATGCTTGCAAAAGATGAACCTTTTTTAGCCGACCTAATTATCCACGAACTAACCCATAGCACCATTTTTGTAAAAAACGACAGCGAACTAAACGAAAATATAGCTGACTACGTTGGCGAAAACGGTGCAAAATATTATTTAGCCTGTAAATATGGCTTCGATTCCGAAATTTTAAATCGCTATAAAAACCTAATTGACGACAACGAAAAATACGCAACACACTTTCTATATGGTGCTAAACAACTTGACAGCCTTTATAACTCGCAATCATTTAAAAACATAACAGACACTTCCACAAAAAACAAATTAAAACGTCAAGAGATAGAAAAAATTATTGAAATGCTCGACACAATAAAATTTAAGGTTGTAAAAACAGAAAAAATTAAAAAACAAAAATTAAAAAACATAAACAACACATTTTTCACTGGTTACATGACCTACCACAACCGTAAAAATTCGCTATATATCGAATGCAAAGAAAAATATAATGGTGATTTTCTATTACATTTAGAAAGTTTAAAAAAACAATGGGGGAAAAATTAATTATTTTTGGGGCGGCTTTTTTATGCCCTTTTTACCGCCATATAACCGTAAAATCCTGCGATTTCCGCCGCCAAAAGGTTCATATTATGAAAGTTGGAATATTTTGACGCGGCATCTACGCCATTTACCGTACCCATCGAATCAAGTGTCTGTGGTATTATGATGAGCAACTTACCATTAAGACAAATGTCAAAACGCCGTTTTTCGGGTTTGTTGTATTGTCCAAACGGTTCTTTTTGAATGTGTATCATCGGAAAGCCGTTCTCAAAACAATCATTCTTGATAATCTGTTCCCCCTTAGAAATACCCGGCGTAACAATAACAGACCCATCTTTAGCGGCATCAAGTACCTCTGTGCGGTATTTTTGGAAGTCGTCTGTTTCCTCGTAAGGCTGACGGGTATCGGGATGCTTACGGTGGCACTTGACAGCGATTTTGTGAGCCGCCTTCAGCAGAAACAGATTACCAAACGCCGAATACAAACGTCCGTTAATCTCAAGAGTTTGAACATTTCGGAAATACTGCGGATATAGTTTTCTGTAAATTGCACGACGAGGATTGTCGCGGACGTAATCAATTATATGCTGTAACTGTCCTCGTTTGTAAAGGATAGTATCATCATAATCGGGGTCAAACAGAGGACGAGCAATACGAGGAAGCGAAGCGTAATGTTCAAGGCGACGGTTAATGGAGAGATGACCAGTGATTTTTTCGGTTTCAAGTTGCCTGTCAATGCCGTTTATCTTCCGCCAACGACTTGTATAAGCACTTTTGAAAGCCTGAATAATAGTTCCTAACTTTATGTCCATATCTTCTTCAATAAAAATAACTCCGTGAAAATGATCTGGCATGACCACACTGCATATTGTTTTTACCTTGCGATTATATTTGGCTTGTAATTCAGATGTTTTGTTCCATTGTTCAACTATAGCTTTTCCTGTTTCTGAGAGAATCACTCCTGGATTTTTTGCATCCATATTGAGTTCTCCAAGTATGTGGTCGCGATTTTGCACAACGAGGGTTATCATATAGATACCACGTGCCTTGTAATTGTGCCATTTGGGATGTGGGCGGTATGATGTGTTTTTCTGTGCCATTGTCTTTGTTTTTTTGTTGTGTACCGCTGACGTTCACGTCAGCACGGCTTGACAGCCGCAAGGCAAATATACAGAAAAATAAAGAGTAATACAAAAAAAACGCACGGTTTTTTCAATAAAACCGTGCGAGAAAGAATTTCTATTAGTCAATGAAACTTAGTCGTGGAATATAACGTAAGCACCATCAATTGTTACATCTGTATCGAAAGAATCAGGTACATTTGAGACTAGCAATTCTATTGTACGTTCTTTTCCATCGGATGTGGTTGCAGTTTCGGTTATTGTTGCTGTGCCGTTTCCATTATGTGTAAATGTAATTACAAAGTCTAATCCATTGGTGACTTCAGCTTTTCTTTCTAAGTGACTTAAGCCATTTTCGAAATCTGGAGAAAAGTCATTTTTAACTATTGAAGCCGTCATAGATGCACTTTGAAACCCCCAATTATTACCATTTAGGCATAATGTCCAACCTCCATTTGCGCTTGTTCCGCTAATTTCTGGTAGGGCACATTCCCAATCATTAACCCCCAATCCATATACCATGGCTTTTACAATAACAGGACTTCCTTCTGATGCGGCAGCAAATTTAGTTGCAACCCATGACGAAGTTCTATCTGCATTTCCTGCTGCTGCACTACCTTTGGCAGTAGTGATATTGGATACTTCGCAAGTAATATCATCATTGTATTTAGCAATGACTTTTCCATCTGATTGTAATGTAAAATTTATATTTTTAGAATCTAATGTTCCCTTAGTATCATCGGAATATGTTGATTCAACTTCAAATAAATTAGATTGTAATGTAATATCATTATCAAAGTAGTAGAATGTTTTAGAAACACCAATATACTTTGCACTTATTGCTGTTATCGGATTTGTTACTTCCAACTTGTAACTTGAAACCACTGGTTGGCAATATTGTCCCATTGAAGTTTTGCCATACGCTACTAATACATTGGCTGTTCCTACAGTTTTTAAATCAGGAATAACAGAGAATGTAAGTTCGTCGATTCCAACTGTAGAGGTTGTTCCATTGCTCCATGTAACAGTTGCCACTCCATCTCCATAGTAATATGACGGTTCAACCTCTTCTTCGGTAACTTCAACAGCAGTTGGAGTGCCTGTTACTTCCAACTTCGTGGGTTTCAACTCTTCCAATGTTTCGTATGTAATGTTGGTGATTGTGAAAGTAGAACCCTCGCCAGCAAAGAACACTTGACAGCCACTACCTGCTTCTGCTGTGCCATTAGCAGTCCAATGATATTCTGCTCCTGATGGTGTTACTTGTGTGCTATTTATTAAAATACTACCTGTTGGGTAATGTTCGGCAACAATGGTGAATTTTGAACCATCTTCTTGAAAACTAACAAAGTCTTCATTGGCAAGATCAAGCGATTCGTCTGCGGTAACATTAACTGTACCTTTAGGACCATTCCAATTACCTGCATCGCCACGTACTACGAAATACTCTGCATAACCATCTTCACCGTTAGGCTGTCCACTGGAAGGAAATTCCCAACCAGTGGTTGCAACAACCATTGCAAAGTTTTTCCAACGTTTTTCGCGTGTTGATTTGTCTAAAGTGATTTCGATGGTCATTCTTTGGCTCTCTGGAAAACTATAAGCTTTTGACCAAGCAGTCCACCAACCATCGGCAGTTACTGTTTCTTGGGCAAATGTACTTTCACCTGCGTTTGCTGCATTTCTTGCTGCTACTGCCGACACTGAATCTGCAATCCAATCGGGTGCGCCTGCGCTGTAAAGCTCACTTTCGGTACAACCAGATAACACCATGCCTCCGAATGTCGCTGCAAGTGCCGTTCCAGTAATTATATTTTTAATTTTCATGATTAATTTCTATTTTAAAATGTTGTTTTTAATGTATAGGCATTTAAAACAATGCCTATACGATATTAAATTTTCGACTATTGAACTCCAATACCTTCAACTACTGGGTGAATGGTATATCCGTCGTAAAAACTTCTGTTGGAAGTGTTGTTGTTGGCGGAGTTACCTTTGAGATTGTAGTTGGCGTTGAGATCTTTGTCAACTATAGCCATGTATTCGTGTCCCTCTTGATAATATTGGAAACAATCGAAATCGGCTTCTGCAAGAGTTGCAGGCAAAATGCCTACTTTATCTTTTTGTGACTGATATGTGCAACCATGTCTGTGAAGTTGTGCAAGACGGTCTGCGCTATAGAAGAATCCCCAACGAATGAGGTCTTGAAGACGACCATGTTCACAACCAAATTCTGTTGGACGTTCTACGTTGGCAATCTGCTCGAAAAGTGCATCTGCTGTTGCAAATTTGCTTTGGTCGAGGTCGGCAAGACCAGCGCGACTACGAACTTTGTTAATCCATTTGAAAGCATTAGCGGTTGGTCCGTTAACCTCATTTTCGCATTCAGCAGCGCGAAGAAGAATGTCTGAATAGCGGAGCAATCTTACGTTAACTCCACAAGTAAGACCTTGTGCAGGAATTGTTTTGTAGAGATTCTCGCGTGCAGTGGTATGTTTTACAATTGAGA
>ERZ842401.6427-NODE-6427-length-12545-cov-2.757486_pt1 | contig 12545 bp, 10 predicted proteins | sample MGYA00521270_ERZ842401 | MGnify/ENA primary metagenome ERZ842401 (study PRJEB31892, sample SAMEA3878208) | bioreactor metagenome | biome: Moose rumen | place: Sweden | collected 2011-10 | study: EMG produced TPA metagenomics assembly of the PRJEB12797 data set... | reverse complement strand
GTTGGCAGCGATACAACGCTTTCGCAGATAATAAAGATGGTAAGTGATGCTCAGGCCACCAAAGCACCTATCGCAAAGATAGCCGACAAGGTATCGGGCGTTTTTGTCCCGGCCGTGATCGGCATCGCTCTGATATCATTTGTGATATGGGTTCTGGTGGGACAGAGTATCGGCTTTTCTCTGGCAAGAGCGATCTCCGTGCTGGTAATAAGCTGTCCGTGTGCGCTCGGTCTTGCCACACCTGTAGCTATTATGGTGGGAAACGGCGTGGGGGCGAAGCATGGTATCATGTTTAAAACTGCTGCAGCACTTGAAGCTACCGGGAAAACCCGCATCGTTGCGCTGGACAAAACCGGCACCATTACCAAAGGCGAGCCTATGGTACGAGGCGTGTATCCTGCCTCCGGCTCCGGCGAAGCGGCAAGCGGAGCATCACACACCGACACCTCAGAGCTTCTTCAGGCGGCCTTTACACTTGAAAGAAAGTCAGAGCATCCTCTGGCAAAAGCCATCGTAGAGCATTGCCGTGTATTGTCTCTTAAAGCAGAGGAGGTTACAGATTTTACCGCTTTTGCCGGAAATGGGCTGAGTGGCGAGGCAGGGGGCACTCCCATATATGGGGGCAACCTTGAGTTTATCTCAGAAAAGGTAAGCGTGAACGATCAAAGCCTCTCTCTGGCAGATGAACTTTCAGCTAAGGGTGAAACTCCGCTTTTCTTTGCCCGCGGCGACAGATTTTTAGGTATAATATCCGTAGCGGATGTGATCAAGCCAGATTCGCCTGCTGCTATCGCCGCACTAAAGAAGCTCGGCATCCATGTGGTGATGCTCACAGGTGATAATGAACGGACTGCCGCGGCCATTGCCGGTGAGGTTGGCGTGGATGAATATATAGCGGATGTAAAGCCCGGTGACAAGGATACCGCTATCGCTAAGCTGCAGGAAAATGGCCCTGTGGCCATGGTGGGAGATGGTATCAATGACGCACCCGCGCTTACCCGTGCCGATATCGGCATCGCCATAGGCGCAGGCACAGATGTAGCAATAGACGCAGCAGATGTCATACTGATGAAGAGCAGACTTTCGGATGTAGTCACTGCCCTTCGTCTTAGCCGGGCCACATTAAGAAATATACATGAAAACCTCTTTTGGGCGTTTTTCTATAACGTGATCGGCATACCGCTTGCAGCAGGCGCCTATATACACGCCTTCGGCTGGACATTAAACCCGATGTTCGGCGCCGCAGCCATGAGCCTGTCCAGCTTTTGTGTAGTTACTAATGCTCTGAGGCTGAACCTTTTTAAAGCGGAAGAGCTGACAAAAACGACCGGTGAATGTGAACCCACAGTCTCTGCCGGGGCTGAAATAAATATACCAAATAAGGAGGATAAAAAAATGGAGATCAAGGTAAACGGAATGATGTGTAACCACTGCGAGGCACATGTAAAGGAGGCGCTTGAAAAGATCGATGGCGTCACAGAAGCGACCGCTGATCATGAAAAGAACATAGTGAAGCTCGTCACCACCGCCGATATCCCGGAGGATGCTCTTAAAGCGGCAATCGATGAGGCCGGCTATGAATACGCAGGAGTTGCATGATCTTTTAATCAGGATGCTTTACTAAAGCCAATAGTATGCGTATATCATCTATGCGTTTACCGGCATCATATTTATTGGCTTTAGTTTGACCCATCCGATGATCACTTCCGGTTTTCTATACCATTTGTAAATACAAAAGCCCTGCCCATAAAACCAAAAACAACGGAACGAAAATCCTGAATTTCCACTTTCTTGATATGTTTATACTTGTTTTATCGGCTGCAATCCCGTTAAATATGACATCCATCGGCTTCCATATGATTTCTATTTCATCCTCCGCATATACATTTACCCTGTCGATCAGCTTCTTAAGTTTCTCCCTGTCGAAGGTATCCATCATCTGTACCTCATTTAACACCTGCTCTGTCATAGTGCCTTCTGTCTCGTTTTGCTTTGCCGCCTCAAGCAAGCACTCCGCCTCCTGCAATTCCTCTTCTATTTCGGCAAGACGCATATCATTCTGCTGTTTCCTTTTGATATACACCTCACGATTGCCATCAGAGCGGTATTCCTCATATAGTCTGGTCTTTCTTGCTTTCAGCCGCTCCTGCTCTTTCTTGAGCGAGTATATCCTGTCGGAAACAGCAGTCACCTCCGAAACGGACGCTCTGCATTGCTGTTTTCTGTCCGCATATATCTGTGCCATGAGATTTACATTCGCAAGCACCGTCTGCTCCAGTTCCTTTGCTTTGATTCTGGATTTTTTACAGTCTTCTTCGGCAAACTCGCCATAGCCATTCATACAGCGGTACCGGATGTGATTTCCATCATTTGGTGCCGCCATGGACCTGCCGCAGTATCCGCAGTAGATCAACGGACACGCCTTGCCCATGGGTGTCTTGTGCTGGCCGGTAAACGCAAGCTCGTTTGCCCTGTCGAATATCTCCCTTGAAACAACGGCTTCATGTGTATTCTCTATGACAATCCATTCATCCCGGCTGTTTTTTACGTTTTTCTTTCCTGTACTGATATTCTGCACGGATTTATTCCAGCAGGTATTGCCGATATAGACCTGATTTTTTAGCATATCCCCAATGGTCGTAAGCGTCCATCGGGGATTCTTACTGTTCCTATGAACAGAAGGCTTTCCGCCCTTTGCTATCAGATATTCGCTCGGAGTCGGAATACCGTTTGAGTTCAGGTAGCCGCATATCCAGTGCTTGTTTTTTCCATCAGCGGCAAAATCAAAAATCATCCTCACCACCTCTGCCGCCTCATCATCAACCAAAAGATGATGAACATCCTTTGGATCTTTCCTGTAACCATACGGTACCTTTGCCGCCATGTACTGACCGCTCTTTGCCCTTGTCGTCATGGCAGAGCGTACTTTCCCTGACAAATCCCTGCTATACATGGCATTCATCACATTTTTTAACGCTACGGTAAGACCGCCCGTCATTCCGGTGCAGTCCGCACTGTCGTAATTGTCATTTACGGATATGAATCTTATCCCAAGGAGAGGAAAAATCCTCTCCAATAGATTGCCCGTTTCCAGATGGTCACGACCAAGGCGTGAGAGATCCTTTACGATGATTATGCTGACCTCTCCCCTCTTTGCATCATCCATCAGCTTTTCATAGCCCGGTCTTGTAAAGGTGGTGCCGGTATATCCGTCATCGACATATTCACGGACGGGATATCCCTTTAGCTCGGCATCCCGGGAGATATATCCCCGGATAAGGTTTCTCTGTGCCGTGACGCTGTTGCTCTCGTCCTTTAATCCCCTCGCCGTATCTTCATCATCCTCGGAAAGCCTGATATAGCAGGCAATCACTTTTTCATTAACAATCATCGCCTGCCTCCTTGTCTTTTGCCAGCTTTACAAGTTCCTTAAGCATGTCGTCATAGCGGAGTTTGATATTGATGTTTCCGTCATGCTCCACAAGGATCGCATCGACAAATGCGTCAACCATCGGCTTTGTCAGCTGTCTCTTATTACGATAGCTCTCAATGATCTTCTCCCACTCCTCATCCGTATGGAAATTTCTGTCACTTAAGGACTGGCGTAAAAGCATATCATCAAGCCGCTTTTGCATCTCCTTTTCCAGCCTCGCATCCCTCTCCTTAAATTCCACATACTGCTCCTCGTCAATAATCTTTAACGTATAGTCCTCATAAAGCTGGGATTTGCGGACACTCAGCTTTTTCAGTTCCTTTTGAAGCCTTCTGATTTCCTTTGAGATGACATCATATCTCTCCAACACAGACTGACGGCTGTTTAATCTACGCACCATATCCACGGTATCCAGATAGACCTTTATGTGCGCATGGATCACCCGAAGAGTCTCATCATATATCTTCTTCGCATCAACGGAGTGGCTCTTACAGCCACTTTTCTTAAACATATAGCCGCCACAGACATATTTAAGGGATACTCCGGCATTATGTGTCTGCAGGTACATGGTATTGCCGCAGTCGGCGCATTTTATTTTTCCTTTAAAAAGGTTCTGGTCAGCCGCCTTATACATCCCCGGATTCTTGATCGGCACTTCCGATCTTCGTTTCAGTTCTTCCTGTGCCTTATCAAAAATCTCTCTTGAGACAACTCCCTCATGGGTATTTTCAATGATGACCCACTCACTTTCAGGATTGGCAGTCTGCTTCTTTTCGGCAAAGCTGTCATGCTTGTTTTGATTATGAACGCTGTCGCCCACCAGATACCGGTTGCAGATAAGCCTCTTGATGGTGCTCCTTGTCCACTTTGCCCCCTCGCCGTCAGCAAGGGCTCCTCCACGCTTTGCCTTCTTGTATGCCGCCGGATTAATGATGTGCTTACCCTCCATCGTTCTTGCGATTTCGGCATATTCTTTTCCCTCTATAAACATGGCAAAGATTTCCCTGACGATAGGTGCCGTCTCGGGATCGGGGATCAGCTTATGCTTGTCATTAGGATCTTTCATCAATCCATAGCAGATATTTCCGGCAACGCATTTGCCTTCGTTCCAGTTTGCCCTGTAGGAAGCCCTTATTTTCTTTGCCAGGTCACGGGAGTAATACTCGTTGAAGATATTGGAAAGACATACCATAAGATCCACATCGTTCTTTTCGGAGTCATAGCCGTCAGTCACGGCAATAAAGCGCACCCCGAAAAACGGAAATATCCTCTCCACATAGTTGCCTGTCTCGATGTAATTACGACCGAGGCGTGACATGTCTTTTACAATAATGCAGTCAACCCTGCCTGAGCGCATATCCTCTATCATCTCTTCAAAGCCTGCCCGATCAAAATCCGTGCCGGTCTGGGAGATGTCAAAATATTCCTTTTCCGCCACGATATCTTTTGACCCGTCCACATAGGAATGTAAAAGCTGCATCTGGGTCTCAATGGTGCATCGGTCACGGTTAGCCTCACTCTCCAGTGACAGCCTGGCATAAAGTGCCGCATGGAATATCCGTCCGCCTGCCGCCTTAATATCAGGTGATACATCCTCCGCATGGGAAGGCATATTCTGCGGCAGTAAAACATCCTGCCTCCTTGATTTTCTCGCCATTTATATCACCTTCCTCTCATCAGCCGCCTGTATCATCCGCTCAGGCATCGCAAGCAGTTTACCCTCATTTGCGGCATAGTCTGCGGCCATGTCCGCATAGGCACAAAAAGAATCCTCGAAAGAGAAGATCACTTCAATATTATTCTTATCCGTTACTCTCACCTGCTGTATCAGCTCCACCGCAACGGCTCTTGTAAGTTCTTTGATATCCTTATGCTCAGTGAAATAGGCCATCCAGCGGTACTTGTCCGTATTTTCGGATACTACATCCCTGATGCGGTGATTGATGGAGCGGATTTCCTCTTCAGCAGAACTGCGCTTTGCGCTGAAGCTGTCGTGAAGTTCCTCGTAATCTTTCTTTGAAATAATGCCGTCCTTAAAGTCCTCGTACAGATTGTTGCGGAGTTCCTTACACCTGGCTACGTCCTGCTCAAGCCTGTCCTTTCTCTCATTTAACTGCCGCACCTCGATATCCTTGAAAGGCACCTCGTCGATATATTTAAGCACCCTCTCCATATCCAAAACCGCCTGTATATGCTCCTGAAGCAGAGAAAATACGGTGTTCTCCAGCTTTTCCTTAGGGATTCTGTGGGGAGCGGAGCATCCCCTTTTATTGGCATGATTGGAACAGATATAATAGGAATATATCTTCCCGCCTGCCGGTACATCCTTTTTTGTCATGGGCGAGCCGCACTCGGCACACACAGCCAGTCCTGACAGCGGATATACCGCATCCCCGTTCATGGGAATCCTTGTATCAAGGGTCAGAAGGCGCTGGATCAGGTCAAACTCCCTCTTTGAAACAATGGCTTCATGGTTGTTTTCAATCCTTACCCACTCGTTCTCCGGACGCTTTACGATCTTTTTTACCTTATGGTTTGGCGTGGTATGCCTGCCCTGTATCAGAGTCCCGGTATAAATTTCGTTTTCGAGAATCCTGCGGACGGAAACGGCATCCCATTTCGCCTGCTCATTTACCTTGAAGTTTTCCTGAATCCGTATGCCGATGCTGTGCTTGTACTCCAGAGGACTTAAAATCCCGTTCTTATTGAGGTTGTCGGCAATGCCGCTCTGGCTCATGCCCTGCATCTTCAGCTTAAAAATATCCCTAACCACGCCGGACGCATACGGATCAACAACCAGCTTATTCTTGTCCTTTTCATCCTTCAGATAGCCATATGGCGTAAACGCCCCGGTATACTGTCCGTCCTTACGCTTTGCCTCCAGGTTCGTCCTTATCTTTATGGATATGTCACGGCAATAAGCATCGTTCATAAGGTTCTTAAAAGGCACCACGATGTCATCCTGATCGCCCTTCTTCCTGTCGATATTGTCATTGATGGCGATGAAGCGCACGCCCAATGTAGGGAAAATACGCTCGATATATCTGCCGGAGTCAATGTACTCACGGCCGAAGCGGGAAAGATCTTTCACAATCACGCAGTCAACCACGCCCCGTCTAACATCCTCTATCATAGACTGGAATCCCGGACGCTCAAAGTCGCTGCCGGTATAGCCGTCGTCCTCATATTCTCTTATGATCTCGATATCGGGATGCTGTGATACGAAGTCTCTGATGAGACGCTTCTGATTCTGGATGCTCTCGCTCTCGCTTTTCTTTGCCAGTGCGACCTCTTCATCCTCTTTTGACAGGCGCACATACATCGCCGCCTGATAGATTTTTTGTTTTTCCATTTGAAATCCTCCATTTCTTTAGTTACCAGCTAAAGACCGGAAGGATTTTCAGTAAGATTTGATCCGTCTATAGCCTATCAAAAATGCTCCATGTATCTCAACTCCGTGCAAAATATATTTTGAAAAAGGGCAAAAATTAACTTCCTCCCAAATTGGGAGGAAGTTAAAATTACTCAATCACATCTTCTCTACGCATGCCTTTTGTCTTATCTAAAGAAGCATTTATCTCCGCAGCTTCTTTCTTTTTACTGTCGAGTTTTGCAAGAACACTTGGCTTGTAATCTCTCCATGCTGCATTCTCAAGCAGTTTTTCATGTATAACTCCCAAACTCTCCACAGCTTTGGCATACGGTATTCTGTCCTCTGATCTGAAAACATACACGGACATCATATCACTGTATTCTCGTTCAATCATTTTATCGCAATAAGCGTTTTCAAAGAATGTAAAATCTATCGGCCTCACTCCGGGGATCCCGTCAAGACGTCCCATCTCCTCTTTCATTCTTATATCCAAAAGCCTCTTCATTCTCTTTTCATCCAATAATAGTGCTTGTATTTCCGGCATATTATGCATGACAGATAAATCATAAATATGTTTTGCCGCATCAAAAGCCCTGTTCTCTTCGGTAGATTTTCTTGCATACGCCTCTGCCGCAAACAGCTTGTCTATAAATATTCGGTCAACAGCAATCGTCTTTACCATAAATGGTTCTATCCCATATAGCTCCCGAAGCTCTTTTCTTTCGCTTTCTGACGACAAGTCATAGAGCAAAGGTGTAATCTCCATTTCATCCATCGGCTCGCTGATGGTAAAAGATGTTGCTTCAATCATCATCCTGCCGAACCTGTCGAGTCTGTCGTTTGCATCATAATCAGCGATAGGATCATAGGTGTAATAGGTAATCACTTCCGACTTATTCGTCCTGCCGGCGGACTCATCCCTGACCATAGAAGAGTAGCCTTTAGTTGCAAGATTCAGTCGCTTCTTGTTCTGTGATCCACTGCATCCCCTTGTGTCAACCGAAAGGTCTATATCCTCAGAAAAACGCTGCGCATTCTTCAGTCTCTTATACAATGCAGTGCCACCCTTAAAATACGCCGGAAGCCCTGCATTTTGCTTTTCTGATAATTCTTTCAGCATCAATACCACATAATAATCCTTTTCAAGTACATCCATACGATATCCCGAACGCTCGCTTAATCTGTCCAGAATATCCTCAAAATAATCCTTATCCTCATGCAGAGTCATTTATGCCTCCTTCCTGCCTGCCACATGCCCTAGCCTTAAAATAGTTTTCTGGTTATAGAACTTATCAGCATATAATAGCAGTTTTTCATATTTAAGGTTGCTTCTGTCAATAAAATCTCCAATGATATCATATGGATGATCCGCATCGTAAGGAATGCTATCCATCTGGCATAGGACATCCAGAGTCCTTAAATATTCTTTATTATCTGCCGTGATCTCTGTTTTGGGCTGGCATATCGTAATATCCAGGTTTTTGTCATATCTCGTCCCGGCAAGGGCAGCATTAGTCGCAATAAATCGCATATTTGGAATATGAGTTGTCAATCCCATACGATAGAATAATCCTGCCCCGGTTTCGTAACCCTTGTCAGGCTGAATATACTTACGATCAATCAGCATCCTCTTTTTAATACGGATTTCTCCATATGCCGTTTTTCTCGTTCTGTAAAAGATGCCTCGCTGGTATCTCCGCAGATCAGGAACTTTCTCATTATCCAGTATTCTTTTCATGGCAACAGATACGGCTGCCTGTGCCTTACCCTCTTCTATGCCAAACCCATCTGCAACTAAAGGTGTCAAGTCCTCGGTAAATATTGGCTCTCCACAGCCTCGCTGGTCTATATAATCTACAATAAAATCCTCGTATGTCATAATATGCCCCCTGATATTTCAAAATCAAAATTGAGTTTATGTTTTTGTTTGTAGTATATCATCCGTGTGTTATAATATCAAGGAGAATTCGCATCTTTCCCGGGATTTTACATATTCATCAGCATATCCTCGAATGCGTCCTCAAAGGTCACGCCCTGATTGGCAAACCGTATCTTCACCTTTACATCCCCGACCCTCACCAGATAGGGATTGCCGACCTGCTTCAGATACTGCTTTGCCCGTTTTTCTTTTGGAAGCGACCTGTCAATGCGGATATCCCTGATATCCTTCATATCCTTGATATCCACATCGTCAAAATCCGTATCCAGATACTTCCTATATTCTTCTGCCGTCATATGCTCACCGCCCTCCATAAAAACAACTTCCTCCCAATTCGGTAGGAAGTTAAAATCTCCTGCTCCATATTTCAGAGAAGGCTTATACAGCGGAGCCGAAACTCCGCTGCATCCTGTCCTCCCTGAAATTTAGTCTTTATCTGACAAAATGCATGTCCACGTCATCAATGTGAACCTCATCCACGCCAAAGGCTTCTGTATAAGACTCCAATACGCTTGTAAGGCACCCATGCGGATCCTCCGGATCATCGCAGTCCAATGTCATGTCATTAAAGAACATCTCCGCCTTAAGCTCCGGCAGGATATGCACCATCAGATATGCAAGCTCCAGCATATTGGATGAAACTCTGCAAAGGTCATCAACGATAATGCAATCCGCTTCCCCGGTCACAAGCATTCCTACGATCTGTATGAATCCCGGTCTCTGAAGTGCCACGCCGTTAAAGCCATTGTCGGCAATAATATCTACCACGCAAAGATTGTCCTGGCTCTCCGCAAATTCCATCGCAGTGTCAATCTGTTCGTCGATGGTAATGTCATCCATACCCTTTGCTGTTCTTGCGTAAATCACCGCATTGTACATGTTCTTCTTCATAAGGAATCCTCCATTATATTAAGTAGTTAATGGTTTCCCAGTCGTTATAAACGGCTGAGTCATACGCCGGAACCGGGCATATATCCGCAGCTCCGGCGCATGGTCAAACGTTTACACGTTAAAAGCGTTTTTGTCAGCCATATTTGCAGCTCGCAGCCCTGGCTGTTGGGAACATCATCACCGGCGATTGGTCATCGCTCCATAGGTATTTAGCCTCCCCGAGGGTCTCTCCGGGCCGTCCTCATTGCGTGCGGTACCATCGCTCCCATAAAGGGTGTAGCTCCATAGGGTACTCAAGCTGTGACTGGGCGGAAGTATCATAGTTCCGTATATAGGTCATCGCAGTCGGCAGGCCCCACACCTGCTGTTTATCCGCTTCATTTATCGCTGAAAGCCTGACGGCTCTCATAGGCGCTGAACGGAACGCTGCTCACCATACACGGAATGTGGTGATGTGCTGGGTATGTAGTTTTCAATGTACGATTTGAGGAAAACTTCCCTACTTAATATTGGGAGCCTATTTCTCCGAAAAGTGACGGCATAATTTTTCCTCTCTAATCTGACTATGGGGACAATTTCTTAAAAACTGGCGTCAGAATATCCTCTTTTTTCAAAAAAAATATTCAGTTCCCGGAGAATCCTTATATTTCTATCCCTGACTGTCTCCCTTGGGATACCCATTCTTCGTGCCATACGACTGATATTTCCGTCTTCCTCAAAGTAAAGAGCCATCATAAAAGCACGGTCATCACCTGCAAGGCTCCTTAGGCTTTCATCAAGAATGTCATAACGCTCATTTCTTACTGCCGTCTCATATGGGGTTTCTTCATATAAGGAAGCTTTTTCCTGTATACGCTCCAACATATTTCCCATGCTTTCCAATGTAGAGATCATAGTGACCGTGACTCCGAGCTTTTCCATTGCCTTGTTCTCTCGCTTCAGACGTTTTCTTTCCTCGTCATAAGCATCCTCGATTTTTGACACCTGATTTTTTGTAAGCCCGGCGTTCAAGCAGGCTTTGTAAAGATGTTTCTTCATTTTCCTAACCTCCGGATAAGTTGTTTGATTTGTTACAACCAGCGCCGGTATGGTCAGGTGCTCTTATGTCATATAGATTTCTCTTAAAATGGCTTTTCATAATGCCTCCCCTGCCGAGAGGCACCTGCGGGAAATGCCTATACTGATCTGACTTCCCTCCGCACAAAAAGAGCGCACGAAGGAAAGCTACCCAAAACCGCATATTTCCCAAATTTGTTGTTAGAAATATGCAGTATGAGTATCCATTTCCCAGGTGCGCTGCCCGGTCTATATCCACTTTTTTGTCTTTCTCAGAGCTTTCTTTTAATTCTGAGGTTATGTCAGCTTACACTTTTCTTTTCTTAAAATCCTTTCTTTTTCTGCAAGAAAAACAGTAATCCGTTTCTTTTTTTACAACTTTCGATATAAATAAAGCAGTTTTTCATTTTTCCAATATCAAATATGTAAGATGAAAGGCAAAAAACTGATTTCTGTACAAAAAAAGCCGGAGCCACTACCAAAAATACAAACGGCTTACTAGCCACTCATATATCTGGTAATAACTCCGGCGGTGGGTATCTCTATTAGAAGGATCCCGTTGCTCGGTAGCAATTACATCTACAGATTACCTTAATGCTTCTTCAATTTGTCTGTTCACATCATCTGATTTGATTGAGAGGAATCCTTTAATGTCTTTTACCTGATATTCCTCTATCTGTCCCCTGCAGTCAACGATAACATCGAATACCCTTGGGTTCTTCGGATGATCGTAGTTTCTAATAGGAACTGTTTTATGCTCTTCCGGCATCTGACATCACACTCCTCTCTCTTAATCCATGTTGCGGAACGCATCGCCTTTGGTTGCACGACGGGCAGATGTTTCCATAATTAACTGTATCAGCCTGTCACGATCCTTCCATTTCATAGCAAGCTTTGACGGATCCATCCCATAGTCAGCTATGATATCCTTCAACTGTTTCTCGGTCAGCCTTTCAAGTTTTTTCCTAAGGTTCGGATCACCTTCTTCCGTCAGTTTTATCGGATCAAGTACTGCTTTGTCACGGCGGTTATTTCCTCTGACATTGGGAACCATTATTGTCTTGTTTTTCTTCTTAGTTGCCGGCTTATCGAGAATAGCTGTGTGAACAGCAACCCCTTTTTTACCATCAACAACTATAACCTGCGCCGTTGATTTATCGCTTTCTTCCGCAGATACTTTTAATTCGCCAAATTTCTCTGCAAATGTCTTTCCTTTTTCAATAGCCTCAGGCGGAACGTCCTTGATGTCCACTAAGAGAACATCCTCAGGAATTTTGAATACTTTCATTCCAGAAGATTTATCCTCCACAGTTCTCATAGTCTCTTCCAGTTTTTTTGCAAACTTCTCATTCGTCTCTGCCTCCTCCATAACGACATCAAACAATTTTTGCAGTTTATTCTTAAGGGCTTTATCCATATTATTCATCCCCCATCTTCTGTAACACTTCTTTGGTGAAAGCATAGAATCTGTCGTACTGCCCCTGATATCCCCATTTCTGACGTAAAGTGTTAATCGGGAGACACTCGGCCGCTTCACCTATCTGATTATTCTCATAAAATACGGTTTCAAATAATTCCGCATCTTTGCTTCTCTGTAACTGTTTAATCGTCCGGTCATGAAGCGAAGATTGCCCCCTCACCTTTGTAGCCACCATTCCAAGACATGCGATATCTTCTCCAATGTTATCAGAGAATTTATTTACCCTGTTGATTATCTGCGGAATACCATAAGTGGACAAAACATCCGGTATAGTCGGAATGATATAACCATCGGATATACGGAGACCGTTAAGTGTAATAAGTCCCATATTCGGAGGACAATCAATCAGGATGTAATCGTAATCTCCCATTAT
>ERZ842401.6426-NODE-6426-length-12546-cov-6.524698_pt1 | contig 12546 bp, 7 predicted proteins | sample MGYA00521270_ERZ842401 | MGnify/ENA primary metagenome ERZ842401 (study PRJEB31892, sample SAMEA3878208) | bioreactor metagenome | biome: Moose rumen | place: Sweden | collected 2011-10 | study: EMG produced TPA metagenomics assembly of the PRJEB12797 data set... | reverse complement strand
GCCATTCTAAGTTTGTTGCCTATAAGGTGAAGGATGCTATTGTCGACCAGTTCCGCGAGAAAACGGGACAGCGCCCCAATATCAGCGTGTCTAATCCTGACATCCGACTGAATATCCATATCGCTGAGGACAAGTGTACACTATCACTTGACTCCAGCGGCGAAAGCCTGCATCGTCGCGGATATCGACAGGAATCCGTAGAAGCCCCGCTTAACGAAGTATTAGCTGCTGGCATGATTCTCATGACGGGATGGCAGGGTGACACCGACTTCATTGACCCCATGTGTGGCAGCGGGACACTGCTGATAGAAGCCGCCCTGATAGCCCATAACATGGCTCCCGGACTGTTCCGCAAGGAGTATGCCTTTGAGAAATGGCCGGATTTCGATGCTGAGCTTTTTGACAAGATATACAACGACGACTCCCAAGAGCGCGAGTTCCATCACCATATCTATGGCTACGATGTGGACATCAAGGCTGTCAACACGGCCCGTCTCAATGTAAAGGCTGCTGGTCTTACCAGCGACATTACCATTGAGGAGCGTGACTTCAAGGATTTCACCCAGCCTAAGGAAAAGAGCATCATGGTGACAAATCCTCCTTACGGAGAGCGAATATCCACCCCCGACCTGCTTGGTACTTACAAGATGATTGGTGAGCGACTGAAGCACCAGTTCACGAACAACGATGCCTGGATTCTCAGCTATCGTGAAGAGTGCTTTGACCAGATTGGCCTGAAGCCCAGCATTAAGATTCCCGTGTATAACGGCAGCTTGGAGTGTGAGTTCCGTAAATACCAGATATTCGACGGCAAGATGAAAGACTATCGCTCAGAAGGTGGTATTGTAAAGACGGAAGACGAGAAGCGCCAGATGGCTGAGAAACGCCGCTTCAAGCAGAACCGCGAATTCAAAAAACGTCTTGACGAACAAGAAGAGAACGAAGGTGCAGATATCCGTAGCTTCAAATTCCATTCTTTGGAGAAAAAGGAAGACAGAAGGGAAAGAACCGACTGGAAAGAGAGAACCGACAGGAGGGGCGACAAGAAGCCCTTCAATAAGGGCGGACGCAGTTTCGACAAGAAAGGCGGACGCAGCTTCGGCAGGAAGGAGGGACGTGACTTCAGTAAAAAGAATAGGAGATTTGGCGATGATGAAGATTAAGCACTTATTCACCCTCATGTCTCTGCTTACTATTTCTTGCCTTCCCATGACTGCCCAAGAGAAGAAACTCTTCACATTAGAAGACCTCAATTTCGGAGGCAATAACTATCGGAACCTGCTTCCACAAAATATGTGGCTCACATGGTGGGGCGACCAACTGATGTACCAAGACGCAGAGGATGGCGGTTCTATAGACCTCAAAGCGAAGCGGACGACACTCTTCACGCTGAAAGAAGTCGGCACTGATTTCCACTCCGCCTTTTCTGCCCAATACCCCTACCCTGACGAGCCTGTCGTGCTGCTTCAGAACAGCCAACAGCGTATCTTATACGACTGGCAACAGAAGAAGACCGTCTGGAAGCAGACCTGTAAAGGCGAGACCAGCAGCAACTGGAACAGCAAATCACGAGCAGTAGCCTACGTCAAAGATAACCAGCTCTATGTCCGTACCGCCGGTGACGAGGAGCGCCAGCTGACTACCGACGGCAGTCGCAACATCGTATATGGACAAAGCGTACATCGCAATGAGTTTGGCATCAGAGAAGGCCTCTTCTGGAGTCCTGACGGCCAGCGGTTAGCATTCTATCGCATGGACCAGTCGATGGTAACGGACTATCCACAGGTAGACATATTCCCTCGCGAGGCCACATACGAGCCCGATAAGTACCCGATGGCCGGCGAGACCTCACACCAAGTAACCGTAGGCATCTATGACATGAACACCCACCAGACGGTTTACCTCAACGCTGGTGACCCTACGGACCGCTATTTTACCAATATTGCATGGTCTCCCGATGGGCAAACCATCTATATGTTTGAACTGAATCGCGACCAGAACGACTGTCGTCTGAATAGTTACGATGCCACTACGGGTAACCGCATAGCAGAACTGTACCGCGAGACCAATGAGAAATATGTAGAGCCCCTGCATCCTATCCTTTTCCTGCCTTGGGACAGCAACAAGTTTATCCTGCAAAGTCAACGCGACGGATATAACCATCTGTATCTGTATGACAAGGAAGGGAAACTCATTAAGCAGCTGACCAACGGCCAATGGGTGGTACAAGACGTACTGGGCTTCAACGAGAAACAGAAGAAGATAATCATTACGAGTAACGAGGCTAACCCGATACAACATAACACCTATGCCGTAGATGTAAAAACGGGACGCCGCACCCTGCTTGACAACGGACGTGGGTCGCACCATGCCGTCCTATCAGGGAGTGGACAGTTTTTCTACGACAAATACACAGAGCCTGACGTGCCACGCAACATCGACATCGTCAACATTAAGACAGGTAAGGCGACACGACTGCTGACAGCAGAAGACCCCTGGAAGGAATACACACAGCCCATCTTTGAAAATGGTACTATCAAAGCTGCCGACGGCAGTACCGACCTCTATTATCGGATGGTTAAGCCACACGACTTCGACCCTTCAAAGAAATATCCCACCATTGTCTACGTCTACGGAGGGCCGCATGCACACAATGTGGAGGCCGCGTGGCATTGGTACAGCCGCTCATGGGAGACTTACATGGCACAGAAAGGCTATGTGCTGTTTATCCTGGACAACCGGGGAAGCGAGAATCGTGGACGTGACTTTGAACAGGCTACTTTCCGCCAGTTAGGACAGATAGAGATGCAGGACCAGATGAAAGGCTTTGAGTTCTTGAAATCACTGCCTTATGTTGATGTTAATCGTCTGGGTGTACATGGCTGGTCATTTGGTGGATTTATGACCATCTCGCTCATGCTTAACTACCCCGATGTCTTTAAGGTTGGCGTAGCTGGAGGACCTGTCATCGACTGGAAATGGTATGAGGTGATGTATGGCGAACGTTATATGGATACTCCCCAGAGCAATCCAGAGGGCTATGCCAAGACAAGCCTCCTCGACAAAGCCAAGAACCTAAAGGGCAAGTTACAGATTATCACAGGCTATAACGACAATACTGTTGTCCCACAACACTGTCTGTCGTTCCTTGATGCCTGTATCAAGGCTGGAACACAACCCGACTTCTTCGCCTATCCTGGCGAGGAACACAATATGCGAGGCCATGCCTCTGTTCACTTACACGAACGAATTTCCCAATACTTTGAAGACTACTTAAAATAAGACTATGAAAGAAGAGCAAATCCTCGTCCGCATCACTGGCCAGGACCGTCCGGGGCTGACAGCCTCCATCATGGGCATCCTCGCTAAGTACGACACCCAGATTCTGGACATCGGCCAGGCTGATATCCACTCTACCCTATCGCTGGGCATCCTCGTCCGCATGGATGAGATGAAGTCTGGACTGGCCATGAAAGAGCTGTTGTTCAAAGCCACTGAGCTGGGAGTCAACATTGGTTTCTCACCCATTTCCGACAACGAATACGAGGACTGGGTGGGTCATCAAGGCAAGAATCGCTATATCCTCATGGTGCTGGGGCGGCAGTTAGAGGCCAAGCAAATAGAGGCTGCCACACGTATCCTTGCTGACCAAGGACTGAACATCGACTCCATCCTGCGTCTCACAGGTCGCAAAAGCATTAAGAATCCAGCCAAACACGTTCGTGCCTGTATCCAGTTCTCACTGCGTGGCGAGCCTATAAACCGTCAGGAGATGCAGTCGAAGCTGATGAAGCTGTCGCAGGAAATGGAGATAGACTTCTCGTTCCAGCGTGACGACATGTTCCGTCGTATGCGCCGACTTATCTGCTTTGATATGGACTCTACACTCATCCAGACGGAGTGTATTGACGAATTGGCTGAGCGTAATGGTGTAGGAGCCGAGGTACGCGCCATCACTGAGAGCGCCATGCGTGGCGAGATAGACTTCAAGGAGAGCTTTACACGTCGTGTCGCACTCCTTAAAGGTCTGGATGTCAGCGTGATGCAGGATATTGCCGAGCATCTGCCCATCACAGAGGGTGTAGACCGACTGATGAACGTCCTCAAGACTTGTGGCTATAAGATTGCCATACTCTCCGGAGGATTCACCTACTTTGGCGAGCATCTGCAACGCAAGTACGGCATCGACTACGTCTATGCCAACGAACTGGAGATAGGCGAGGACGGTAAATTGACAGGCCGCTATGTAGGCGAGATAGTTGACGGACATCGTAAGGCCGAGTTGCTCAAGCTCATCGCGCAGGTGGAGAAAGTCAACCTGGCACAGACCATTGCCGTTGGTGACGGAGCCAATGACCTGCCGATGATTAGCGAAGCCGGTCTGGGCATTGCCTTCCACGCAAAGCCTCGTGTGGTAGCCAATGCAAAGCAGAGCATCAACACGATAGGTCTCGACGGTGTGCTCTACTTCTTGGGCTTTAAGGACTCGTACTTAGGCGAACAGGGAAAACTGTAAAAGGTAAAAAGTAAGAAGGTAAAAAAGTAAGAAGATATGAAGATACTATTGTTAGGAAGTGGCGGCCGCGAGCACGCCTTAGCATGGAAGATAGCTCAAAGCAGCAAGTGTAAGAAACTGTATATCGCACCAGGTAACGCCGGAACCAGCAATTGCGGTGAAAACGTGCAGATAAAGGCAGACGACTTTGAGACCATCAAGCAGTTCTGTGTTGAAAAACAAATCAACATGGTGGTTGTTGGTCCTGAAGACCCCTTGGTGAAAGGTATCTATGACGATTTCAAGGCTGATGCCAGGACGAAGGACATCCCCGTCATCGGTCCCTCAAAGGCTGGTGCCGCGCTGGAAGGTTCGAAAGATTTTGCCAAAGGCTTTATGCAGCGTCACCAGATTCCCACAGCCCGCTATGAGACGTTCGACGGTGAGCATCTTCAGAACGGTTTAGCCTTTCTGGAAACCTTAGAAGCTCCCTATGTGCTCAAGGCTGACGGACTGTGTGCTGGCAAGGGTGTGCTCATCCTCCCCACGCTCGAAGAAGCCAAGAAAGAGTTGAAGGAGATGCTGGGTGGCATGTTTGGCAATGCATCAAGTCGTGTGGTTATCGAAGAATTCTTGAGTGGCATAGAGTGCTCCGTCTTCGTATTGACAGATGGTGACCATTATAAGATTCTGCCTGAAGCCAAGGACTATAAGCGCATTGGCGAACACGACACGGGTCTGAACACTGGTGGCATGGGCTCTGTCAGTCCAGTTCCCTTTGCCACCAAGGAATGGATGCAGAAGGTAGAGGACCGTATTATCCGTCCTACCGTTGAGGGTCTGAAGGCTGAGGGTATAGACTACAAAGGTTTTATCTTCTTCGGACTGATTAACGTGAAAGGCGAGCCGATGGTTATTGAATATAACTGTCGCATGGGTGACCCTGAGACGGAGAGTGTCATGCTACGACTGAAGTCCGATATCGTCGACTTGTTCGATGGAGTTGCCAAGGGCGACCTGAATCAGCGTGACATTGCGTTCGATGAACGTGCTGCCGTCTGCGTTATGCTGGTCAGCGGTGGTTACCCTCAAGCGTACCAGAAAGGCTATTCTATCACAGGTATCGACCAGGTAGAGGGCAGCATCGTCTTTCACGCCGGTACAACCATGAAGGGTGAGGAAGTAGTCACCAACGGTGGACGCGTCATTGCAGTCTCTTCGTATGGTAAGGATAAGGCAGAAGCTTTGCAGAAATCGTTTGAGGAAGCCCAGAAGATTCAGTTTACAGACAAGTATTTCCGCCGCGATATTGGAGCCGACCTATAAATGAGGAAGCTAACACAGAACAAGGTCTCTGAGAGTACTTGGGCACTACCCCTTACTGCGCTGTATACCATTGGGATATGGTGGATATGTGGACTGGTACAAGAAGGATGGTGGCTGCAATTGGCATGCATGGCAGTCATCACCTTCCTCATGCTACAACTCAACAAGTTGCATGTGCTCATCCACATCTATTCACGTATGGTCAGTACCACCTTCCTGGCGTTAGCATGTGCTTCCTGTTTCCTTTTCCCCTCACTTAACGGAGCGATAGCCAGCATCTTTATCGTACAGAGCTATATCCTACTGTTTACCAGCTATCAAGACAAGGAAGCTGTGGGGAAAGTCTTTTATGCCTTCCTGACACTTGGAATAGCCAGCTTAGTGCAGGTCGATATCCTGTATTTCGTCCCTTTTTTCTGGGTCCTCCTTGCCACAAACCTCAACGCTTTGTCTTTTCGCACTTGGATAGCCTCCCTACTCGGGCTGATTACCCCTTACTGGTTTACTGCCACTTGGATGTTATACCAGGGGAATCTCAGTTATATTCCCGACCATTTCAGTCAGCTCGCTGATTTCCAGACACCATTCGATTACGCAGCGGTTCCCATAGGACATATCGCCGTCTTTGCATTGCTGGTGGTGATGATGCTGATAGGTACGGTCCATTTTATCCGTAAAAGCTATGCAGAAAGCATTCGCACACGTATGTTCTACTCCATCTTCTGCCGGGTTGACTTCATCGCAGCCATCATCCTGGTTATTCAGCCTCAACATGAGGACCTGTTGTTACGCGTCATGATTATCAATACAGCACCACTTATTGCCCACTTCTTTACACTCACTTCCACCAAGGTTACCAACGCGACTTTCTATATACTCGTCGCTGTGACATTAGCACTTACGGCATATAACGTATGGAACACATCATCTCTCTTCTGATTAGCTATGGCTACTGGGGCATGCTCATCACCGCTTTCGTAGCAGGCTCATTCTTCCCTTTCTCCAGCGAAGCCGTTATGACAGGACTGCTTGCTGCCGGATTAGACCCCTGGGGACTTATTATCTACGGCACCATAGGCAATGTGGCAGGTGGCATGTTCAACTACTGCGTAGGGCGGATGGGAAAACTGGAATGGATAGAGCGCTATCTGCATGTGAAGCAGAAAGACATTGACCGCGCCACTCGTTTTATGGCGGGGCGGGGTGCATGGATGGGGTTCTTTGCCTTTGTACCCATACTGGGCAGCGCCATTACTGTCGTGTTAGGTCTGATGCGCGCCAACATCCCCATCTCGCTGACCAGCATCACCATCGGGAAATTTCTGCGCTACGTCTTGCTCATTTATGGTGCACAACTGTTCATTTAGCGTTAAAAAAAAATAATGGTCAGCAGACAATGGCCATAGTTCAATATAAAAGAGTTAACTTTGCAGATTGGAATATAATTAAATCACCAAAATAGGAATGAAACAAATCGACAAAGTCGCTTTGACCAAGGTCAAAGAATTCAGACTTGTGGACAACATCTTAGGTTGGCTGGCCTTTGCCATTGCTGCCTTTGTATACTGCTCCACTATCGAACCCACAGCCTCTTTCTGGGACTGTCCGGAATTTATCTCCACAGGCTATAAACTGGAAATTGGACACCCACCAGGTGCACCGTTCTTCATGCTGACGGCTAATCTTTTCTCGCAGTTCGCCTCCGACCCAAGCCAGGTGGCACGCATGGTCAACATGATGAGTGCGCTGCTTTCGGCGGCTACCATCCTGTTCCTTTTCTGGACCATTTCCCACCTTGTCAGGCGATTGCTCATCAAGGACTGGGGTGAGCTGACAACAGCAAAGATGATAGCCATTGAGGCCTCAGCTATGGTGGGCGCACTAATCTACACCTTCAGCGACACTTTCTGGTTTTCCGCTGTCGAAGGTGAAGTGTACGCCTACTCGTCTGCCTTCACCGCCGTCGTATTCTGGCTTATCCTGAAGTGGGAAGACCAAGCTGACCAGCCACATGCCGACCGCTGGCTGGTACTGATTATGTATATGACAGGGCTCTCTATCGGTGTACACCTGCTCAACCTGCTGTGTCTGCCTGCCATCGTGCTGGTATACTATTACCGCAAGTTCCCTACGGACGACCCCAAGCGCGACCTGAAGGGTTCGCTCTTTGCCCTCTTCTTGTCGGTAGTCATTCTGGCCGCCGTGCTGTATGGTGTTGTTCCGGGTATCGTACAGGTAGGAGGATGGTTCGAACTCCTGTTCGTCAACATCTTAGGCTGTCCGTTCAATACCGGCGAGATAGTTTATATCTTCCTGCTTATCGCCATTATTATCTGGGCTATCTACGAGACCTACCACAATCTGAACGAGAAGCGCCAGAATATTGCATTCCTACTGGCTATTGCCATGCTGGGCATACCTTTCTACGGACATGGTTGGTCTGCAGCCATCATAGGTATTGTAGTGCTGGCCGCTCTATGGTTCGTATTGCAATATAAGAAGAAAGGCGTTGCATTCGTCTCGTCTCGCATCAAGAACACGTCGCTGCTCTGCATGCTGATGCTGATGATTGGCTACTCCAGCTATGCGCTGATAGTCATTCGTTCAGCAGCCAATCCGCCTATGGACCAAAACTCTCCTGAGGACATCTTCACACTGGGCGAATACCTGGGACGTGAGCAGTACGGCCAGCGTCCATTGTTCTATGGTCCAGCCTATACCTCACAGGTGGCTTTGGAAAAGGACGGTGAATACTGCCGACCCGTCATGACAAACGGCGACCCCGTATGGCAACGCAAGGAGAAGGCATCGCCCGATGAGAAGGACGAATACTTCATCGTACGCACCAAAGATGAATACAAATATGCCCAGAACATGTTCTTCCCACGTATGTACAGCTCGAGTCATCGTGGAGCATACGAGAGTTGGATGGGCGATATCAGCGGCCATGAGGAGACCTTTGACCGCTGTGGTGAGATGGTTACCGTCAAGATGCCCTCACAGTTAGAGAATCTCCGCTTCTTCATCTCCTACCAATGCAACTTCATGTACTGGCGATATTTCATGTGGAACTTCGCCGGTCGACAGAACGACTTGCAGGGCAACGGAGAACTGGAGCATGGCAACTGGCTCAGCGGCTGGGACTGGCTTGACACATGGCGCTTGGGCAATCAAGAGCACCTGCCTGACGAGCTGAAGAACAACAAAGGACACAATGTGTTCTACATGCTGCCCCTTATCCTGGGACTTATCGGACTGTTCTGGCAGTCGTTGGCAAAACACCATAACAACATTAAGGACCAGACGGGTATCCGTCAGTTCTGGGTGGTATTCTTCCTGTTCTTCATGACAGGTCTGGCTATCGTCATCTACCTAAACCAGACACCTATGCAACCTCGTGAGCGTGACTATGCTTATGCTGGTTCGTTCTATGCCTATGCTATCTGGTGTGGTATCGGCGTGGCAGCCATTATTGAGATGCTCAGAGCGCGTCTGAAGAAGCTGAACCCCATAGTGCTTTCTGCCGTAGTATCACTGGCATGTCTGTGTGTTCCCATCCAGATGGCCTCGCAGACATGGGATGACCACGACCGCTCGGGTCGTTACACCTGTCGTGACTTCGGTCAGAACTACCTGATGTCGCTGCAGCAGGAGAACAATCCCATTATCTACACTAACGGTGACAACGACACCTTCCCCCTTTGGTACAACCAAGACGTAGAGGGTGTACGTACCGACGCCCGTGTCTGCAACCTCAGCTATCTGCAGACCGACTGGTATATTGACCAGATGCGCCGCCCGGCTTATGACTCTCCTTCCGTTCCAATCTCATGGGAGCGTATTGAGTACTGTGCTGGTACCAACGAGTATATACGTGTAGAGCCTGAGATGAAGGATGCTGTGCTTGAACATTACCGCCAGAATCCCGAGGAGGCCCGCCAGCAGTTTGGCGACGAGCCTTTCGAGCTGAAGAACGTGCTGAAGTACTGGGTTCGCTCCAAGAACAGCGACCTGCATATGATTCCTACCGATACGCTTTATATGACCATCGACAAGGAGGCCGTACGCAAGAGCGGTATGCTGATGGCCAGCGACTCTATTCCCGACCGCATGGTTATCTCGTTGAAAGGGAAGAGTGCCCTTTACAAGGGTGATCTCATGATTCTTGAGATGCTGGCAGAATGTAATTGGACCCGTCCGATTTATGTCGCTATCTCTGTAGGCGATGACAACTATATCAATCTGGGCGACAACACGATTACCGAAGGTCTGGCCTATCGCATCACGCCATTTACCACAAGCATAGACGGCAAGGCTGTGCCTGGCGTCAAGAATTTCGACACAGAGCGCACCTATGATAACGTGATGCATCGGTTTAAGTTCGGTGGACTCGACAAGCGCGGCTTGTACCTCGACGAGACGGTCATGCGTATGTGCTATACCCATCGCCGCACTATGGCTCGTCTGGCCCTCGAACTGCTGAACGAAGGTAAGGACAAGAAAGCTACTGAGGTATTGAACTACACGGCTAAGATGATTCCGACCTATAACGTGCCCCACAACTACAGTTCAGGCTCGCTCGACATGGCTCGCGCCTGGGTGACGCTCGGTCAGCAGAAGCAGGCACTCAGCATCATCAAAGACCTGTGGGCCAACTCCACACAATACATGAAGTGGTACTGCTCGCTCTCAGGCTTCCGCTTCGATGGTGCTAAGCAAGACTGTCTGATGCACTTCTACATCCTGCAGCAGGTCAACGCGCTGACCCAGACTTTTGACCAGAAGCTGGCTGACAAGCAATTAGAAGAACTGACCATTCTGGGTACTATCTATCAGGAAAAAGGCGGAGACTTGGGGTATTAATTTAGAGAATAGAGAATAGAGAATAGAGATGATTATTGAGCAACCCTCCATCTGGCTGCGTTGGCTTTATCCTAAAGCCTTATGGCGTATGAACCGTCACGAGAAGGCCGTCTATCTGACCTTCGACGACGGTCCAATACCAGAGGCAACCCCTTATGTGCTCGATATCCTCGCTAAATATCAGATTAAGGCCACCTTCTTTATGGTGGGCGACAACGTCCGCAAATATCCAGAACTCTACGAGCGTGTGGTTGCCGAAGGACACCGTATCGGCAACCATACGCATAACCACATCGGTGGTTTCCGCCATTCTATCCATGAGTATAGCTACAACATCGAGAAGGCCAATGCCTATCTGCATACCAACTTGGTGCGTCCGCCGCATGGATGGATGCGCCTAGACCAGTATGCATGGCTCTCGCGTAAGTTCAAGATTGTCATGTGGGATGTCGTCACCCGCGACTATTCAAAATGGATGACAGCCGCCAATGTGCTTTACAACGTCAAGCACTATACACGCAACGGCTCTATTATTACCTTCCACGATTCGCTGAAAAGCATAGAAAAACTAAAGGTAGCCTTGCCGCAAGCCATCGAATGGCTTATCTCACAGGGCTACCAGTTTAAAATCTTTGATTAATCTCCTTGTTGTCCAAGGCGGATTCGAACCACCACAAACAGAACCAAAACCTGTTGTGCTACCATTACACCATTGGACAATCGCACTTTTGCGCTGCAAAGGTAGTGGTTTTTTAGGCCACTACCAAATTTTTTATCGATTATTTCACGATAAGCAGGTAATAATTCTTCTTACCTTTCTGCGCCAACAGATACTTACCGTCAATCAAGTCATCAGTTGTTACGGGACGATTCTGGTCGGTCAACTTCTCCTTGTTGAGCGACACGCCGCCACCTTGCACCATCTTACGCATCTCACCCTTTGAGGGGAATACGGGAGCCACCGTGGTGAGCAACTCAATGGCGGGCTGGCCTAACTGGTCCTTGGCAATCTCAAACTGTGGCACGCCATCGAACACATCGAGGAAGGTCCGCTCGTCAAGCTTCTCCAGTCCTTCCTTCGTTGCCTTGCCGAACAACAGATTGGATGCCTCGATAGCGGCATCAAGCGCTTCGCGCGAGTGAACCATGACGGTCACTTCCTCTGCAAGCCGTTTCTGCAGTACACGACGTCCAGGGTCCTGCTTGTGCTCCTCAACAAGAGCATCGATGGTATCCTTATCCAAAGAGGTGAATATCTTGATATAGCGCTCTGCATCGTCGTCTGAAACGTTGAGCCAGAACTGGTAGAACTTATAAGGTGTAGTGCGCTGCGGGTCGAGCCAGATATTGCCACTCTCAGTCTTACCGAACTTCTTACCGTCACTCTTCGTGATGAGCGGACATGTCAGGGCGAAAGTCTCTACCTCGTTGCCGAGCGTACGACGAATCAACTCCGTACCCGTAGTCATATTACCCCACTGGTCGTTGCCACCGAGCTGCAGCTTCACGCCATAGTGCTGATAGAGGTAGAGGAAGTCGTAGCCCTGCAACAGCTGATAGGTGAACTCGGTGAAAGACAGTCCGTCACGAGCAGTACCGTTCAGACGCTGCTGAACCGACTCCTTGGCCATCATATAGTTGACGGTGATATGCTTACCTACCTCACGAGCGAAGTCAAGGAACGTAAAGTCCTTCATCCAGTCGTAGTTGTTGACCATCAGGGCAGCGTTTTCGTCCTTCGACTCAAAGTCGAGGAACTTAGCTACCTGCTTCTTGATGCACTCCTGGTTGTGGCGGAGTGTCTCGTCGTTGAGCAAGTTACGCTCCTGCGACTTGCCTGAAGGGTCGCCAATCATACCCGT
>ERZ842401.6425-NODE-6425-length-12549-cov-36.704578_pt1 | contig 12549 bp, 10 predicted proteins | sample MGYA00521270_ERZ842401 | MGnify/ENA primary metagenome ERZ842401 (study PRJEB31892, sample SAMEA3878208) | bioreactor metagenome | biome: Moose rumen | place: Sweden | collected 2011-10 | study: EMG produced TPA metagenomics assembly of the PRJEB12797 data set... | reverse complement strand
CCCTACGAAAAATGACACAAACGGTATCAGGCAGCCAAACGACCCAAACGGTGCCACGCGACGAATACCGAATGGTGCAGACGCCACAGACCTTTGACATCCAACTACTGAAAGCAGCCAACCGACAACCCTACAACGACGGTTTTACCGACGATGCCAGCGTGGTCGAAGCCTATGGCTTCGATATCACCCTCGTAGACGGAAATCGTGAGAACATCAAGATTACCACCCCTTACGACATCGTCGTGGCTGAAGCAATAGTCAAGCAGAAATGAACATTCTCGACCAGGACATCAAATACCTGCCGGGCGTTGGCCCCAATAGGCAGAAAATGCTGAGCAACGAACTCAACATCAAAACCTTTGGTGACCTGCTGGACTACTATCCTTATAAATATGTAGACCGATCAAAGGTCTACACCATCCATGAGCTGACGGGCGAAATGCCCTTCGTCCAGGTGGTGGGACGCATATTGAGCTTCGAGACCTTCGAGATGGGGCCTCGCAAGGAGCGCGTAGTGGCCCACTTCACCGACGGCACCGCCATCGCCGACCTCACCTGGTTCAATGGTGGCAAATATGCCAAGCAAAACTACAAGATAGGCACAGAATATCTGGTCTTTGGCAAGCCCACTGTCTTCAACAACCGCATCAATTTCACCCACCCCGACCTTGACGATGCCTCGAAAGTAGACCTCTCGGCCATGGGCATGCAGCCCTATTACAACACCACGGAGAAGATGAAGAAGAGCGGTCTGAACTCAAGGGCCGTAGAACGCCTGACCAAGACGCTGCTCAGCGTACTGAAAGACCCGTTGCCCGAAACCATCCCCGACTTCATCTCAGCCCCACTCCACCTGATGGGACGCGACCAGGCCCTGCGCACGCTACACTATCCGAAAGATGCCAAGACATTGGAGCGAGCCCGCGTGCGTATGAAGTTCGAGGAGCTGTTCTTCGTACAACTTAATATATTAAGGTACGCCAGCGACCAGCGGCGCAAGTATCGCGGCTATGTGTTCAACCGCATTGGCGACATCTTTAATACTTTCTATAGCCACAACCTGCCCTTCGAACTGACGGGTGCCCAAAAGCGAGTGATACGCGAAATCCGGCAGGACGTATGCTCTGGTCGGCAGATGAACCGCCTGCTGCAAGGCGATGTGGGCAGCGGCAAAACGCTGGTGGCACTGATGGCGATGCTCATTGCCTTGGACAACGGTTTTCAGGCCTGCATCATGGCCCCCACGGAGATTCTGGCAGAGCAGCATCTGGTCACCATCCGCGAGTTTCTGAAGGACATGCCGGTGCGCGTAGAACTGCTTACTGGCATTGTGAAGGGCAAGAAACGACAAGAGGTGCTCGACGGTCTGCTTACTGGCGAGGTACAGATCTTGGTGGGAACACACGCCGTCATTGAAGACACTGTGCAATTCGCACAGTTAGGACTAGTTGTGGTTGATGAACAACACCGTTTCGGCGTGGCTCAGCGTGCCAAGCTATGGAGCAAGAGCACCAACCCGCCCCATGTGCTGGTGATGACGGCCACGCCTATCCCCCGCACACTGGCCATGACGCTCTACGGCGACTTGGACGTGAGTGTCATCGACGAACTGCCACCTGGACGCAAACCCGTACGCACCTCCCATGTCTTCGACACCCGTATGACCTCGCTCTATGACGGCATCCGCCAACAGATTCGCGAAGGCAGGCAAATCTATATTGTCTTCCCACTCATCGAAGAGAGCGAGAAGATAGACCTTAGAGACCTGGAGCAGGGGTTCGAGGTGCTGCTTCAAGCCTTCCCCGAATTCCGTCTGAGTAAGGTACACGGCAAGATGAAACCCAAGGACAAGGAAGAGGAGATGCAGAAGTTCGTAAGCGGCGAGACGCAAATCCTTGTGGCTACCACCGTCATCGAGGTGGGGGTCAACGTGCCCAACGCCTCAGTGATGGTCATCCTCGACGCCCAGCGTTTCGGACTCTCGCAGCTGCACCAGCTCAGAGGACGCGTGGGCCGCGGTGCCGACCAGTCGTTCTGCATCCTCGTCACCCCCTACAAGTTGAGCGAGGACACCCGCAAGCGCATTGACATCATGTGCGAGACCAACGACGGCTTCCGTATTGCCGAGGCCGACTTAAAACTGCGCGGCCCTGGCGACCTGGAAGGCACACAGCAGAGCGGCATGGCCTTCGACCTGAAGATAGCCGATATCGCACGCGACGGCCAGCTGGTTCAGATGGCCCGCGACGAAGCCCAGAAGATTATTGACGACGACCCACTCTGCCAGTCGACCAAATACCAGCTATTGTGGAACCGCCTACGCGAACTACGCAAAACCAATGTTAATTGGGCCGCTATTTCATAGTAATAATGTTAAAAGTACACAAATAATTAGACCATAGCCATCCGATTCTCATATTTATTTAGTAATTTTGCACCGATATATTCACTAACCAATGATTATGGCTATCAAAAAGATAAAGAAAATCATCATCATGGCTTTGGCTTCATTAACCGTCGTACCTGCCGCCGGTCAGGATCTTTTGGCCAATCAGGCACCTATCGACCGCAAGATGAAGGCTGTGGACTCGCTGATGATGCAACAACTGATTACAAACGAAGTATGGGAAGCACCCGCTACAGAGCTGTATGAAGACTGGGACAATATGTTCTCGTCGCGTGCAACACTGCCCGACAGCTTCCGCGTAGATCTGCGAGGATTCTGCATGCCTACCACCAGCCGCGTGGTGACATCGAACTTCGGTGCGCGCTGGCGCCGTCAGCACAAAGGTCTTGATATCAAGGTCTATATCGGCGACACCATCCGCGCTGCCTTCAATGGCAAGGTGCGCGTGGTGCGCTTCGAAAGGCGCGGCTATGGAAACTATGTCATTATCCGTCATCCCAACGGACTGGAGACCACCTATGCACACATGTCGAAGCATCTGGTCAGCGAGAATCAGGAAGTGCGTGCCGGAGACCCCATCGGTCTGGGCGGCAATACGGGTCGTAGCACAGGCTCACACCTGCATTTCGAGACACGTCTCTGTGGCGTAGCCCTAAACCCAGCCCTGATGTTTGACTTCAAGAACCAAGACGTGGTGGGCGACGAGTGGGTATTCAACCGTTCTACTTACAATCGCGAATCGTCAATGGCAACCCGTCTGCGCGGCACCGGCGGTGTCTATCGCGGTGGCGACGGTCTGAACTATGCTGAGGTGCCAGGCACCAAGAAGCAGCAGGCCAGCAGCGGCAATGTGCGCTACCACAAGGTCAAGAAAGGCGAGACGCTCTCTGCCATTGCCCGCAAACACCACACCACTATCAATGCCCTCTGTAGTCTGAACCGCATCAAGAAGAACGTCACCTTGAAACCTGGTCAGATTCTGAAATACAACTAAGAAATTCATCTATCATAGAGAAACGAGGGTGTGTCGATACATTGGCACATCCTTTTTCTTTTTTAATCATCGTAAAAGATAAACGGCATATGGAAACAACAACTAATCAATACGTCAAGCAGTTCCCGGAACTGATGAAAGGAAAGACGGTGATTTATGTCCACGGATTCGGAAGCAGCGGACAGTCGGGAACTGTCAGCCGACTGCGCACCGTAATGCCCAATGCCAAGGTTATCGCCCCTGACCTGCCCGTACATCCCACGGAGGCATTGGCTCTGCTGCAGCAACTTTGCGAGCAGGAGCAGCCCAGTCTCATCTTAGGCACATCTATGGGAGGCATGTATACTGAGCAACTATATGGTTTCGACCGTATCTGCATGAACCCCGCCCTTTGTATTGCCGACACCATGCAGGCTCATGGCATGACAGGCACCCAGACCTTCCAAAACCCACGTCTGGATGGTGTTCAACAGTTCTACGTAGACAAAGCACTGGTGAAAGAATATCGTCTGGTTTCCGAACAACGCTTTCATGGGATAGCAGAAAAAGAGCGCCGACAGGTATATGGTCTCTTCGGCGACAAAGATGAGTTAGTGGACACCTTCGACCTGTTTCACGAACACTACCTCCTGGCCACCCATTTCCATGGTGAGCACCGCATGGACGACCGCTCGTTCATGCATGCCGTAGTGCCTGTCATACGCTGGATAGACGACCGCCAGGAAGGACGGCAGCGCCCCGTGGTCTATATTGGCACCGAGACCATGATCGATGCCTACGGCAAGCCTGCCAGCAGCTGCCAGAAGGCTGTGCGCCGTCTCATTGAGACCTATCAGGTCTATTTCGTAGCCCCCACCGAGCACATGACCGAAACAGAAGTCTGGCTCGAAGAATATGTCAATGTGCCTGCCTGGCGACACACCATCTTCACCAACCAGCGCCATCTGCTCTATGGCGACTACATGATTGCTGCCAATGATGCAGATGCCGACAGCCATGACGCCGACGATAGTCTGTGTACCGTCATTGATTTCGGTTCAGACACGTTCAAGACATGGGAAGATATTTTGGAATACTTTGACCGCCTGGGCGGACAATAATACTAAAATTGGAGTTGGACGACTCGGATTCGAACCGGGAATGACAGAACCAAAACCTGTAGTGTTACCATTACACCATCGTCCAATCAATTGAATTCGGCTGCAAAGGTAGTAAAAATTTGGCATACAGCCAAATTTTTACTACGCTTTTCTTATTTCACCGTAATAAGGAAATAGTTCTTCTTGCCTTTTTGAGCCAGCAAATACTTGCCATCAATGAGGTCATCGGCAGTGACGGCACGGTTCTGGTCAGTGAGTTTCTCCTTGTTCAGCGATACTCCACCGCCCTGCACCATCTTACGCATCTCACCCTTCGAGGGGAACACAGGAGCCACCGTAGTGAAGAGTTCAACAGCGGGCTGACCCAGTTGGTCTTTTGTCATCTCGAACTTCTCCACACCGTCAAACACGTCAAGGAAGGTCTGCTCATCGAGCTTCTCAAGGGCTTCCTTGGTAGATTTGCCAAACAGGATGTTAGAAGCTTCGATAGCCATATCGAAGGCTTCGCGCGAGTGCACCATCACAGTGACCTCCTCGGCCAATCGCTTCTGCAGCACACGGCGGCCAGGATCCTGTTTGTGCTCCTCAATGAGTGCATCGATGACATCTTTCTCCAACGAAGTGAAGATTTTGATATAGCGCTCGGCATCCTCATCACTCACGTTCAGCCAGAACTGATAAAAACGGTAGGGCGTGGTGCGCTTGGGATCGAGCCAGATGTTTCCAGACTCGGTCTTACCGAACTTCTTGCCATCGCTCTTCGTAATCAACGGACAAGTCAGGGCAAATGTCTCCACCTCATTGCCCAGCGTGCGACGGATAAGTTCCGTACCAGTGGTCATATTGCCCCACTGGTCGTTACCGCCCAACTGCAACTTGACACCCTTGTGCTGATAGAGATAGAGAAAGTCATAGCCCTGCAATAGCTGATAGGTGAACTCCGTAAAACTGAGTCCGTCGCGGGCTGTGCCGTTCAGACGCTGCTGAACGCTCTCCTTGGCCATCATATAGTTCACGGTGATGTGCTTGCCTACCTCGCGTGCAAAGTCAAGGAAGGTGAAGTCCTTCATCCAGTCGTAGTTGTTCACCATCTCGGCAGCATTCTCTTCCTTACTATCAAAATCCAGGAATTTAGCCACCTGAGCCTTGATGCACTCCTGATTGTGACGCAGGGTCTCGTCGTTGAGCAGGTTGCGCTCCTGGCTTTTACCCGAGGGATCTCCAATCATACCAGTGGCACCACCCACCAAGATGATGGGCTTATGACCGCAACGCTGCAAGTGACGCAGCATCATAATGCCGCACAGGTGACCGATATGCAGCGAGTCGGCCGTAGGATCAGTACCCAAATAGGCCGTCACCATCTCTTTCTGAAGCAGTTCTTCCGTTCCTGGCATAATCTGTGCCAGCATCCCGCGCCAGCGCAGTTCTTCTACAAAGTTCTTTCTCATCGATTTTTCTGTTATTTCCATTTTGGTGTGCAAAGGTAAGCAAAATATCTCAAATATACAAATTCTATTATAGAAATCCTTTCATGCAGAGCCATGAAAGCTTTCAGAAAAAAGCAAAAGTCAAGGCACAGGGTCATAGCCAGAGCCGCCCCAGGGATTGCAACGCAGTATGCGCCAGACGGCAAGCAGCAGACCCTTGAATGGTCCGTGCTTCACAATAGCCTCCTTGGCATACTGCGAACAGGTAGGAGTGAATCGACAGGCAGGAGGGGTAAACGGACTGATACAACGCTGATAGAAGATGATGGGCGCCAGCAGCATCCACTTCAACACCATCGATAACCATCGCCACAATAGCTCCATCGTCTTTCTGCCTTTACTCTCCTGCTTTGCAGCGTTTCACAATACGCTCAAGAAGACCCTTCATCCTGCCGTCGACAGCGGCTGAAGGCAGGTGCTGACTGCTTGTCCACACAAAGCCAATAGCCACCATCTGATCGGGTGGCAGCATCTCCACAAGCAACTGCTTCTGATGCCGATAGGCCTCGCGCAACTGACGCTTCACCCTATTCCGGTCTACGGCGTGCTTAAAGTACTTCTTGGGAACGCTAATGAGCACCTGTACTGGCGGTTGCAGGTCCAAGCGCTCATTTCTCATATACACGACTCTCAGAGGGAAGGCTGCCAAGGAGTGGCTATGACCTCCGCCAAAGAGTTCGTCTATCAGTTTCTGGCTGACGATTCGCTCCTGTTTTCTAAACGTTGTCGGAGCCGTCACTCGTATATATTATAAAAGGTGTATCAGTCCTCGTCCTGCATAAGCAGGTAGTGCTGCAGCGCACCCGTCATTGAGGGATATTTCTCGTTGGGAGCCTCTAAGTCGAGCCTCAGTCCTGCATCGTGCACAGCCTTTGCCGTTGCCGGCCCGAAGGTGCCAATGGCAATCTTTCCTTGGTTGAAATTGGGAAAATTCTTGGTGAGCGACTCTATTCCCGACGGGCTAAAAAAGAGAAGCATGTCGTAGTCGAACGTCTTCACCTCTTCATCGGTGAAGTCGTTGCTCACAGTCTTATACATCACACACTCTTTGTGTTGTAGTTTCTTGGAATCCAACAGACATGTGAGCGAGTCATTATGCACATCACTCATGGGCACCAGATACTTTTCGGTTTTGTGCTTCACCATCGTGGGCAACAGGTCATCGACCTTTCCTGTGCTTCCGAAGAACACCTTACGTTTTCTGTACTGAACATACTTCTGGATATAGAGTGCGATGGTCTCTGTGACACAGAAATACTTCATGTCCTCAGGAATGGTGACACGTAGTTCCTTGGCCAGGGTAAAGAAGTGGTCGATGGCGTGGCGCGATGTGAAAACAACAGCCGTATAGTCCAAGATACTTACCTTCTGGGTACGGAATTCACGAGCGGTGATACTTTCCACCTTTATAAAAGGCCTGAACACCAACTCTACTCCAAACCGTTTGGCGATATCATAGTATGGCGACTTCTCGCTTGTTGGCTTTGGCTGCGAAACCAGAATCTTCTTAATCATGCTCTAATGTCCTAATTATTTACTTTCAACCCATTAATCATCATCCACCACGTTCCGCCATAAGCGAGCAGAGGTGTGATTTCGAGGGCACAAAAGTACAAAAAAGTTTGCAGAAAAAAGCCATTTTGTCTAAAAAAAATCACCCAAGACTGATAAAATGTCAATAATTGACCGAAAAGGAGTATAATTCCGAAGTAAAGTATCGCATTATTGATTGCTAAGTCAAAATAGACTTGCAACAAGACCATCGGGTATGTCAGTATGGCAAACAGAGCAATCAGGAGTAATTGGACTTTCATCCATTGTTTATTTTTTTTACTCCCGAAGAAGACACAGTTCACCATGGTCTGCAGTATCCATTTCAGAATCAAATAGCCCAATATCGACCCTGACAGAATGCCCACCATCAGGATATTATTATCCGCCCGAAATGGTGTTCCCAACAGCTCAACGGCAAGGATATTAGAAGAGACTCCCATAAGCAGGCAGAACACGCCCACCAAAATAATCTGCCACCTCACTTCACTTGACGTTTCGGTGACAGACTCTTCACGCATACCATGCGATGAATGGAAAAAGCCCTTTATATGCCGGCTGAAGAAAGATCTCGATTGGGCAATGGCCACAAACACCAGGACAAAGCACAACAACAGAACAATCGTAATCATATTGTCATTGTGAATGGCGTTGACCACGGGTATGCCCGCCACGCCTATCGAGTCCTTCAGCACTTCTGACATGGGCGATGGTTAGAGTCCGAAAGTGCGCCTGATATCTTCCACACGATCCAGTTTCTCCCAGGTGAACAACTCCACATCGATGGTCTTTGTCTCGTGATAATGACTGGTGAACGTTTTCCTCACCACCTCCGACTGGCGTCCCATGTGACCATAGGCTGCCGTTTCCAGATACATTGGCTGACGCAGTTTCAGCGAGCGCTCAATGGCCTTCGGTCTCAGATCGAAAAGCGCCTCCACCTTCTTGGCAATCTCGCCGTCGCTCATGTTCACATGACTGCGGCCATAGGTGTTCACGTAGATGTTCATCGGCTTAGCCACACCGATAGCATAGCTCACCTGTACCAGTATCTCGTCGGCCACGCCTGCTGCCACCATGTTCTTGGCAATATGACGGGCAGCGTATGCTGCCGAGCGGTCCACTTTGCTGGAGTCCTTGCCCGAGAAGGCACCACCGCCATGTGCACCCTTGCCTCCATAGGTGTCGACAATAATCTTACGACCGGTGAGTCCTGTGTCGCCATGGGGACCACCGATGACGAACTTACCCGTAGGGTTCACATAGTAAGTGATGTCGTCACCAAACAAATCGAGCACCTTCTGGCTGTGTATCTGCGCCTTCACGCGGGGTATCAGGATGTTGATCACGTCGTCCTTGATGCGGTCCAGCATCTTCTGGTCCTCATCAAACTCATCATGCTGGGTCGACACCACAATGGTATCTATACGCTCGGGAATGCCGGCATCGCTGTATTGAATGGTCACCTGACTCTTGGCATCTGGACGCAGATAGGTCATCACCTGCCCCTCCTTCCTGATCTGGGCCAGCGTACGCATAATCATATGTGCCAGGTCGATCGACACGGGCATATAGCTCTCCGTCTCGTTGGTGGCATAGCCGAACATCATGCCTTGGTCGCCGGCTCCCTGGTTTTCCTCATCGGTACGGTCGACACCCTGGTTGATGTCGGCACTCTGCTCATGGATAGCTGTGAGGATGCCGCACGAATCACCGTCAAACTGATACTCCGCCTTGGTATAGCCAATCTTCTTGATGGTATTGCGGGCAATGGTCTGCAGGTCGATGTAGACCTCGCTGCGCACCTCGCCCATGATGACCACCTGCCCAGTAGTGACAAAGCTCTCGCAAGCCACGCGAGCCTTATCGTCGTAGGCCAGGAACTGGTCCAGGATAGCATCTGATATCTGGTCGGCCACCTTGTCGGGATGTCCTTCCGATACGGATTCTGATGAAAAGAAATAACTCATTAATCCTTAATCTTCAATTTTCAATCCTTAATCTTCAATTTTCAATCCTCACATCACTCCGGCAGCATGATTACCTCGGCGCGGTTGCCAGCTTTCAGCAATTCTTTCACGAAGGCAGCAATGGTCTCAGGTGTCTGTGCCTGCACTACAGCCTTGTAGTCGGTGTGGGTATCTACACCATAGTCGCGCAGGCGACCTATCTGACGAATCCAGTAGTGGTTGGTCTTGGCCTGATCGTCCACGTGTTTCAGCATATACTCCTGCACCTTTTTCAGTTTCTCGGCATCAACACTATTCTGCATGGCCTCTACTTCTTCCTTCATAATCTTCACGGCGATGTCGTGCTTCTCGGGCTTCATCGGACAGTAGACCAGCACAGTGGCTGTGGTGCGATAGTCGTCACGGTTCACACTACCCTGTGCCTGAACAGTATAGGCAGCCGAAGCCTCCTCGCGGATCTTCTCTATATAGATCATCGACAGGATCTGACCGACCATATCACCGCGCACAACATTCTCCAGCGTATAGTCCATGTCCCTGCTGGCCCACAGCATCAAGCCTATGGCCTTTGGAGTCTCCATCTTGCGGGTGAAGTCATTGACAACCTCGCCCTTGAACGTCTTGTGTACGTCCTTGCCCTTCACGACCTCTTTCTGAGAGGGCAGCGAAGCCAGATACTGCTCTATGAGCGGACGGATGGCAGCCTCGTCGAAGTTGCCGACAATGGTAAAGGTGAAGGCGGCGGCATTGCTGGTCTGCTCCTTGGCCATCTGCAGCATGCGGTCGTAGCTGACAGCCTTCAGGTCTTCAATGGTCAGGGGTGCCTGACGCTTGTCGTGAGCAGTGATTGTCAGCGTCAGCGAATCGCTGAACACGGCCTCTGGCTGCAGCATCTTGTTCTTCAGCATCAGCTCTTGGGTCTTTATCATATTGTCGTACGACTCCTGGTCCTTGTTGATGTTGGTGAAGTACAGGTAAACCAACTGCAGCAGGGTCTCCACATCGCCGGGAGTCGACGACCCTGTAATGTTGACACGGTCTCTGCCCAGTGCCATGCTGCACGAAGCGACCTTGCCGGCCAAAGCCTTCTCCAGCTCGGTGTGTGAGAAGTTGCCCAGACCGCTGGCTTCAATAGCATCGTCGAACACCTTGACGTTGGCAAAGTCCTGCTCGTCATAGAGTGACAAGCCGCCCAAACCCTCACTGGCCAGGATGACCTGGTCTTTCTTCAAATCAGTATGTTTCAAGATAACTTTGGCGCCATTGCTCAGCGTCAGCTCCTTATAGTCGAACTTCGGACCAGCCTCCTCCTTCACAATCTTGCCAGCCTTCGGCATAACGGCAATCAGTGGCTCGTCCTTCACGTTGTCCACATAAGCCTCCAGCGTGGCTGCACGGGCTTCGTCAACAGCTTTCTTCAGGGATTCCTCGGTGGGATATACGGCACCCTCTTTCTCCTGGTTCATGCTCAACACCACCATGTTGCTATCGGTGTCGGCGGCAAACTGAGGCATCAACTGGTTGACGGCTTCCAACGGCAGCATGGGCACCAGTTGCTTCATCACCTGGTAATAGTCGTCGATGCCGGGGATAGGCTCATTGTTCAGGAAGTGCTGCACATAGCTTCTCACGAACTGGCTGTTGAAGCGCTTATCCTTGTTCAGATACTGCTTCTCCAACTGACTGGTGAAGTTAGACTTGTAGCGCTGGTATTCGGTAGCGGTGAAGCCGAACTGGGCGGCACGGCGCACCTCAATGTATGCGGCTTTCAGGGCAGCCTCTGACTGTCCCTCCTTGGGCAGGGCCTCAATGCCGAAAGCGTCTTTGGTCTTCGACAGCAGGTAGTTGCCATAGGAAGCACCGGCCTGCAGATAGGGGCAGTCAGGCTTCTGTGCCAGTTCTGCCAAGCGGTCATTGAGCATGCCCAGACAGGCACTCTTCAGATAGTCGATAATCAGATACTGCATATTACCCTTGATCTCGTCGGGCAGCGGGTCGCTCTTGAACATCAGGTCTATCACGCTGTACTGCATCTCCTTGTCCTTGTCGACCACGATGATGGCCTCTGCATTGTCGGGCACAGCCTCGGCCACCACGGGAGCGGGGTTCTCTGGCATCTTGATAGGTCCGAAGAGATCCTTGATTTTCTGTTCAACCTGATTCACATCGACGTCGCCAACTACCAGAATAGCCTGGTTGTCAGGACGATACCACTTCTCATAGTAGGCACGCAGCACCTCGGGCTTGAAGTTGTCCACAATCTCCATCAGTCCGATAGGCATGCGGTAGCCGTACTTCGAATTGGGGTACAGGCGGGGCAGGTCGCGTTCGTACATGCGCATCACGGCACTGGTACGCAGGCGCCACTCCTCGTGAATCACGCCACGCTCCTTGTCAATCTCCTGCGGCTCCAGCAGCAGGGCATCGGCCCAGTCGTGCAGGATGAGCAGGCACGAGTCGATGATTCCCTCACGGGTGGTGGGCACGTTCGAGATGTTGTACACCGTCTGGTCTATCGAGGTATAGGCATTCAGGTCACGACCGAACTTCACGCCGATGGTCTCGCACCATTTCACGATATCGTTGCCCTTGAAGTGCTCGGTGCCGTTGAAGCACATGTGCTCCAGGAAGTGGGCCAGACCACGCTGGTCGTCGTTCTCCTGGATGGATCCCACACGCTGGGCGATATAGAACTCAGCACGCTGTTCCGGCCATGCATTATGACGGATGTAATAGGTCAGGCCATTGTCCAGTTTTCCGATTTTCACATCGGGGTCTGTCGGGATGGCCGGCATCTGCTGTGCCATAGCGACTGTCGAGCCGGCTACCATAAGCACAACTGCGGCAAAAAACTTCTTGATATTCATATTAGATTCTGATTGATGTTTATAAATTAGGTTGCAAATTTACATATTTTATAAGGTATAACCGCAACAAGCACACCATAATTAATGTTTTTTTACCATTCAGGTACTCATAGTAACTACTCAGCACCCCACGACCTGAGATAGTCTACATAGCGCGTTAATAATTC
>ERZ842401.6424-NODE-6424-length-12552-cov-6.266624_pt1 | contig 12552 bp, 10 predicted proteins | sample MGYA00521270_ERZ842401 | MGnify/ENA primary metagenome ERZ842401 (study PRJEB31892, sample SAMEA3878208) | bioreactor metagenome | biome: Moose rumen | place: Sweden | collected 2011-10 | study: EMG produced TPA metagenomics assembly of the PRJEB12797 data set... | reverse complement strand
GCAGACGGAAGGTCAGCGCGGTCTCCGTCGTCGTACCCGACTTCGAGATGTTGATGACACCAAACTTCTTACCCTTCAGGTATTCCGTCATCTCTGAGAGATAGTCCTCACCGATGTTATTACCGGCAAAGAGGATGACAGGGCTTTTGCCGTCCTGTACCAGCCAGGCGAACGAGTTGCCTAAGGCTTCGATGACGGCGCGGGCACCCAGGTATGAACCGCCGATGCCGGCAACAACGATGGCCTCGCACTTCTCGCGCAGCGTCTTTGCCGTAGCCTCCACCTCGTCGAGGAACTGCGGGGTGATGCTGCTGGGCAGATGCAGCCATCCTAAGAAATCGTTACCAGGACATGTACCGTCCTCCAAAGCCTGCTGTGCGGCCTTTACCTTTGGCTCGAAAGCCTTTACTGCGCCTGCCTCCAGGAAACAAGCGGCCTTTGTGATGTCAAGTTTAATGTTACTCATTGTTTTGTACTTTAGTAATAATCAGAATATTGCTACAAAATTACAAATAATGCCGCAACTTCAACCCTCTTTGATGGTTAAATAACATTAATTCCACCGTAATTAAAAGAACATGAGGGCTTCAGCCATCTCAATGATTCATTATTTTGCGTCGTAAGTCTGGTAGACCAGATAGTAGCTGTCGGCTAGGACGGAAAAGTGATTGGCAAGTGACTCGTTTAGGGTTCCTTGCCACCATTCTTTGTAGGCATAGGAGTTCCATTTAAGTCCTTCTGACCGCAGACGTGTGCTGCCAAAGTTGAAGATGCTCACTTGTTGGCCAGAGAAGGACTGGAAAGTACGGTCGCCTTGTGAGGGACTGAAGAATCCGTGGTCGGTGAACATGGTGCCGCTGATACCCATTTCCCTGAAGTAGCGCATCAGCAGGGCGATGTTGCCTAAGGTGTGGTCTTCGCGCAGCCCCGTGCATCCCAGGTAGGCTATTCTCTGCCACCCTTGCCGCAGGCAGTAAAGGGTTGCTTTGGTCAGGTCGTTGTCTTCTTGTTCGTCTATTTGGATGAATTTGCCCCGGCAGACATCAGGAACGGAGTCACCATCGCCGATGACGACATCTGCTTCGAGATAATGGCTGACGGCACCATCGCAGGCAATGACGTGTTTCGCCCTGTTTAGGATGCTGAGCGGAACGGGATGCGTCGGAAACGAGCCGTTGGCCAGGATGACGATGTCAGGCAGTTCTTTCATGCTTCTTGGGTTTTTGCCATTTTCTTCCACTTCTGATAGCCGGCTATGGCAATCATGACATAGAGACCGTAAAGCATGGCTTTGAAGGGAATACCTTTTTGTATATAGAGGAAGGTACAGACGACATCGACGACAATCCAGAACAGCCACTGCTCCACATATTTACGTGCCAGTGCCCACAAGCCTACGAACGACAGGGCATTGGTGAACGAGTCGAGCACGGGTACTGTGGAATTGGTCCAGGTAATGAGGACGTAATAGGTAGCGCCCCACGCCACGAGGAAGAAGGCGAGGGTAGGGAGATACCTGTGAAGTGGCATGTGGGTGATAGGCAGTTCCTTTTTCTCCCCTTTTCCCCACTTCCATGCGATATAGCCGTAGATGGCTGCTGCTGTGTAGTAGCAAGCCATGCCAGAGTCGCCATACAGCCCATGACTCCAATACAGGTAGATGTCGAGTGCAGGCATAATAATACCTATCACCCAAAGGGCAATATGCGCACGATACTCCAGCCAGATATAAATCAAGCCGAGTATCGTGGTCAATATGTCAAGCCAATCGAGCGTCATTTATATTAAAAGTTTACCGACACGTGCGCCATCATGTTAAAAGGTGCAGAGGGAGCAAAGCCTGCCTCATATTGGTCGGAGGTGTCCCAGCCTGTGGCAACCACCTTGCCGTCCACTTTGTCGTAGCATGGAGCTGCCCATCCGTTGTTGTCGTACTTGGCAGAGAACAGGTTGTAGAGCGTTACCCCCACCGTGACATCCTTCATTCCGAGCTTCGGCAACTTGAATTGGTACGATAGGTCGATGTTGGTCGCAAAGTGTCCGTCGAGCATCATGCTCACATCTACAGGTTTCCCGTTGTCGTCCAGCGTCTGGTAGCTCTTGAAGCCGGTGTTCGTCAGATACAGGTCGCTGACGTACTGGCTCTGGATGCCGGCTTTGAGGCCCTTATAGGTAAAGGTGAAGATGTTGTTGGCTATCCAGTCGGGCGAGAAGGCCAGCGGCTGGTTGCCCAGGTTAGCCACGCTGCCGTCAGCTAATTGTACGGTGATGTCCTTCACGCGGTTCTTCGACCAGGTGGCGTTTACGTCCCAGCGGAACCAGTCGACAGGCTTCAGGGCAGCCTCCAGTTCTATACCCAGCCGATAGCTCTTAGGCATGTTCCGCGTGATGGCTTCGCCAATTTGGTCGATTTCTCCTGTCAGAACAAACTGGTCTTTATAGTTCATCCAGTAGAAGTTAGCACCAGCCGTGAATACCTCGCTCTGGTATTTGTATCCCACTTCCAGGTCGTTCAGCCGCTCAGCCTTGGGCATCTCCAGTTCAGCGTTCAGACTGTTCTGGAAGTTGTTACGCGTAGGTTCTTTGTGGGTAATGGCATACGACACAAAAACTTTGTGGTTAGGCGTGATGTCGTAGTTCAGACCGAACTTGGGATTGAAGAAGTCGAATGACTCTTTCATGTCATAGACGATGCGCTTGTTGACTTTCCAGTCGATTTCGTCGGTGGGACCAGTCATCTTCAGACCCACATGTCGGTATTGCAGGTCAACGTAGGCGTTCAGTCCGCGCAGGAACTCGTAACTTATCTTTCCATACACGTTGAAATCGGTCTTTTTTGTCTTGTCGCCGTAATATTGGTGGTTGGGCATCAGCGCGTCTACAGGGTTCTTCACCCATGTTACCAAGCCGTAGTGGTCGCCGTCATACTTGTTCCATCCACCTCCAAGGGTAGCTTGCAGGTTCTGACGGTTGTCGTAAACCAGCGAGGCTACCACGCCATAGAAGTCGTTTTCCATCTTCTTCTGGCGCACCAGGTCGCTCTTAGCCCAAGTCATCTGGTTGTCCAAGTCGTATTCAAACAGGGTACGCTTGAGTTTGTATTCCTCGTAGTAGCCGTTGCCTTTGGTGTAGTGGAGGGCAGCGTTGAGGTTCAGGCCCTGCGTCAGTCGCAGGTTCCATATCAGTTGGTAGTTCTGCTGATGGTAGTTGTCCGTCTGGTTGTCGTAGTAGCGCCTGTTTCCCTCTGCATCGTAGTATTCGCCGCACGAGTTGTAGGTGCGACCATAGAGACTCTGCTCATACTTCGATGTGTAGTTCCATGCATGGTAAGTCTCCTCCACACCATTGAAGGTGATGAACTTCACCATGGTATTTTCGCCAAAATAGCCTGCTTGCAGGAAGTAGGAGTTCAACTTGGTCGACGCGCGGTCCAGATAACCTTTCGAGCCGATGTTCGACAGACGGCCCTGTATGCCCCAATGTTCGCCGATGAGTCCTGTGCCAAAGCGTAGCGTCTCCTTATGGCTGTAATAAGAACCTCCGCTCAGGTCCAGTCCGATGAAAGGCTCCGTGCCGATGTTCTCTGTCTGCATGTTCAGCGTAGCGCCGAAGGCTCCCGCGCCATTCGTCGATGTACCCACGCCGCGCTGAATCTGCATCGACTGCACGCTGCTGGCAAAGTCGCCCATGTTAACCCAATAGAGTTGAGCGCTCTCCGCGTCGTTCAGGGGAATGCCGTTGGCGGTGATGTTGATGCGCGACGGGTCTGTGCCACGCACACGCAGCGACGTGTAGCCAATGCCGTTACCGGCATCCGACGTCATCGTGACGCTGGGTGTTAGCGACAGCAGGTAAGGAACGTCCTGTCCGAAGTTCACGGCCTTCAGCTGTTCCTGGTTCATGTCTGTGAAGGCTACCGGTGTCTTGCGGGTAGCTCGTGTTGCCACCACCTGCACATCCTGCAACTCTACGCTTTTCAGCGTGTCTAACTCGACTGCCTGGGCTGTTGTCGCTCCCAGCAATGCCATCATGAAAATCTTTCTCATCTTTTACCTTATTTATTAATACTATGTAAAATAAGGGGGCAGAGTTTTCTCTATTCATCCCTACGTCGGTATTGTCCGCATCAGGTTTAGAGGGTATCATCTCAGCTGTCAACAGAACAGCACCCCTTGAAATCGGGTGCAAAGGTAGTAAAAAATTGATAATTGACAATTGATAATTGATAATTATTTCGTAATTTTGCAGCAAAATTCTAGAATATGGATACTATTAAGAAACTTTTTGCCCAAAAACTGATGGATATCAAAGCCATCAAGCTGCAGCCTAACGAGCCTTTCACATGGGCTTCGGGCTGGAAGTCGCCCATCTATACCGACAACCGCAAGACGTTGGGCTTTGCCGATGTCCGCTCGTTTGTCAAACTGGAGCTCTGTCATCTGATTCAGGAGAACTTCCCCGAGGCTGAGGCTGTGGCTGGTGTGGCTACGGGAGCTATTGCCCAAGGTGCGCTGGTGGCCGACGAGTTAGGGCTGCCCTACTGCTATGTCCGTCCGAAGCCGAAAGACCACGGCATGGGTAATCAGGTAGAAGGTGAGCTGAAGAAGGGTGCAAAGGTCGTTGTGGTAGAAGACCTGATTTCGACGGGTGGCAGCAGTCTGAAGGCTGTCGATGCTCTGCGCCAGTATGGCGTCGAGGTTATTGGCATGGTAGCTTCGTTCACCTACGGCTTCCCTGTAGCAGAAGAGGCTTTCCGTGAGGCTGGTGTCCGTCTGATTACGCTGAGCGACTATGCTGCCGTGCTGGAGCAGGCTGCCGAGACGGGTTATATCAAGCCCGAAGAAATTGAAGTGTTGAACGAGTGGCGCAAGTCACCAAGTACGTGGAAGCAATGACAAAGTTTGAAAGTAGTGTTAAGCAGATACCCTATCCCGTAGAGGATGTGTATCGTAATATCAGTGATTTAAGCAATCTGGAGCGTGTCCGCGACCGTGTTCCTGAGGACAAGTTGAACAGTTTCTCCTTCGACAGCGACTCCGTCAGCGTCAATGTGTCGCCTGTTGGTGACCTGAAGCTCCGCATCATCGAGCGCGAGGAGAACAAGTGTGTGAAGTTCGAGACCGAGCAGTCGCCAATGCCCTTCAACCTGTGGATTCAGGTGCTCCCCGTCAGCGATACGGAGAGCAAGATGAAGGTGACGGTCAAGGCCGACATCCCCTTCATGCTCAAGGGAATGGTCTCAGGACCTCTGCAGGACGGCGTCGAAAAGATTGCCGATGCGTTGTCGAAAATTCCTTATGAAACGTTATAACGATATAACGAAAAAAACTATGGCAAACAAGCTTTGGGAAAAGAATTTCGAGGTGAATGCTGAGATAGAGCGGTTCACCGTAGGCCGTGACCGAGAGATGGACCTCTATCTCGCTCCGTACGACGTGCTGGGTTCGATGGCGCATATCACGATGCTCGAAAGCATCGGACTGATAGGCAAGGACGAACTGCCCCTGCTGTTGGCAGAACTGAAGAATATCTACGCCGTATGCGAGCGCGGCGAGTTCGTGATAGAAGACGGTGTGGAGGATGTCCACTCGCAGGTTGAGCTGATGCTGACGCGCCGTCTGGGCGACATGGGCAAGAAAATCCACTCTGGCCGCTCACGCAACGACCAGGTGCTGGTCGACCTGAAACTGTTTACCCGCCATGAGTTGATGGAGGTGGCTGAGAGCGTGAAGGTGCTCTTCGACGAACTGATTCAGAAGTCGGAGCAGTATAAACAAGTACTCATGCCCGGCTACACGCATCTGCAGGTGGCCATGCCCAGCAGCTTCGGCCTATGGTTCGGCGCCTATGCCGAGTCGCTGACGGATGATATGCTGTTCCTCCAGGCGGCTTACAAGATGACCAACCGCAATCCGTTGGGCTCCGCAGCCGGTTATGGCTCGTCGTTCCCCCTGAACCGTCAGATGACCACCGACCTGTTAGGCTTCGACTCGATGGATTACAATGTGGTGTATGCGCAGATGGGACGCGGCAAGATGGAGCGCAACGTGGGCTTCGCTATCGCTACCATTGCCGGCACCATCGCCAAGATGGCCTTCGACGCCTGCCTGTTCAACTCGCAGAACTTCTCGTTCGTCCGTCTTCCCAAGGAGTGTACCACAGGTTCGAGCATCATGCCGCACAAGAAGAATCCTGATGTCTTCGAACTCATCCGTGCCAAGTGCAACAAGCTGCAGGCGCTGCCCCAGCAGGTGACGCTCATCATGAACAATCTGCCCGTAGGCTATTTCCGCGACCTGCAGATTATCAAGGAGGTGTTCCTCCCTGCCTTTGGCGAGCTGAAGGACTGCTTGCAGATGGCTGCCTATATTATTAATAAAATAGAGGTACGCGAGGATATTCTCGACAATCCGATGTACGACCCCATGTTCTCCGTCGAGGAGGTGAACCGTCTGGCGGCAGAAGGTATGCCTTTCCGCGATGCGTATAAGAAGGTCGGTCTTGACATCGAGGCGGGTGTGTTCCGTCCTAACAAAGACATCCATCACAGCCACGAAGGCTCTATCGGCAACCTCTGTAACGACCGCATCCAGGCGCTGATGAATACTGTTCTCGAAGGTTTCGCCTTCGAGCGAGTAAAGGAAGCTGAAAAACAACTGCTGCGATGAAAAAAGTATTATTGTTTGCTTGCCTGTCGGCATTGTTGGCGGGATGCGGCGCACAGGATACTATCAGCAGGCAGTATCGCTGCTTCTTCATCTTCAGCTATACCGACCATCCTACCAGCATTCTGTTCAGTACGGTGCAGAATCCCGGCTGCTACGCCATCGTGACGACGCGAGGCGACGGCAGCTCGTCAACTCGTCACGTCTATGTGCGTCCCAACAACGGCACCAACTCGACGGAAGACAACCTGATACGCACCGCTCCTGAAAACAACTACCGCTACGAGCTGGGGGCGAACAACGAGATAGGGCTGATTATCGGACTGTCGAACTTCAGCGGCCTGAAGGCCTATGACGGCATCTGTCCTAACTGCCCCACGCTGACGCCGTTGCGCTGGACGGGCGACTTCCAACACGTCAGCTGCAGCAAGTGCAGCCGAGTGTATGCGCTCGAGACGGGAAACATCACGCAAGGCGACGAGGGCAACAGCCTTTTCCTCTATAATTGCGCCTTTGATGGTGTGCTATTACGTGCCTGGAACTGAAAAATACTATTTTTTCCTGTATTTATTTCTTTGTTATTCCTTTTTTTTGTACCTTTGCACACGCTAACGGCTGCCGCGATGGTGGAATGGTAGACACGAGGGACTTAAAATCCCTTGGCTATTGCAGCTGTGCGGGTTCGAGTCCCGCTCGCGGCACGAAGCTATTCGTAAAGGTTTTATGAAGACGAAAGCTTTTTTCTCCCTATGTGCTTTTTTAGCGCTGCTGTTGCTCTCCTCTTGTGGAGGTGACAACGGCAAGTTTAAACTTGAAGGGCGCTTGCGCCACATGAATCAGGCGGAGTTCTGGGTCTACAGCCCCGACGCTGGCATTGCCGGCTTCGATACGATACCGGTACGCAATGGCCGTTTCTCCTACGAACTGGAGTTGCCTAACCCTGCCACGCTGGTCATCATCTTCCCCAACTATTCTGAACAGCCTGTCTTTGCCGAGCCCGGTGGCAGTGTTTACATCAAAGGTGACGCGTCGAACATGCGCGAGATGATTATCGAGGGCACAGAGGATAATGAGCTGATGACGGAGTTGCGCATGGACCTGAACGAGACGGTTCCTCCTGATGTTCCCAAGGTGGTTCGCCACTTTATCGAGGAGCATACGACATCGCTTGCCAGCATCTATCTGCTGAAGCGCTATTTCATACAGAACCCCACCCCGGACTATAAGACGGCTCAAAAGCTGACCAACCTGTTGTTGAAGGATAATCTGGGAAATGGCCAGCTCATCCAGTTGCAGAAACAGCTGCCTCGACTGCAAGGCGGTGCGCTGAAGAGTAAGATTCCCGCTTTTGTGGCTTATGATGTGAAAGGGAAGAAGGTGACGGAGAAGTCGCTCAACGGTAAGCTGAATGTAGTGTCGGTATGGGCGTCGTGGAGTTATCAGAGTACTGATATGCAGCGTCGCCTGCAGAGTCTGCACAAGAAGTACGGCGACAAGCTGGCGGTGTTGAGTATTTGTCTCGACGGGCGTCCTGCCGACTGTAAGCAGCGCGTCGAACGCGATTCCCTGAAGTGGCCAACGGTTTGCGACGGCCGTCTTTGGGACACGCCTCTGCTCATCAAGCTCGGACTGTCTGACGTCCCTGCCAATCTCCTGATTGACGAGAAGGGTGTTGTCATCGACCGCAACATCCAGCCTGACAAGCTGGAGGAAGTCATTAACAAAGAGATGCTGAAACGAAAGGTTGATGCATTGCTGAAGTAGTAATTCAAGTCATTATACAATGAAGAAGATAATCCTTTTAGTGCTGAAGATTGTGGGTGGAACGACACTTGGCATTCTCCTGCTCATTGGTGCAGCTCTCCTCTTGTTGAATACCTCTTTCGTACAGAACTCACTCCTTCAGGAGGCCGTCGTCATGCTCAAGGAACGTTTGCAGACCGAGGTCAGCATCGACAAGATTAGCATCAATTTCTTCGGTCAGGATGTCAGACTCATGGGCGTTAATGTCGAAGACCAGCAACACCGCCGCCTGCTTCATCTCGACGAGCTGGGTGTAGAGGTCGACCTCTGGCCGCTGATGCGCCATGAGGTGAAGGTGGTCGATGCCAAGGTGAAGGGTCTCGAGGCCAATCTGCTGAAGTCCGACTCCGACTCCGTGGCTAACTTCCAGTTCATTGTTGATGCCTTCAAGAAAAAGAAGCCTGTCCGCGACAGCCTCCCTGTCCGCGACAGCGTGAAACCCAAGAACAAGCTCAATATCGATGTCGACAGGGTTTGGCTCGAACGCATCAAGGTCAAGTATAACCAGCAGGAGGCTCAGCTGGGCAGCCTGCTCTTCCGCAAAGGCAGCAATGGGCGTATGATTGCCGAGATACGCGACCTGCAGTCGGCTTGGGTTCAGAATACCAAGAAAGGCCCTGTCGACACTCAGCTGCGCATCGGCCTGGTAAACATCCTCGATATGAAAGACCGTCGACAGCTGGAAATCAGTCAGCTACGCTATATCACCGACAACCGCAAACCCCGTAAGAACGTTGGCAAACCCAAGCGCGGATTCTTCGACGTAGGCCATTTCAATCTGACGGCACATCTGAATGTCCGTCTGGAACATCTGGCTAAGGATAGCGTTGTCGCTGTCATCACCGACATGACGGCGGTCGACTCCATGTCGGGCATCGACGTGCGCAACCTGAAGACGCGTGTCGAGGCCAACAAGCAGGTGGCTCATCTGAAGCAGTTCTCTATCAGTCTGCCCAATACCACGCTGAACATCGACGCCGCAACGCTCCAGCTGCCCAGCAAGAAACAGGGTCGTAAGCTGGCCTTTACCACGTCGCTCATCAAGGGACGTACCCTGCTGAAAGACATCTCCCGCACCTTCGCCCCTGTGCTGAAGGGCTTCAACGAGCCCTTGCTGCTACAGCTGCGCATGAGCGGCAACGACGAGAGCATGCAGTTCCGCGACGTCAAGGTTAACACCCCGAAGAACGACCTGACCATCCAGGCTTCGGGCTTTATCAGCGGCCTGAAGGACAAGTATAAGCTGCAAGTCCACTTCGACGTCCACCGCATGCTGGCCAAGGTGGGTTCTGCCGAGCGTATCATCAGCCAGTTCCCCGTCAAGAAATACATGATGAAGCAGGTCAACAACCTGGGAAATATCAGCTATACCGGACGTTTCGACGTGCTGTGGAAGCGTGAGCAGTTTGCCGGCCAACTGTCCACCGCCGTCGGTAAACTCAATTTCGATTTTGCCCTCGACGAGAACAACAAATACGTCTTAGGCTCCGTGCGCACCGACTCGCTCCATTTCGGTAAGGCGATGGACATGCCCGACATCAAGAAGGTGGCTTTCAAGGCCGACTTCAAGTTCGACATCTCGAAGCCCCGAACAGCCATCATGCGTAGGAAGGTGGGTGGAAAACTGCCGATGGGCGAGGTGCATGCCGAAGTCTATGAGGCGAAATACAAGCTGCTGCATGTCCGTAACACCGTCCTTACCCTGAAGAGCAACGGCGCCATTGCCGAAGGTAAAGTCGACGTTCGCGGCAAGCGTGTCGACCTGCTCTGCTCCTTCTCGTTCACCAACACCAACGAGATGAAGAAGACCAAGATTAAGCCCAGCATCAAGTTCCATGGTCTCTCTGATGAGGAAAAGGCTAAGCGCGAAGCCCTGAAACAGCAGAAGGCCGACGAGAAAGCTGCCCGCAAGGCTGCCAAGGCCGAAGAAAAAGCTGCCAAGGATGCGGAGAAAGCCGCCAAGAAGGCCGCCAAGGATGCTGAGAAAGCTGCCCGCAAAGCTGCCAAGGCTGAAGAGAAAGCTGCCCGCAAAGCCGCCAAAGAGGCCGAGAAAGCCGCTAAGAAGGCTGCCAAGGAAGCAGCAAAGAATGCTCAGTAAGGGCAGGCGATATCAAATTCCGCGTTCAGCCCAGTCGCCACGGTCGAGGTTCCGGTAGCCGATGGCTTCGGCGATATGTACAGACTCCACCTTTTCCGAACCAGCCAGGTCGGCAATGGTGCGGGCTACTTTCAGGATGCGGTTATAGGCGCGGGCGGAGAGTTTCAGCCGCTCCATCGCCATGCGGAGCATCTCCAACGAGGTGGCATCGGGCTCGGCAAATTCGCGGAGCATGCGTTCGGTCATCATGGCGTTGCAGTGGATTCCCTTAAAGGTCTTGAAGCGCTCCTCCTGAATCTTTCGGGCAGCAATCACGCGCTCGCGGATGGCAGCCGACGGCTCTCCCGGCTGCATCTTGCTGAGCTCAGAGAAGGGGACGGCCTGTATCTCGCAGTGTATATCGATGCGGTCGAGCAGCGGTCCGCTGATTTTGTTCATGTAGTGTTGTATCTGTCCGGGTGTGCAGGCGCAGCTGTGTGTTGGGTCGCCGTAGTAGCCGCAAGGACAGGGATTCATCGAGGCGATGAGCATGAACGAGCACGGATATTCCACACTATATTTCGCACGGCTGATGCTGATTTTACGGTCTTCCAGCGGTTGGCGCAGCACTTCCAGTACCGAGCGCGACAGCTCAGGCATCTCGTCGAGGAACAACACGCCGTTATGCGCCAGCGAGATTTCCCCAGGCTGCGGATTCTGTCCGCCGCCAACCAGTGCGACCTGCGAGATGGTGTGGTGCGGGGCGCGGAAGGGTCGCTGGCTAATCAGACTCGTGTCGCGGTCCAGCTTGCCGGCTACCGAGTGTATCTGTGTGGTCTCCAGACTCTCCGCCAGCGACAGCGGGGGCAGGATGGAAGGCAGACGCTTGGCCATCATCGACTTACCGCTGCCCGGCGGTCCGATCATAATGAGGTTATGACCACCAGCTGCCGCCACCTCCAGCGCCCGCTTCACGCTCTCCTGACCGCGCACGTCGCTGAAGTCGAGCTCGTAGTGGTTCTGCTGTTCGTAGAATTCCTTGCGCGTGTCAATCATAGTAGGTTGGTAGCTCGTGTCGCCATTCATGAAGTTGATGACGTCCATCAGCGTGTCCATGCCATAGACCTCCAGCTGGTTGACGACAGCCGCCTCACGGATGTTCTGCTTGGGGACTATCAGCCCCTTGAATTTCTCCGCACGGGCTCGGATGGCGATGGGCAGCGCACCGCGAATGGGCTGCAAGTGGCCGTCAAGTCCCAGCTCGCCTACCATCATATATTGGCTGGCCAGGTCGCTCTCCACTTTCGCGTTGGCCGCCAGTATGCCGATGGCCAGTGGCAGGTCATAGCCCGAACCCTCTTTCTTGATGTCGGCAGGCGACAGGTTGACGGTGATGTCCATCGTGGGCATCTTAAAGCCGTTGTTCACCAACGCCGCCTTGATGCGGTCGTAACTTTCCTTGACGGCGGTGTCGGCCAGTCCTGTCAGGTGGAACTGCACGCCACGCGACATGCTGACCTCGCAGGTGACGGTGGTCACCTCCAGTCCGTTGACGGCTGCGCAATAGGTTTTTACTAACATCTTGTCCTTTTTTCCGTGCAAAGATATGAAATTTCCGCGAAAATGATTACCTTTGCAGACAATAATTTAACTACTTGACGCTATGAAACGAATCTTTTTTGCCTTTTTCATCCTGCTGTGCAGCGCTCACGTGCTGATGGCCGAGAATTATCCTTACCGTAGTGACTATCTTTGGGTCACCGTTCCCGACCATGCCGACTGGCTTTACCAGACGGGCGAGAAGGCTACCGTCGAGGTGCAGTTCTATAAATATGGTATTCCGCGCGATGGCGTGGTGGAGTGGGAGGTAGGTACCGACCTGCTGCCTGCCGACCAGCGGGGCAGCGTCACGCTGAAGAACGGACGCGCCAAGATTAACATGGGAACTGCCAAGAAACCCTGTTTCCGTGACCTGCGCCTGAAGCTGACGCTCGACGGCAAGACCTA
>ERZ842401.6423-NODE-6423-length-12553-cov-8.329653_pt1 | contig 12553 bp, 9 predicted proteins | sample MGYA00521270_ERZ842401 | MGnify/ENA primary metagenome ERZ842401 (study PRJEB31892, sample SAMEA3878208) | bioreactor metagenome | biome: Moose rumen | place: Sweden | collected 2011-10 | study: EMG produced TPA metagenomics assembly of the PRJEB12797 data set... | reverse complement strand
CAAGTAAAACCGCTGTTCTACGCAGTAGACAGCATAATTAATTTTCGTATGAAAATTTTCTTTTATTGATGTTGATGGCTCTCTTGCCGCTGGCAGGATGGGCACAGATTAGCATTAGTGGGGTAACTCCGACCATCGGTGCGGATAGTTACTATTACACTAATTCTACTCCTACAATTACGATGACAGTGCCAAGTCCGTCATCCTCTGGTAACCTTACTGCGACAACTGACTACACAGTACGTTTCTACAATGCTGATGAGGAGGAAATTACTGCGTCGAATGTAAAGGCAGTGGGTACTTATTATATTGCTGCTGCTGGTACAGGTGGATATGAAGGTGTCTCCCAGAAGGTGCAGTTCAACATTATCAAAATGCCTCTTGTGCTGAAAGGTACTGCTGGTAGTAAGACTTATGGAACGGCTGCAGATGGCACTGTGTATACTCTCAACGGAACTGAGGGTATCATGACAAAATACAACTCACCAAGTGCAAAGGTAGACTTGACTTCTACTCTGAAGGATAAAGTTACTTTCGCAAGAACAGCTAACGAGGCAAAAGGTAGCTACGACATCACTGCTACTATCACTGACGAAGCAGCTGCTGGCAACTATTCTATTGCAAGTGCAGACATTACTACTGATGGTACTACTCAGGCAAAGTTTGCCATTAACGCTAAGACTTTTGTTAAGGGAACAGGTACCACTGGTGTGACTATTACAATTGATGATTCAGGCCTCACCTACACTGGAGAGACTCAGGAACCCAATAGCATCACGGTTACAGATAATGCTCTGGGTACGACACTTGTAAAAGGAACTGACTACACAGTGGATTTTGGTGGTGATAAGAAATCAGCAGGTGCTCAGTCTCTGACCTTTACTGGTATTGGCAACTATCAAACCTCAACAACCGTTAGCGATTCTTACACCATTGCAGCAGCTACCATTATGGTAAGACCCATTGCCACTAAGGAATATAATGGTAACAACACTCTTCCTACTGTTCCTGCTGATGCTACAGAAAACGTTGCAGCTCAGGCTACTACCGGTTCTGGTTGTTATTTCAAGTTCCAGGGCTTTGTGAATGGAGAAGCAGAGAGCATTATTACTTACAGTTCTCCAGCTTGGACATGGAACGATGCTGAGGATGCTACAGCAAACGCCAGTGCTACTCCCTATGTGCTGAAGATTGACGGTGATGTTAACACCATGTTTACTGCTACCAACTATCAGTTCGTTGCACAGACTGGTACTTACACCATTACCAAGAAGGATCTTACTGCCGTAGCAGCAGATGACACTCAGACCTATGGCGAAACCAAGACTTTCGCATTGAAGGCCGATGACAGTGAAGCATTTGCTTCTACCGCTGTTGCTGCAGATTATACTGCCCTGCGCAACGCTATCAAGGTTGTAAAGGCAGAAACTGCTGAGACCACGGGTGCTAATGCTGGTAAGTTCAAGCTGACTCCTGCCTTTAAGACTGAGGCAGAGATTGATGCTACAACAGGTCTTGATGCTGCTGCTAAGACTGCTGCTAAGACAGCTCTTGGCAACTACAATCTGGCTACTGCTACTCCTGGCTACCTGACCTATAGCAAGGCCCCGCTGACAATTGCTCTTGACGAGAGCTATTATTCTGACTACTATACTGGTGGTAAGCTGCAGAAGGTTTATGATGGTCAGCCCATCCCCGTCGCTTCATTGCTGGACAAGGAGAATGGTCTGATTATCTCTGGTAAGATCAATGAGTCTGACGTTGTTAATCTGGACAATCTGACACTGACCGTTGCTGGTGGTACGAACGATGGTAGCTACAAGGCTACTCCTTACACACTGCAACTCAGCGGTGCTACTGCCGAAGACTACAACATCAGCTATGTAGCCTCTTCGTTCACTATCACACAGCGTACTCTGACTCTTGAGATTGCTGACCAGACCTTCGTAAAGGGTACTGTTCCCTCTATCAATCAGAGTGCTTACACCATCACTGATACTGATGAGGACGCTGGTATCGCTGCAGGTGATGAAGGTAAGGTGTTCAAGCTCGCTTTTGCTACGAGTACGGTTGCTGTTGATGCCGATGGCAAGATTACTACTGCTGCCACGGCTACACCTATCGCTAATGCAATTGAAGCTGTTGACTGTGGTGCAACTGACACTAAGTGGGCTAACTACAACGTAGTTATGACCACCAAGGGTTCTGTTACTATCCTGGCAGACGCTGCTACTACTATCATCCTCGACCAGACGAAGGATATGACAGCAACGCTGACAGCTCAGAATGATGTGGCTTGCACTGTTTCGTTCCCCACTTCTCAGCGCACACTGAAGGCTGACACTTGGAACACACTGGTACTGCCGTTCGCTATTAGCGTGAAGGATCTGTCAACTGCTCTCGACTATGCTGTTGTCGACGTGATTGATGCTGCCAACGACGATGCTAACAAGGTGATCTTCAAGATTTACATGGGTGAGATTGCTGCCAATACTCCGTTCATGGTTAAGGCTTGGAAGGACATCGACCTGAATAACGTTGTATTCTCTGGTGTTACGATTAAACACACTGCTACAACTGCTCCTGAGGCTGCTGATGCTGCCGGTAACAAGCTGACGGGTGCTTACAAGCCTCTGGCTGTTGCAGATGGTGAGTACTACATGAATACTGCAGGTGCTTGGAAGCTCTACTCGGGTACTGGCTTCAACATCAACGGTGAGCGCGCTAAGTTCACTAAGAGTGCTAATGCAACTGCTCCTGAGTTCAACATCTTCATCGAGGAGATTGACGGTAGCGTAACTGCTATCAGCTCTATCTCTGCTGAGGGTGAGGCTGTTGCAGCCGACGGTTGGTACACGCTGAACGGTATCCGTCTGGAGGGTGCTCCCACCGAGAAGGGTGTCTATGTACGCAACGGCAAGAAGGTCGTTATTAAGTAAGTAACGTCAACCTAACAAGTGCGAGTCCGCTCTTGCTCCTTTATGCGGAGCGGACTCCATTTTTACATTTAAAAGACTAATTTGAGAAGAAAATGAAAAAGATTGAATATCAGGCTCCAGAGATGGAGATTGTGGAGATAGAGTTGGGTGGCAACGTGTTGCTTGAAGCCAGTCCTTCTGGCAACCAGCCCGGCTTCGATGATAATCCCGGTGATGGCGGCGATGCTGCTTAATGACACAGACCTTTTAAGTCTTCTGGCTCGTTGAGCCAAAGACATACAAACCTATTTGGGGCGCAGGGCCGCATCAAGCGCCTCCTGCGCCCCAAATATAATACAGAGATGCATTCTGTTGCTGTCAAATGGGGCTGACAGCTGACAGTAAGGAACTAGCCCCCTTAAGTATAAGTATGATTAAAATACCATTTTTTATCAGAAAGTAGCTTGAGTCCGAAAGGTGGATTCGAGCTGCTTAGAAGTTGTGGATTATTTCACAACTTTTGGTCAGTGGTCTGACCATCAATCATTCAATGATTGACAAAGTTCAATAGCCTTCCTTTTTGAATGAGTTCAGTTATTACTTGAACCTTTATAGTGGATGGAAGGACATTGAAGAATCCAGAGATTGGATTATTGGTCAAGGCCAGAAGAAACCTTAAATCCGGAGTGGCAGTAGTATGGCCTAAAGGAGGTTCGATTCCTCCCTGTCACCAAAAAATTAAGACCCATCAATGACGAAATATCGACTATTAATATGAATAAAAAGCCATTCAAAATCCTATGCATTGACGGAGGAGGTATAAAAGGACTCTTCTCTGCACAAGTATTGGCAAAATTTGAGGAAGTATTCAGTACTAGTATCGCTGAACAGTTTGACTTGATTTGTGGTACCTCAACAGGGGGTATTATTGCATTAGCGGCATCTGCCAATATTCCAATGTCTGAGGTTGTGAAGTTTTACAAAGAGAAAGGCCCGGCTATTTTTGCAGAAAGTAAGAAGGGATTTTGGGGAAGAAAATTTTTGCGTATTAAGCAGATTGCCTATCATGGGAAATATAGCAATGAAGCATTAAAGGAAGCTCTTACCGAAGTGTTTGGTGACAAAAAAATTGCAGAGAGTTCTACCCTTTTGTGTATCCCTGCTTTTGACATTATCAATGCAGCGCCGAAAGTATTTAAGAAAGACTATAATAAATTCACAGAAGGCGACAGAATGACTTATGTAGATATAGCTCTTGCAACATCAGCCGCTCCAACATATTTCCCGATTCATCATCTTGAAGAACATCAGTTTGTAGATGGAGGGGTATGGGCAAATAATCCTAGTCTGGTTGGTCTTATGGAATTTCTTTATCAGTTCGCAAATGATGAACGTTTTAACGGAGTTGACATTCTTTCAATTAGCAGTCTTGAGGTCGCAGCAGGGAGTGTTCCCAAAAAAGAAAGGAGTTCGTTCATAGACTGGAGAGAGAAGATTTTTGATTTATTCTCAGTAGGTCAATCCAAAAACATCGCAAAGCTTTTTGAATTCTTAGATGGAAAGTTTATATTCCCAATGCACTATGTTAGGGTGGCTAATGGCCCACTTTCAGAAGAACATTTGAAGGTGATTTCGATGGACAATGCCTCCTCTGCAGCACTTATGACACTTCAATCCATCGGTGACAATACTGCTATCAATGCTAAGATGAGACCAGATGTTGAGAGATTTTTTAAAACAGGTAAAACTATAATTTGAATACTATGGCAAATAATCATGAACAATTTATGGCATTCCATGATGCCATTAAGGCGACAGCAACACGTCGTGCTACCCTTAAAAAGAACCGCGAGGCATTAAGGATGAGAATCAGAAAGTATTTTAAGGATAATCACAGCGATTATATACAACCCACATTCTATTGGCAGGGTTCTTATGCCATGCACACGCTACTAAACCCCATCAAGGATGAAAGCGGTTTAGGTGCATACGACCTTGATGACGGTATTTATTTTGCAAGTGACGACATTAACGACTGTAAGTCGATAGAGTGGTATCACAAGGAAGTGTACGAGGCTGTCAAAGGTCATACCGAGAACGGAGCCATAGACAAGAATCCATGTGTGAGGGTGGAATATGCCGACGGACATCATGTAGATCTTGTCATCTACTTCTGGAAAACGGATATTGACAAAATCATGCTTGCACACAAAGCAGAGCCTTGGCATGAATCTAATCCAGACGAGATGCTGGCATGGTTCAGTCAGGAATGTAGCAACAAGAGTCATCTACGTGAATTGGTTCGATTCATGAAAGCTTGGTGTGAGTATAAGCGTAGTAAAAACACTAAGATGCCAAGTGGCTGTATCATGTCGATGCTAACCTCAAAGTATTATCATTGGAATGACGAAAACCGCTATGACATAGCCATGCGCGATATATTGAAACGTATGTATGATGACCTTAGTATAGATGGCAACTTTCATTGTTGGAGGCCAGTGGCACCACGTGATGAGGATTTGTTCGGGAACTATTCGGACAGTCAGAAGGACGCCTTCCTAAAAGAACTGAAATCATTCAAGGAAGATGCAGAGAGAGCTGTTGCCAGCAAGAATCAGTACGAGGGTTGTATCAGGTGGCAAAAACATTTTGGAGAGAGATTTTGTTGTTCAACTGCGAAAGATGTTGATGAGGATGCCTCACAGCAGAGTTTCTCTGGTACTATAAAAAAGAATAGTCAGTATGCCTGACATAGAAGCAGTATTGAGTTCCTGTTTGGAAACACTTTCCAAGGAATATGACATAGAAGTGGTGAATCACGTCCCAAAGATAAAGAATTCTCCACAGGGTTACATATGGAAAGTGTTATTATTAGTAGGGATTGCAGACGAGCCACAGGATATTGAGGTTTATATGCATTTCCCCTCCAGTTTTCCTAACTCAATGCCTAACGTCTTTGTAACGGATGACAGGTTTAAACACCTGCCGCATATTTCAGCGAAATCTCGAAAACTATGTACCTATGAGGATGGACTGGTATATGATGCGGATAATGTCGAAGGACTTATTCGTGACAATATCAGTTCAGTGAGACACTGGTTAGAGGACTTCTATGGCCGTGACAATGCCGATGAATACATCAAGGAAATCAGGAGCTATTGGCAAGAACAATATGAAGGGGAGAACGCTGTAGATGACTACTGGATTCTGGTAGGTGATATACCAGAGACAACCTGTGAAATGACAGGCATAGTGTATGCAGACAAGAACCTAAAGGATAGGAAAACGTTTGTAATAAGCATCGTTGCGACTGACAATGACAATAAAACAATAGAATGTATAAAGCTCCAACACGAAGTCATTAACATCCCAGTTCTTTATCTTGCATCACTAAAGATATCAGACACTCCACCATTTTGCATGACAGGACGGGACTTGGTAGATAGAATATCTGATTACAATGATAAAGCGTTGTTCAAGAAATTCCTTAACCGCAACGGTAAGGCCAATATTCTATTTCCAATAGGGATAGATAATGCTATAGGTGGTGTCATAATAAATAGTCTTAATGTGAATAGGAATGGGTTTAGAAACACATCGCTGACCCCATATTATGTGTTGACATCTTTAGATGGGAACAAGAAACTTGAAAGACTTCATGCTTCTGTTTATTCCTCCAATCGTATTGCAAGACGGACAGCAGGTGGACTGATGGAAAGAAGACATTTTTTAATTGCGGGACTTGGTAGTATAGGGAGCAATCTGTGTTACTATCTCAACGGATATAACAATGCTGCTTTTACTCTGACAGACAAAGATTTCTTAACTGTTGACAATATAGGTCGGCATTTGCTCGGCTTTAACGACATCAGCCAATACAAGTCATTTGCTGTTGCAGATTATCTTCAGAAATACAGGCCAGACCGAGATGTAAAGTCCCTTATAGCGAACCTTCAGGAAGTACAGGAAGAAGAAATCAATAGTGCCACAATGGTATTTGTCTGTACGGGCGATGTCATGTCAGAGAAATGGCTTCTTAGTGAGATGACTGCTGGTATCGTTCGGAAGCCTGCAATTTTGTTGTGGTTAGAGGCTTATGGAATATCTGGCATTATGATATACATCAACCCATACGAGGCTGATGCCATACAACGCCTGACAGAAAAGGCAAACGATAGTTTTATGGACTATTGTCTTATCAAACGGGAAGAATATGCTGATGAGAGGAAACTCATACAACGTGATGCTGGATGCAATGGAAGCTATGCGTTGTATTCGGCTAACGATGTGACCATGTTTCTCTCTTCCGTGTTTCCCATCATAGACAGATTATTAGAACGCCCGACAGAATCAAAATGCTACCGATGGATAGGAAATATAGATATCGCACAGGAAAAAGGCATCAGCCTTGTGCAGTCAGAAGGAATGTCAAAAAACACCTTACAGGAACTTCCAGTGTAGAAGTAAGCAACTATCACTTTGAGATGAAACAAGAAGTAATCGATGTGTTGATGAGCCATACACAGTTTGAAGGAAACGAAGAGTGTGGAGTGCTGATGGGCTCTCATGTGGGTGAAAACCGTTACAGGATATGTAAAGTTTCGCCGCCATGTGTTAGGCAGAATGCTCGATGTGTTTGTGAGCGAGATGCAGAAATGGCAAACCGTTTTATTAAAGATGACTTCGAACAGTCAGAGAATACTCGTTTTTATATAGGCGAATGGCATACTCATCCTGAAAACAGTCCTACACCTTCTGCCGTTGATTGTCGCTCAATAGAAGACAACTATCATTCAGCATCGCTTGTTGTACCATTTCTACTCATGGTAATAGTCGGAAGAGAAAGCTTTTATATCAGTGTATATAACGGTAAAGAATTCGTAAAAGTAGAACCAGAAGTAGTGTAAAATAGAAGGTATGAGACTAAAATTTCAGAAAAAACATATTTCAATTGGCATTTCTGCCTTTATCATTTTATCTTGGCTTGGTATTTGCTGTTTCAATCAGTTCTATCCTGAATTGAGTAAATCATGGGGCATATACATGTTTGGCTATTCATTGTTCTTATTGCTGATTAGCATTGGGCTTTGGATGTGGTTGTCATGGGAGGGCTTGACAGCAGGTATTCATAAGATGCACCTTCGACTCTTGGACACCATGAAAAGCTGGTGGGTAAAATTGCTGAAAATGGCTTTCTTGATAATGATGCTTGGAATAGCGGTATTGATGTACTATTGGGCGTATTTAAACATATCAAAGAACCACTACTTGCCAGTTCTCTTATTTTTCTTAGGAATAATAACAATTCCTTTAGTTGAAAAGCTCCTAAAGCTCAAAGAAAACTCATTTTGGGCAAAGAAAATATTGATGGCTATTAGGATTTTTACAAGTGTGCTAGTAGCACTCATCTTTCCTGCTGTCCTGTTCTTTTCTTATCTCGTCATTGCATCGATGTTTTTCTTCATACCCCTTGTCTTCATCATCCTTATGATGTACAACTATGGATGGGAGCTCAATATTGAGGCGGCAAGTTTTGTCTGTTTCGTCATTTTCTCTATATCAATTGTACATCTTTCCACATATACCAAGAAATTTATTTTCTCCATTTTACCATTGATAGATGTAACCAATGGGTATACAAAGCGTTTTAGAGAATTTACTGACTATGTACTTCAAAAAGAACTTTTAAATTTCATAGTCTATGCTCTTTATGCAATATTCCTGATAATATTAGGTGTCAAAGAGCTGGCATTAGGTTCGCCAGTGTTTTCTATAAAGACTGACAGGGCACTAATGCTATCTTTTTTAGTCTATATAGCCATTAACAATATGATTGGTAAGTCGAGAGAAGTAAAAATAACCATTGACGAAGTCTTCAACAAATTCATTCATATCATTAAAGAATAGGTTTCTAGATGTGCTCTGTATCCAATATATTAATCAGCAATCCTGCGGAATACTTTAATGTATCTCACCTGACGGATTATTTCAATCAGCACCTCATCAGGAAGAGCGGTGGTGGTAGGGACAATCTGTCCCCAAGGAAGTATTGGGAGAAATACAACGGGGAACTTTCCACGATATGCCGGAAATGTCTGGACGGGACATACCGATTCAGTTACTACAATGAGAAACTGGTGTTGAAGGGCAGTAACAAGAAGCCTCGTGTATTGTCCATACCCACTGTTCGCGACAGGCTGGTATTGGGAGTGCTGAATGAATACCTTTCTGAGGTGTTTAGCGAGTGCGTAAGTCATGAGATTCCTAATAAGCTGATTAATGAGATAGACAATTATATCAGCACTCATTCAGACAAAAAGATTAGCTTCCTGCGCACCGACTTTCATGATTTTTATGGATCTATCAGAATCAAGTTGTTGATGGACATGCTTCGTTCGGAAATCACGGATGAAAACATAATAGCCTTGATATTCAATGCCGTCACTACTCCAACGGTATCTGGCAGCGTTCCAAAAGCCTTGAGGCGAACCAAGAAGAAAGGAATACCTCAGGGTCTTTCCATCTCAAATATCCTGGCCGCTATCTATATGCACTCGTTCGATGAAGAGTATGGAAAACCGCGTGCTGGACTATATATACGCTATGTTGATGACATCTTGTTCTTAGATGCCAATAAGGTGTCTAAACGTCAGATGCTTATGGAAATCAGACGGCGTAATCTTGGCCTGAAGTTCTCGCCAGATAAGTGTAAAAGCGGTATCATCGGAAAGAACAGCCTCGACTTTATAGGGTATGCTATCAACGAGAAAATCTTTGTGAGACGGAATAATGTTACGAGATTCCTGAATCGCGTTGCTTCATTGGCCACGAAGTTCAAGGAGGGAAAGGATGACCACAGTAAACGACCGCGGTTTATAGAGAAAGATCCGAACTATAATGATTATTACAAGGAGGGGTTCATAGAGTTGCTATCAGGCTTTAAATATGAAAATCATCTTTATGGTTGGATAGCCTACTATCAGGGTATTACTGACATATCTTCACTCTATGGTATGGATAGAGTTATAAGAGAGAATATCTTGAAAGAACTGCCATTGGAAATATTACGCGATATAAACTCCTTAGTAGATACCTATTATGATATTCGAAGGCATGGCGGGAATAAACTTGTTCCAGACTATGATAAACTGGATACAGTCGGGAAAAAAGAGTTCTTCTTGAAAAAGAAAGGTTGGATAGACGGTGGCAGAGATTACACCGATGAACAGATTAATAACTACTTTGAAAGTTACATCCGTCATCTCAAGCGAAGAATGGAACATGATATAGGGACGATATCTTAAACATAAAAATGAGAGAGTCACACCGTATGCATTGTAGTAATATAGATTTCCTTGACTCGTTCATGGAAGTATGTGTAAAAATTTCTGTAGGCAGCATAATTGGCTGCTCTGGCTACCGGTAAGGTGGATTCTTTTAGCTTTATATATGCATAGTGGCTCTCTCTTTATTAAACTAAAATAACAGAAACAATGTATTTAGAAGAATTATCAGACAAAGTGTGGGCGACCAAGAACGCCCGTTTTCTGGCATCCAAAAGGATGGGTCGCAGTCGTAAAAGCTCAACAGCTGCAGTTGCGTTTTTGTCAGCATCTATTATTGCCGTCAATATGCTGGTGTTTTTTGACAAATACAAAAGCGAAGAATGTAGTACGATGATATCGGTAATAACCGTGATTCTTTCTACTTTCTCCTTGGTCATGTCACTACTAATAGCAATGTTGCGGTACGAATACCGGGAAGATAATTATCATCAGTGTGGCTTGGATTTAGAGAACCTTAATCAACGAATTAGGTTAAGGAAGAGTGAAATTAAAGTGAACAGCGAAGACACCAATGCAGAAAGTCCCAAGGAAGATAATGAACATTTTTTGGAAAAGTATTATCGTATTCAGAAGAAATACAACCTGAATCATACGACTTTCGATTATAAGTATTCCAAGTGGAAATCCGAAACGGATGCACAGGGAGTAGGGAAGATTGACAGTTGCAAACAGAAATGCCCACGATTCTTTAAGGCTCTATGGTATTCTTTGAGATACTACATCTTTGATGTCTATTTGTTATATTGGCTTATAGCTTTAGTCCCTATAGCTGCATTAATCTATGTCTTCAGGGGAATAGTGGGGGAGTCCTTTCTTTGAGAGTGTGGCAATGCAATCTGATAACACGCTTCTTAACGAGACTACGGCTCGTTGGCAGTGAGTCGTAATATCGTCCATGACGAAACGTACTATCGTTAACTACAAGAGGCAAATTTTGCTAGCATTAAATGTAGCAATTGCTAGCATTAATGGTAGCAGTTGGAAGTATTAATAGTTGGTCACGCTGAATGCATTGCATCGCCACACTCTCGAAGAGAGAACGCCACACTCAGACCTTTTAGGTCAGAGACATCGCGGAAATCGCAGAAATAGGCTATGTGATCTTTGAAATGGATGAAATATGCAAAAACAGGGCAACACCTAACCTGGCACCCCTGAAACGCCCTTGTGGAGGGCAATTGAGGATGGTTAGGTGTTTTCCAAACAGGTAACCCAACACCTCACCAGATTGATGCCGTCGTTAGTAAGGTGTACGAATTTTTCAATCAGCAACAAGAGGGCATCAATGAGGGTGTAGGGGGGGGCAATTTTTGCTGGTAGGCGGAAGAAAAAATGTTCCATAGTTAAGAAACAAGTGTTGCATGGCTTAGCCGGAAAATGGTGGCTGTGGCAGGTGGTTGGAGAATGTAAAGTTCTTTCATCTCTCTTGCAGGAATGTGTTACCTGTTGGGTTAGGTGTTGGTTACCTGTTTGAGAAACACCTAACGTGGCTTGAAGCCTTTGTACAAGGGCGTTTCGAGGGTGTCGGGTTAGGTGGTTAGGTGTTTTTTGCATCTGGTCCAAAATGTAAAGAGACTGAAGAATGAGAACGAAACAGAAATTATTAGAAATTGAACTAAAATATATATAACTTTCGCATGTAGATATGGTCGGTCTTCGACCTCAAAATTATAAAAAAATTGAATCAAAAAATTATCATAAATATGAGAGAGATAGTGATTTATACGTTAAAGGAGAGTGGTGTCTCAATAGAGGCACTCTATGCCCTGTACCAACAGTCATTCCAGCAATGGCATGAACATCAGATAGTATCACCATTCATCAGTAAGACGTTTGATGAGTTCAGGGAACTCGTAGAGCGTGCAATGGTGTTTGTTGCTCTTGACGTGGAAACGCAGGAGCTGTTGGGGATGCATTGCTTCTACTGCTATCATGACATGCATGCTCTTGGGTTCTTCCTGGCAATATCATCCAAGGCGAAACACCAGGGCATTGCCAGCAGGATGCTGGAGCATGAAATAGTCCTCTTCCGAAAGAATGGCTATCGCTTTCTTAAAGGTAATACGCTGACGGTAGCGACGTGGTCTGTCCGTTGGCACAGGAAGAATGGGTATTACATTACTGGCTATACACGTAATGAGCAAAACAACTATCCTTCGTATCAGTTCAGGAAGCCTATAGCTCTGGATGTCAGACGGCATCCCGGGGATGTCTTCTGGCTTCCAGGTGTTGCACCGCTGACGGCATGTGTTTGCTTTGTCGTGACGTACATCGCGACGTGCGTCTGCA
>ERZ842401.6422-NODE-6422-length-12554-cov-6.893431_pt1 | contig 12554 bp, 10 predicted proteins | sample MGYA00521270_ERZ842401 | MGnify/ENA primary metagenome ERZ842401 (study PRJEB31892, sample SAMEA3878208) | bioreactor metagenome | biome: Moose rumen | place: Sweden | collected 2011-10 | study: EMG produced TPA metagenomics assembly of the PRJEB12797 data set... | reverse complement strand
CCTGACACTTGCCATTGTCCTATTAAAAACTCCCGTGGGCGGCAGCACTGCCACCCTAATCCCATCCGTCAATAATAACACACCCTTTTGTAAGTGACCCCAAAATCTGACGGAAACCGCCACGCCAAGGCGAGGCCCTACAGGCAAGCCACAATGCATTCACATGTGACTTTATCGTTGTCAATCACTTGATTGCAATCGATTACTCTTTTTTTGCCGGACACTGTTTATTAAATAATGTGCCTAATGTGGCACAATTTCCAATAAAAACCATTATCTTTGCAAGTTAAACCAACCATTATTAGTGTAAATCAATGGAGTTCAGGACGACAGTGAAGACCGGCGAGAACCGCGCCTGGTTGCACCACAGCGACAGCGTGGTGCTGCTCGGGTCGTGCTTCAGCGACAACATCGGGACAAAAATGCGTGGGGCGTTCATCAACGCATCCATCAATCCCATGGGCACCCTCTACAACCCCATGAGCATCGCCGGAGCGGTGAACCGCCTGATTAACAATTCGCCTGTTGCAGGCATGCAATTATTCATGCAGGGCGGTGTGTGGAACAGTTATGACTTCCACTCGCGCCACTCCATGCCCGACAAGCAGGCCGCCATCGACCACATGAACCGTTGCATCGAGCAAGGACATGACGCCCTTAGGCAATGCCAGTTGCTCACCATCACCCTGGGGACAGCACTGGTCTACCGCCTGCGCTCCACGGGCGAGGTGGTGGCCAATTGTCACAAGGTGCCTCAACATGAGTTTGAACGCAAGATGGCGACTGTGAGCGAGATGACGCGGGAACTTGACAGCATGTTGACGCGGTTGCACGAGTTTAATCCCGACCTGCACGTCATCTTCACCGTGAGCCCCATCCGCCACATCGCCGACGGGCTGGACACCAACTCGCTGAGCAAGGCCGCATTGCGCGTGGCCATCCACGAGGTAGTGGCGCGCCACAGCGACTACTGCGACTATTTCCCGGCCTTCGAGATCATGCTCGACGACCTGCGCGACTACCGTTTCTACACTAGCGACATGGTCCACCCCAGCGACGTGGCCATCGAGTACATCTGGCAGGCCTTCCAGGCCACCTATCTCGATGACCGCAGCGCTATCGCCGTGGCGCGCTGCGAGCGCATCCACAAGCGACTGCAGCACCGCCCCATGAGCACTGCCCGCGAGACCGTTGACCGCTTCAATGCCGACACCGCCGCAGTGGTGCGCAACCTCATCAAGGAATATCCCTATCTGTCAAACAATCCCGAACTCAAACACTTTACCATCTAGAAAATCTAGATTATCTAGAATAACACAAGACCAGAATGAACTACTCAATCACCGAAATATACAACGTGCTGGAAGTGACCGGCGGACAGATCATCGACGAGGATGCCATCGTGAGCCAACTGCTTACCGACTCCCGATCGCTGACGATGCCCCAGGAGACCATCTTCTTTGCCTTGCGCACCGAGGGCGGCGACGGCCACAACTACATCCCCGACCTCTATGACAAGGGGGTGCGCAACTTTGTGGTCTCGAGCGACTACTATACACTGCCCGAGTGCAGCGGCGCCAACTACATCGCTGTGGAGTCACCGCTCGACGCGTTGCAGGCGCTGGCCACCTTCCACCGCAGGCGCTTCCGCGAACTACCGGTCATCGGCATCACGGGTAGCCGCGGCAAGACCACCGTCAAGGAGTGGCTGTACCAGTTGCTCAAGGAGGACTACCGCATCGTGCGCTCGCCGCGCAGTTATAACTCACAGATTGGCGTGCCCTTGTCGCTGTGGGACATCGACAACAACACCGACCTGGCCATCATCGAGGCCGGCATCTCTACCACGGGCGAGATGGACAACCTGCAAGCCATGATACGCCCCACCATCGGCATCATCACCAACCTGGGCAGCGAGCACAACGACGGCTTCTCGTCGATGGAGCAGAAGGCCCAAGAGAAGGCCAAAATCCTGTTCAACTGCGAGTGCATCGTCTATTGCGCCGACGACCCGCTGGTGACCCACACCATCGCACCGCTCGTCGAGAGCGACGTGGCACAGGCCATGTCGTGGTCGCGCAACCACCACGAGGCACCCCTGCAGGTCGACAGCACCGACCGCACCGAGTCGGCGACTACCATCCACTACACCTATGATGGTGACCAATACTCGGTGAAGATCCCATTCACTGCCGACCGCGACCTGGACAACGCCATCACCTGCCTGGCTGTGCTTCTGCACATGGGCCTGAGTCACGACTCCATCGCCCAGCGCATGGCGGCCCTCACGCCCGTGGGCACGCGTCTCAACGTCATCGAGGGCGTGAACAACTGCACGGTCATCGTCGACAGTTACACCAGCGACTACAACTCGCTCACGCCGGCGCTCAACTTCATGACGCGCCGTGCTGGCAACCGCGACTGCACGGTCATCTTGAGTGACCTGGCCACCGAAACCTATAGCGGCGACGAGCTGTACATCCGCGTGAGTGAACTGCTCAAGACCAAGCGCGTCACACGCCTCATCGGCATCGGCAAGGACATGTGCCGCTACAGCCAATATTTTGATGAACTGCCCATGGCGCGGTTCTACAACGACACGGCCGAATTCATCGCCGACATCGCCAAGGGCGACTTCGACAACGAGACCATCCTCATCAAGGGAGACCCCAGCTTCGGCTTCAGCCAGATTATTGACCTGCTCGAAGCCAAGCAGCACATCACCGTCATGGAGGTGGACCTCAACGCTCTGGCACACAACTTCAAATTCTTCAAGTCGCTCATCAACCCAGGCACCAAGACCATCGGTATGGTCAAGGCAAGCGGTTATGGTGCAGGCAGTTATGAGATCGCAAAGACCTTGCAGGACTGTGGCTGCGACTACCTTGCAGTTGCTGTCCAAGACGAGGGCGTTGAACTGCGCAAGGCGAGCATCTCAATGCCCGTCATCGTGCTCAACCCCAACGGGGTGAACTACAAGGCGATGTTCCAGTACCGCCTGGAACCCGAACTCTACAGCCTCGAGATGGCCCATGACCTCATCAAGGAGGGCAAGCGATATGGCGTGCAGGGCTTCCCGGTCCACATCAAGATCGATAGCGGCATGCACCGCCTGGGTTTCACGCGCGAGCAGATGCCTGACCTCATCAACCTGCTCACGAGCCAGGATGTCATCACTCCCGTGTCGGTGTTCTCGCACCTGTGCGTGGCCGACGAGCCCGATCAGGACGCCTACACCCAGGCCCAGTTTGACTACTTTGATGCCTGCAGTGCGCTATTGCAGGATGCGTTTGAGCATCACATCATGCGACACATCCTCAACACGAGCGGCATCGTGCGTTTCCCCGAGCGTCAGTACGACATGGTGCGCATCGGCATCGGCCTGTACGGCGTCAAGACGCTCTTTGACGGCAGCGAGGACAGCCTCATGCCAGTGTCGGCGTTGCGTTCCATTATCATCAGCATCAAGAACTGGCCTGCGGGAACGACCATCGGCTATGGCCGTCACGGCCTGCTCGAGCGCGACAGCCGCATCGCAACGGTCAACATCGGCTATGCCGATGGTTTTGACCGACACTTCGGCAACGGGCACGTGAACATGTGGGTTGGTGGCAAGTTGTGTCCCACAGTGGGCAATGTGTGCATGGATGCGGTGATGATCGACGTGACTGGCGTCAACTGCAAGGTGGGCGACACGGTCGAGATATTTGGCGAGCATGTCCCCGTCGAGCAGTTGAGCGAGGCGCGCGGTACCATCCCCTACGAGATCCTCACCAGCGTCTCTCCCCGCGTGAAGCGGGTTTATTACCGCGAATGATTCATCATGAGAAAGGCATTTCACGACATATTGATCCTCATAGCACTGGCCGTCCTTGGCACTGGAACGCTCCAGGCCCAGGACATTCTGGCCAATGGCATCTACTATAACATCATCAGCGACACCCAGGTCGAGGTGGCGCCCGCCATCTATCAGGGTGTCAACCACTACGAGGGCTGCATCATCCTGCCCGAGCGCGTGTATTGCGACGGCGTGAACTATGATGTGGCAGCCATCGCTCCCAGGGCCTTCTGGCAGTCGGGAGTGACCGAGGTGCAGATTCCTAACAGCGTGACAATGATCGGCGAGGCAGCGTTTGCCGACGCCGAGTCGCTCACCAGCATCACACTGCCGCTGGGAATGACGGCCGTGAGCCGATACATGTTGGCCGGCACGGCGCTGACCAACGTGGTGCTCCCCGAGGGAGTCACCGACATCGGCATGGGGGCCTTTGAGGACTGCATGCAGTTGCGCACGGTGTTCCTGCCAGCTTCGGTGCAGCGCATCGGCGACAAGGCCTTCGCCTACTGCGTCAATCTCAAGGAAATCTACTGTGACGCCACGACCCCGCCCTTGACAATGGGCGACAACACCTTTGAGGACTGCGACGGCATCAGCGTGATGCTTGCCGACGGTGGCACCGTCAGCAAGTTCCGTGACGACGGTATCTGGGGTGACGATGACCTGTTCACGCTGTGGCAGGACGAGGGACTTGCCGTCACCCCGACCATGCAGCAGGAGAACCTGGGTCAGTCCTGGACAGCACTGAAACTGGACGGCGGCTTGGCTTACAAAATCTATGGTCCTGACGGCTATCTGGCAGCCATCACTGCGGCCGACCGCTACTTCCTGCCCATCGGTGCCATCAGCACCGACTACCTGGTCGTGCCCACCACCCTGATGCGCGATGAGGAAGACCTGCAGCTCGTGGCCACGGCAGCCGCACCGGCTGCTGTCGAGGAGATTGAGCAGGAACCTGTCGAGGACTTCACCATCGTGGGGCATGACGGTACCATCTACATCCTGGGCGACACCCACGGGCAGTGGACGTTCATCTATGACGTGTACGGCAACCTGTGGTATGAACGTCCCGCTGTGAACAACTGGATCAGCCTGCCTGGGCCCCGTGCCTATATCGTGAAAGTGGGCGATACCGTCCGCAAAATATTCTTGGACTGATGCTGAACAAAGAAGATATCGACATCAAGTACATGCGCATGGCGCTCGACGAAGCCCATCGTGCGATGGAGCGTGACGAGGTGCCCATCGGAGCCGTCATCGTGTGCAAGGGACGTGTCATCGGGCGCGGACACAACCTCACCGAGGCCCTCACCGATGTCACTGCTCATGCCGAGATGCAGGCCATCACAGCAGCCGCCTCGACACTGGGGGGTAAGTACCTGATCGACTGCACGCTCTATGTCACCGTGGAGCCGTGCCTGATGTGTGCCGGGGCACTAGCCTGGAGCCAGATTGCGCGCATCGTCTATGGTGCCAGTGACGACAAGCGCGGCTACCACACCCAGTGCACTGCACCGTTCCACCCCAAGACGGTCATCACAGGCGGTGTGCTCGCCGACGAGTGCGCCAAGTTAATGACCGACTTTTTCAAGAAAAAACGACCTCTTAAAACCAAATAGAAATGAGCAAGTCTTTCCTTAAACCGATATTGTTGCTGACGGCCTTCATGCTGGTGGTTGCAAGCGCGTGCGCCCATCCCACCGCCGTCGAGAAACAGCAGCCACGCCCCGCACAGGGCGACACCATCCAGGTCATGAGCCAGGCGATGCAACGCGAGATTAAGAATGTGCTCATCGTGCCCGAGCAGTACTTTGACGAAGGCAAACAAGAAAGCCGTTACCCCGTGTTATATCTGCTGCATGGTGCCATGGGGTGCTACAGCGATTGGGCCGAGAAAGCCGACCTTGATGCCCTGGCCAACAGGTATGACTGCATCATCGTGTGCCCCGACGGCCAGGACAGCTGGTATTTTGACTCACCCATCGACCCCAAGATGCAGTTCGAGACCTACGTGAGCCAGGAACTGGTGGAATATGTAGATAGCCACTACCGCACCCATGCCAACCGATACATGCGTGCCATCACGGGATTGAGCATGGGTGGTCACGGAGCCATGTTCCTCGCCTTCAGGCATCCCGACGTATTCTGGTCATGCGGCACGATGAGTGGCTGCATGGACATCACCCAGCACCCAGGCAGCTGGCACATCAAGGACAGGTTGGGCGAGTATGAGAATAACCAGCAGCTGTGGCGAGAACATGCTGTTTGCAACCTTGTTGACCAAGTCAAGGACTGTCCCTTGAAACCAGCACAGAATATCCTCATCGATGAAGGCCTGAAGGACATCTTCTACAAGAACAATGTCGCCCTGCACAACCAGCTGGTGGAAAAAGGCATTGACCATGAGTTCATCGTGCGCCCCGGCGCACACACTTGGACCTATTGGGTCAACGCACTCGATTATCACATGCTTTTCTTCTCAAAGGCCTTTGACCGCGGCACAAAGCTCATGGCCGAAGAGGTTATCAACAATTAACCACCCACACCATCTACAATAACAATGAAACAACCCAAAATCCTCATTATCTATACCGGCGGCACCATCGGCATGATCGAGAATCCCGAAACCCATGCCTTGCAGCCCTTTGACTTCTCCCACCTGATGGACAATGTGCCCAAGGTCAAGAAGCTGCAGTATGACATCGACAACATCCAGTTTGACCCGCCCATTGACAGCAGCAACATGGACCCGTCGCACTGGCGCGACATCGCCCTGGCCATCGAGGAGCACTACGACCGCTACGACGGCTTTGTCGTGCTACATGGCACCGACACCATGGCCTTTACGGCATCGGCATTGAGTTTCATGCTCGAGAACCTGAGCAAGCCTGTCATCATCACGGGCTCACAGTTGCCCATCGGTGAGGTGCGCACCGACGGCGAGGAGAATCTCATCACCGCCCTGCAGGTCGCTGCCGCCACCGACGAGAAGGGACGTCCGCGCGTGCAGGAAGTCGCTATCCTGTTCGAGAACTACCTGTGGCGCGGCAACCGTGCTACCAAGATGAGTGCCGACAACTTCAACGCCTTCAAGAGTTTCAACTATCCCGAACTCGCCGAGATTGGCCTCGACATCGAGTATAACACCAACACTTTGAGGACCATGCCACCGCGCCCGTTGAAGGTATGCACCGACATGGACACCAGCGTCATGTTCCTGGAACTCAACCCCGGCATGACCGAGCAGACCCTCGACTACCTGCTGCACACCCCCGGCATCAAGGGCATCGTGCTCAAGACCTACGGTGCGGGCAACACACCCAGCCACCCCTGGTTCATCAGGTGTATCCGTGAGGCTGTGGAGCGCGGCATCGTCATCGTGAACGTGACCCAGTGCGTCAACGGCGGTGTGAACTGTTCCCTTTACGAGACAGGCAAGACACTGCTCGATGCGGGCGTCATCAGCGGCTACGACATCACCAGCGAGGCCGCCATTACCAAGCTGATGTTCCTTTTCGGACAAGGCTACACTTCCAACATGGTCAAGAAATACATGGCCAGCGACCTGTGCGGCGAGGTGACAATCCCGTAACACAAGAAACTGAACGCAAAAGGCAAGCCGCCAATCCCGTAATGGGTCCTGCGGCTTACCTTTGTTGTAGGGGCAGGATTGCCCGTTAATAGGTCATGCGGGGAGGCAATTCCTTGGCCTGGTCAATCATGCGTTGCAGCTCGCTCTCGACGGGAACGCGACGGCACAGGTGCTTCTCCTCGTTCACCTCAGCCACCTTGGCGGCAAGGTTGGCAGCCACGCGGTGGCGCAGTTCCTTAACGGTGTCAACGCCGGCAGCCTCGAGCAGTTCGGCAAACTGCGGGCCGATGCCATCGATGCGGAACAAGTCAGCATGGTTTGCCCACTTGAGAATCAGTTTTTCGGGGATTTCGGTCTTCTGAGCAATGATTTTGCGTCCCGTGGGAGCCTCACATGCATCCAGCAGCTGCTCAACGGTGTCGATTCCCTCAGCCATCAGTTTGGCGGCATATACTTCGCCAATACCCTCGATATCAATAATCTTGTAGTTCATAATGATAACACTTTAGTATAATAATGAATAATGCGGTTTCACTCTTATATGATTTCACGCTATAAAATTATAAATTTTCCGTAAAACCAACAAATAATTCACGTATTTTTATATTTCTTTATCAGTTCAAGGCGGCAAGAACGCCATGGTGTTACCACAATTCAAGGCCGCTGGCCTTGTACAGGCCTTCGACCTGCGTTGACGCTTCCAGTGCTCTGGATGACTGCGGCGCGTCCCAGTGTGGAAAAACAAGAAGGTACAAGTTGTTGCACTGTATCCTATGTTTTGTGACAAAAAACCGCAAAGTTGCCTATGTTTTGTGACAAAATATAGAGTTTTTTGCCTATGTTTTATGACAAAAAAAGTAAAATGTTGCCTATGTTTTAGGTAAAATTATTATCTTTGCGGCTGAAATTTAATGGTTTAGAATCATGATACAACGAGAACTCATAAGCAGACTGCGCCAATGGCGCAATAATGAACGCCACAAACCGCTGGTCTTGAGGGGAGCACGTCAAGTGGGCAAGACGACTTTGGTAAATGAGTTTGGCAAAGAGTTCAACATCTGTCTTCATTTGAACCTTGAGCGTGAAGAAGATGCTGCCACCTTTGAGCGCAGTGATAATGTTAATGATATCGTACAATTTATCGCTTTGCGTGAGGGCAAAAAAATTGATTCCCTTAGCGAAACTCTTTTATTCATCGATGAGATTCAAAATAGCCCTAAAGCGGTTGCTTTGTTACGCTACTTCTATGAAGACTTACCGCAATTGCATGTGATTGCTGCTGGTTCGCGTCTTCAATCGCTCATCAAGAGCCGTGTTTCATTTCCTGTAGGCCGTATTGAATACCTATCACTACGTCCATGCTCATTCTTTGAATTTCTATCAGCAATGGGTCATCGGCCTCTCATTCAGCATATCCGCAACCATGATGTGAATTCACTGTTACACAACCAGTTGATGAAACTATTCAATACCTATACACTTGTTGGAGGTATGCCCGAAGTTGTCATGGAATATAGCCGTCACAATGATGTCACGCGCCTATCACCCATCTATGATACGTTGCTGCAAAGTTACAATGAGGATGTAGAAAAATATGCCAAGAATCAAGCCCAAACCAAGGTCATGCGCCACATCCTTAACGCTGGATGGACAATGGGCGGCGAAGCCATCAAGTTTAATAACTTTGGCGGCAGCAACTACAACAGTCGAGAAGTTCATGAGGCGCTGGAAGTGATGCAGCGAGCCTTCCTGCTCAATCTCGTATATCCAGTGACAACAGTTAATGCGCCAGCCCTGCCTTCGCTGCGTCGTTCTCCTAAGTTGTTGTGGGTGGACACGGGTATCATGAATTTTGCCGCCAACATACAGTTGGAATATTTAACTAACCCTGAACTGCTGGACGTGTGGCGGGGACGCGCGGCAGAGCATATCGTAGCACAAGAATTAGCAATTTTGTTAGACAAGCATTATCGGCACAACATGAACTACTGGGTGCGTGACCAAAGAGGCTCTTCTGCCGAAGTGGATTTCGCTTGGCAACAAGGCACTAAGATCATACCCATTGAGGTGAAATCGGGCACCAATTCACACCTGCGATCACTACAATCATTCATGCGAACTCCTGGTGCTGGCAACCTTGCCATCAGGGTTTGGAGCGGAGAAATGAGCGAAGACATTCTCACGACCGATACGGGTCATCAATTCAAACTCATCAATGTTCCTTTCTATTACCTTGGAGTTCTTGATGATTTCATGTCTTGAAGCGGCATAACAGCAGTTAGCGGCTCTTGTGCCATACTACAGAGCCGCCAACTTGTTATCTTAAAATAAGATGTTTACTCCACGGCTTACTCTTCTTTCTTGCAGCAGTCGCAGCCGATGAGTTTCCAGATGCAGGCTGCCAAAGCGCCGCCGATGAACGGGCCGACGATGAAGATCCACAGGTTGCTCAATGCGGTGCCACCCTGGAACACGGCGGGAGCGATGGAACGGGCGGGGTTAACCGATGTGCCGGTGTAGCGGATGCACACCAGGTGCACAAGCACGAGTGACAAACCGATAGCCAGGCCAGCAAAGTTGTTGGTGGCGCCGTTAGTCTTGCTGGTGGCACCCAGCACCACGAGCACAAACACGCAGGTGAAGATCACCTCGGCCAGCAGGCCGCCCATAACTGAAACACCCTCTTGCAGGTCATTGGCACCTGTGCCATCCATGCCCATCACGTTGGTCGTGAGCAGGTAGAGTAATGCGGAGCCGATAAATGCACCAATCACCTGGAAGAGCATGTACATGCCACAATCCTTGGCACTCATGCGGCCGCTCAGGAACACGCCCAGCGTGATGGCGGGGTTGATGTGGCAACCGCTGATGCCGCCGATGGTGTAGGCCATGGCAACCACGGCAAGACCAAAGGCCAATGCGGTACCCACAACGGCGGGAATGTTCATGATGGGGTCACAGCCCAGACTCACGGCAACGCCACAGCCCATCAGTACCAGGACCATCGTGCCGACCATTTCTGCTAAATACTTTTTCATAGTTTCAATAATTGATTTAATATGTTTTGGTTAAACAAGTTAATTTTCTCTTAGAGACACATTTCTTTTTTGGGATGGGCAAACTTAGCAATTTTTAATGAAAAACACAAGAATTTTCGATAAAAACTTACTATATTTGCAAATTCAATAAGCCATCTATCTAAAATAGAGCATAAAACCGATTATTATGAATGTTTCGATAGTAGGGACCGGATATGTGGGGCTGGTGAGCGGCACATGCTTTGCCGACTTGGGCGTCAACGTCACTTGTGTGGACCGCGACAGTCAAAAGATCAACCGCCTCGTCTATGGAGCCATACCCATCTATGAGCCAGGGCTGGACAACATGATTGCCCGCAATGTCAACGACAAGCGATTGGTCTTCTCGAGTGACTACAAGCAGGGCTTCACGGGGCAGGACTTTGTCTTCTGCGCCATCGACACCACAGCAAGCGAGGACGGCTCCACCGACCTCACGCCCATCCTTGACATCGCCAAGGACTTCGGCGAGAACATCACGGGCTACAGCGTGTTTGTCATCAAGTCGACAGTGCCCGTGGGCACCGCCCAGCATGTGACCAAGATCATCAGCGAGACCCTCGAGCATCGCAATGCCAACATCAAGTTTGACGTCGCCAGCAACCCCGACTTCCTGACCGAGGGCAACGGCATCAAGGACTTCATGAAGCCCGACCGCATCGTCATCGGCACCGAGACCGCCAGCGCTCGCCAGGCCATGGAGCGCCTCTACCGCACCATCCTCATGCACAACAACCGCAACGTCATCTACACCGACACCCGCACGGCCGAGATGATCAAGTATGCCGCCACGTCGATGCTCGCCACACGCGTGAGCTTCATGAACGAGATCGCCAACCTGTGCGAGATCGTCGGCGCCGACGTCAACATCGTGCGGCATGGCGTGGGAACCGACAGCCGCATCGGGCCCAAATACATCTTCCCGGGCTGCGGTTACGGCGGCACATTGTTCCCCCAGGACATCAACGACCTCATCAAGATAGGCAGCGAGCACAACCACGACATGGAAATCCTCAAGGCCGTCGAGAACGTCAATAACCGCCAGAAGCGCATCCTGTTCAAGAAACTGAATAACCACTTCAAGGGCGACTTGGCCGGCAAGACCGTCGCCTTGTGGGGACTGAGTTTCAAGCCCGAGACCGATGACATGACCGCCGCCCCCGCCATCGACACCATCAACCTGCTCATGGATGCCGGCTGCCACGTGCGCGTCTATGACCCCGTGGCGATGAACGCCACCAAGCGCCGCTGGAGCACAGTCTACTGCGGCCTGGACATGTATGATGCCGTCAAGGGCGCCGATGCCGTGCTCTTGCTCACCGAGTGGCGGCAGTTCCGCATCCCTGCATGGCAGACGGTGAAAAGCCTCATGAACACACCCGTCATCATCGACGGACGCAACGTCTACGACGGCGACGAGTTGCAGGACCTGGGTTTCACCTACTACTGCATCGGTCGGTAACCACCGCAAGCCAAACCTTGCTGGCCCCACGCCCTAAGGCGCTAAGGCGCTAAGGTTTAAAAAAACTACGTATTTCACGAATTATTACTCTTGGCATCCGCGCCCGATTTGAGCGCGGATGTCAATCGTTTAAGTTGTCGTTATAACACAGGGCGTTGCGGATGCCCATCCCGGTAATCCGTCGACAGGTCAAGAGCCGCGGCGCGTTTAACGCACCACAACCTTGCGGCCCTGGTGGATGTAGATGCCGGGGGTCGTGGGAACCGTGGTGCCCACGGGCTGGCCCATCAGGTTGTAATAATACGGGGCAGCGGGGCGCCGCGTTTTGTCGGCCACCACCTCGTTGATGCCGTCAAAGGCACCCTCGCGGTAGCGCATGCCCTTGTAGATGATCTTATAGTCCTTGAGCATCGCCGACGGCGCGCCGTAGGGCGAGCTGCCCAGCAACAGCACGGTCTTGTGGGTCGTAATGCCGTTCTGGGTCATGGTGAAATAGTTGTACCGCTGGTCGTGGTAGTCGCAGCTAATCAGGTAGCCGTCGGGCCCTGTCACGGTCATGCCTGCCCTGGAGCGGTCGCCGCAGTA
>ERZ842401.6421-NODE-6421-length-12554-cov-12.540523_pt1 | contig 12554 bp, 14 predicted proteins | sample MGYA00521270_ERZ842401 | MGnify/ENA primary metagenome ERZ842401 (study PRJEB31892, sample SAMEA3878208) | bioreactor metagenome | biome: Moose rumen | place: Sweden | collected 2011-10 | study: EMG produced TPA metagenomics assembly of the PRJEB12797 data set... | reverse complement strand
TCTGAATCTCCTTCAATGGCCGATCTGATATTTTCCTTAAGCGCCGGAAGTACAGAGTCCCGTTTCGACCACGCATCGTTTATCGCTGTAACTACTACCGCCTGTAGGTCTTCCTCTCGGATCGTCCGTGCCGGGCAGTCGATTCCGCTGCTTTTCTTCAGCACCCGGCTCACACACCGCCAGACCGTGGACTTGCAGCCTCTGTTGTTCCACTTGATCCTGCGGTAGATGTCACCGCAGTGTCCGCAGACCACGATACTCGACAAAGCATATCTGGCGCTGTAAACTCTTTTCTTTCCCTCGGTCAGGATATTCGCCCTTCGGACGATTTCAGCCTGCACACGGAGGAACACGTCCCTTTCGATAATTGCCTCGTGGCTGCCTTCCACATAGTACTTAGGCGCAAGGCCGTTGTTGGCCACACGCTTTTTCTCCAGCGTGTTCACCGTATAAGTCTTCTGAAGGAGTGCGTCACCGATATACTTTTCATTGGTGAGGATCTGCTTGATATTGCTTTCATACCATTTGGCATTACCTGCGCCGTTTAAAATGCCGTCTGCCTCAAGCCCGCGCTTGATTTGAAGGAAACTTGCCCCGTCCATATACTCTGCATAAATGCGCCGGACGATTTCCGCCTCTTCCGGGACGATGATAAGTTTCCCTTCTTCATCCTTTGTATACCCAAGGAACCGATTGTGGTTGACCTGTACCTTTCCTGCCTGGTTTCGGAACTGGATGCCGAGCCGGACGTTCGCCGACAGAGATTCCGATTCCTGCTGGGCAAGCGCCGCCATGATGGTCATTAAAACCTCGCCCTTCGCATCGAGCGTGTTTATATTCTCTTTTTCAAAATATACGGCAATATTAAGCCCTTTCAGTTCCCTTGTGAATTTAAGACAGTCCACCGTGTTCCGGGAGAACCTGCTGATCGACTTGGTCAGGATCATGTCGATTTTTCCGTCCCGGCAATCTTGGATCATGCGGTTGAATGATTCACGCTTTGCCGTGTTGGTTGCGCTGATTCCATCGTCCGCGTACACTTCGACCAGCTCCCAGTCGGGATTGCCCATGATATAGGAAGTGTAATGCTCGACCTGCATCTCGTAGCTGGATTCCTGTTCCTCAAATTCCGTGGATACACGGCAGTACGCCGCCACCCTGGTTTTCTGCACTGTTTCGGTTTTCTTCTGCGTTCCGATGGTGCGCTTCGGCGGGATGACCGTAACATTTCCTGCGATTGCCATTACCTGATCACCTCATTCCTGACGAGTCCATAGGCAAATTCAGCCTGCTGAACCGGGTCCATATATTTTCTCGGAACTTCCGGCACGGAAAAGCCTACATAGTATGTTGCCCTCGGACGAGGTTTGCCTTTGTTTCTGTCCCTGCCGAGCGCAGCCTCACGCCGGAGTCTTTCCTCCTCTGCGGCATCAAAAGTCTCCTTGTCGATGATCGCCGGATAATTCTCATTTCCGAGATTCTTCTTGTTCTGTAAAATGTGCTTTACTCCGCTATGCTTCAGGGGAAGTCCTGCCGCTTTCGCAGCCGCTTTGTAAGAGCCGCCCAGAAGGTAAACGGCATACATGGTTCTTACCAGTTCCGCTTCTTCCTCGTTGATGACAATTTTACCGTCAACGACTTCATAACCCATAGGTGTATGCTTCATCTTAATCAATCCTTTCCCGGAAGGTGGGTCCGCACTTCAGCGCAAACCCTACTTCCGTTCTGCTGTAAATCACGATATGGTCGACAAAGGCGGCAAACAGTTCATCGTCAAATTCGGTGAGCGTATCCTCCTGTGCCGTATAACGCATCAGATCCGCAAGGTTATCTCTGCGCTTTTTATCGGCGTCGACCGTATATGTCTTTTTCTCCTCGAGAAGTTCCTCTTCCTTTTTGAGGAGCGCGTCGTTTTCTTCCTGGTACACGACCGGGTCAAGCAGTCCTTTTGTGAAAAACTGCAGGATCTGCTGTCTCCGCTGAAGATTCTGTTCGAGAAGGGAATCCAACTGGTCGATCCTCTCGATCCTTGCTCTGGTATGCCCTTGTCTCAGCATGACCGAATATGGGATCAACACCTTATCCCTTGCGAATGTCAGCTTGTTCATCATCGTAACGAAGGCGCCTCGTATTGGTTCTTCCGGAACCGATATCATTCCGCAGGCGTTTTTGTCTTTCACATGGGTCTGGCAGGCGAATCCGAAATACCCGTACAGCTTTACTCTTTTACACTTTCCGCCGCACTCGCCGCAGATGATCTTGCCGGAATAGACATAACGCTTTTTATACTTTTCCGGATTATCCCGGATACCTTTTTCACTTGCGTTCAGATCTATGATCGCGTTTGCCGCTTCGTGCTTCTCCCTGCTGACAATGGCCTCATGGTGATCGCGGTAATAGTACTGTGTGCGCTCTCCGTTATTATCATGCCGGGTAAAGCGGTCATCCGTATAGGTTTTCTGGCACAGCACATCGCCCTTGTATTTTTCATTCCGAACCATACCGCTGATGACTCCGCTGTTCCACCTGCCGCCTCGCTTTGTGTGAATTCCGGCATCATTCAGTTCTTTTGCGATATCCCTTGTGGATTTGCCGGAAAGCAGTTCATCAAAGATCCATCGGACAACGTCCGCCTGCTCCTTGTTGATGACCATCTTTCCATCCACATTCTCGTAGCCGTATGGCGGATAGCCGATTTTGAACGTGCCGTTCTGGTAGCGTTTCTGGATGCTCCACTTGTTGTTCTCCGCAATGGAGTGGGATTCGCTCTCGGCAAGGCTTGAAAGAATGGAGAGCAGAAGTTCGCCCTCCATCTTGCCGGTGTCGATTTTTTCTTTCTCGAAATAGATGTAAATGCCTTTCTCGCAAAGCCGTCTGACCGTTTCGATGCTGTCTACCGTGTTACGGGAGAAACGGCTGATGGATTTCACAATGATGTAATCGATCAAACCGGTATCGCAGTCTTCAAGAAGGCGGAGCAGACCGTCACGCTTGGCCATCGATGTTCCGCTCACGCCTTCGTCGTAATACAGTCCGGCATATTCCCAGTCAGGCCGCGCCTTGATGTATCGCTCGTAGTGGTTTTTCTGCGTTTCCAGGCTGACCAGCTGTTCATCGGAATCCGTGGATACCCTCGCATAGGCAGCGACACGCAGCTTTTTCCTACTACTGTCCTTTGCCGCCTCGATCTTCGTTATCCGTTTCATTGCCTCAACCTCCTTTCAGTCGGGGTAGTCTATACATCACTCTTTTTGCCCGAAATAGCAACTCATTTACGGGATTATCTTCGATATAAACGGGGAGAAAGATCGGCGGTTTTTCGCCATGATCTTGTCGAATTCGTCAGAGGAAATCAGTCCTTCATCAAGCAGTTTTTTCGTCAGCTGTTCCGCAAGAAAATAGTTGTATTCATTCTGCATTTCTTCATTTGTCGGCTTCGGGACATCCGCTGGATTTACCCTGCCGTCTATCGTCTGTGTTACCTGCATAGAAAAACACCTCCTACCAGGTAGCCTTGGCAGGAAGTGAAATCTGACGGTTTGAGGAAAAATATCAATCTTTTCTGTAGAAATCACAGACATACCCATCGGCGCGGAGCAAAAGCCCCTCTGCCCAGGGAGGAACACGAGCCATCTGCTCACACAGGACTTCCAGGCTCATCTTCGGATCAGCCTCGATGATCAGTTCGTCATGCACGTGGGCTACAATGCTGCAGCACCGGAGCGTCTTCATGGCATACATCAGAATATCCCTTGAGGTGGCCTGCACGATGTTCTCCACGAACTTGGGACCGTAGCTTTCGATGCGCTCCCATTTCTTTGTGCCGCCCACGCCCTCATAGGTGACGGATTCACCGCCAAAACGGTTCTCGCCCATGCGAGGTTTCACATAGGCAAGTCTGCGCCCGGAAGGGAGGAGGATGAAGAGCATCCCACTCTGATAATAAATCTTCACGCCTTTGACCGTCTGCGGCTGATGCTCCTTTATGGCTTTCTTCACAGCCGAATCCACATCCCACCAGAAGCGGACGATATGGGGATTGGACTGTCGCCATACATTCACAAGCGGCTGCAGTTCTTCTTCGGCAAGCCCCATGTCAAGAGCGCCCATTGCCTTAAGCGCACCGACCGATCCGCCGTAGCCGAGCGCCAGTTCTGCAATCTTGCCCTTCTGACGAAGATGCCCGTTCACGCCGTGTTTCTCCACAGGGACTTTGAACATCTGGCTTGCGGACGCGCAGTAAATATCACCGCCGTCCTGAAAGACCTGCGTCCGCCAGTCCTCTCCGGCAAACCAGGCAATGACACGAGCCTCGATTGCGGAAAAATCCGCAACATAGAACTTCTGCCCGTCAGCCGGAATGAACGCAGTCCGTATCAGCTGAGAAAGCGTATCCGGGATATCGTCATAGAGCATATCCAGTGCATCCATGTCGCCGAGGCGGACGAGGCTCCGTGCCTGCTCCAGATCCGTCATATGATTCTGCGGCAGATTTTGCAGCTGCACGAGCCTGCCGGCAAATCGCCCTGTCCGATTGGCTCCGTAAAACTGGAACATCCCTCTGCACCTGTTGTCCGCACAGGCGGCATTCTGCATCGCCTGATACTTTTTCACCGATGATTTGGCAAGCTGCTGTCTGAGTGACAGAGCCTCCGACACCTCACCGTCCGTCTCCTCGATCAGCGCCGCCACTGCCTTTTTCCCAAGCGTATCCGTCTCCAGTCCGTTGCCGGAAAGCCACTCTTTCATCTGTGACACGCTGTTCGGATTCTCAAGGTCGGTCAGTTCCTTCATCGCGGCGGTCAGCCTTTTGCGGGACAGCTCATCAACAGCGATGGCCTGTTCAACAAACGGCATATCCACACGGATGCCTCTGTCATTGATCTCCTGGTCGATGTGGTATTCATCCCATATCTCTTCCGGCACGGGGAACTTCGACAGTTTCTCACATATCTGCATCTCCGTTTCCACATCGCGGATGTTATACGCTTTATACCGCTCCCATTTTTCCATGTCATGCTCCGGCAGGTTTCTCGTGCGACCGCCGTTTGCCTTGGTCGGGCTGCACGGAACGGAAAAATAACGGATCAGGTCTTTACCTTCCGTCAGCTTCTGCTTTTCAAGCCCCAGCACCGCGCCGACTCCTTCCAGGGAGAGAGGCAGACCCATATAGGCCGCCCACACCATTGAACAGCGCCACGACTCCGGATTAAGAAATCGTGTGCATTCCCTTGAGAGCGGATGATTATCATGGAACGGGTCAAGGCTGATGCCCCTGTCCAACAGATATCTGGAAAGGCATACACGCTCGAACTGTGCGTTATGCGCCCATTTGGTCACGGTATCGTCCGTCAGAGCGTCAAGAACCGCCTCCGGGATCTCCTCGCCGCAGGCAAGATCGACCGTGGTCACAGACGCCCCGTCCACACTGTATCCGAACAGAAGGATCTCAAAATCCGGGCTTTCCGCATATTTGTATACACCGCACTTCTGCAGGCTGACGGAGGAATATGTCTCGATATCAATTTCTATATTCTTCATGACGCCTCCTATAAAACCAGGCGGCGAAGTTGCCTCCACCGCCCGGAACACTGTTACTCCTCGGATGCTTCTTTTCGTGCCGCCTCTTCAGCGCGTCTGCGTTTCTTTTCCCTGTGATCCTCTACCGCAAACTTGATCAGAACGATAATGTTGCCGATAAAGGAACCCATCACCGCGCCGAAGCACACCGCAAGCATCAAACTCTCTGCATGTGTCATGATCTGCGCCCTCCTTATGACAGGAAGTCATCGTCATCGAGGGTAGCGAAGTCATCCGCAGCGTTCGTTCTGCCGCCGAGAGGCTCTCCGTCACGCACCTTCTGGATGTTGCCCAGACCGCATGCGATACCCTTGTTGCCGTTGCTGTTGAAAGCATAAAAGTTCAAAGAGACGCGGGCATAGCAGCCGGAGTACACCTCGCTCCTGTCAAGGATCGGCTTGACCGCCCTGTCAACGATCTGGGGAGCGGTATTGGAGTTGGCGTTGATGAAGTAATGCCCCTTGTAGGCTTCATCGTCACGCTCCGCATCTCCGTCACGGAGAGGCAGCTTGATGGCAGCCTTGTTGGGCTTCTTTCCGCCGAACTTGGCGATGCCCTCTTCGATAGCCGCATCGATAGCAGCGTTGATCGCATTCACCGTAGCGGTATCGTCCTTCGGAATGAGTACGGATACGGAATACTTCTCCGCACCGCCGTTGATGGATACCGGCTCCCATCCGTGGAAATAAGAGAGCCTCGTGTTCATGCCTGTGATAACCTTAGTCTTGGAATTGTTGTTAGCCATTTTACATTTCCTCCTTGATTTCGTTAAATTCGTTTATGGCGTTTGTTACGTTCATTGCCGGACGCTTATCCGTATTCGGAACCAGTGTCGGCTTGCCCGGCGGTTTATAGATGAGGCCGCCGAGAACCTCTTCAAACTTTGCCTTGCCCATCAGTTTCTGCATCTCGGTCAGTGTGATGAGCGACTTCCTGTAGATGTCCTTGTATCCGGCTTCTGTGGCGGCCTCCGCGACCTTCTCCTCATCCCGGTACTTCCGGACGGAGCGACCCTCGACCACCTTGAATCCGTTCCACTCCTTGCCGTGGTTTACGGCAGCGTCAGTGGCATAAGCCGTGATCTCGTTTGCCCACCTGGTAAGGTCGGGAAGGACGGAAAGGATATCTTCGATCTCCGCATCCGTCAGAAGCGGCGGGAGCCGGAACTCCGACTGTGCCAGTTTCAGCTTTTCCTCTGCTCTTGCTCTGCACCTGACTGCGGCACGGCAGAAAGTACACCACTCTCCGGGGAGATATTCGCCCTCGCCGTTATAGGCCATCTGCGCTTTCGGCTTCAGCACGTTCTCCGCCCAGGTTTTGAGTTCTTCTATCGGAACCGTCCACGTGCTGACGTTTTCGCGCCTCGGCTGGAAGATGGTCATGGACACCTCTTTGATGTCATAGAGGGCATCGTAGAGTTCCAGAGCGCCCAGAGCATACAGTTTCATCTGCGGATTGTCCTCCGCCTCGACCAGGATGCCCATGCCGTATTTGAAATCCACGATGTGCAGCTTCTCATCCGAAATGATGATGCAGTCCCCGGTGCCAAAGCCGTCCGGTACATAGCAGGAGAAATCCAGATGCTGCTCGATCAGGACGATCGGGTCTTTGCAGTGCTGTTTTGCCTCTTCGACCTGCTCCATGATGAAATCCACATAGGCATCGGAGCATTCTTCCATCTCATCGGAGTCATAATCGGATACCGGGCGTCTGCTCCTCATGCGCAGAGCTTTCTTCAATTTGTGTTCACACAGGGCATGCGCTGCGGTCCCTTCTTTTGCTGCCTCCGACTCGTTGTCGTCAAACTCCTGCTCCAATCTCGCGGACGGCGTACAGTTCAGCCACCTGTGAGATCCGGAAGGAGGGAGGATGGAATGTTTCTTCATCACAGCACCTCCGCATCGGCAAGCACCGCCGGGTAGTCCTTCGGATCGATACCGCTGAGTCTGTCTGCGCCATATTTCTGGATAATGGCTCTGACCTCTGCGGTCTTACCGCTGCGGCTCTTATCCGCCAGAACGCCGCGCACCTGTTCCAATGTGATCTCCGGCTGCTTCTCCGCTTCTGCCTTTTCCGGCTTCTTCGGTGATTCTTCCGGTACTGCGGCAGGCGTTTCAGTCTGGGACGTTTCAGCCGGTTCGTCAGATGTCAAAGCATCGCAGACCGCCTGGATACTGTCCGCAAGGGAACGCATGTCGTTTACCACATCAAGAAGTAACTTGATCCTGCTCATTTGTGCTTCCTCCTTCCTTTGTCTCGCAGATGGCGATCTCGCCTACGGAATCTCCCGGTATCAGGACGGTCACTCTGCGTTTGTCTCCGAGGAGAAATCTCAGAAGCCGTTCCCTGACCGTGAGATTGCGGCAGGTCACGATCCCGCCCGTCTGCGGCTGCTTTGAAACACTGATCTTCAATTTGTGCTTCATGGCTTTTCGCTCCTTTCCGAGGGTCTGTCATCCTGCCCTCTATCAGGTAGCCTTGGGAAGGAGGCAAATCTGACGTTTTTGAAAAAGAAAATAAAAAAAAGACCTGCAGGTTCTCCAGAGAGATGACCTACAGGTCTGTATAATCAGTATTTCGTTGTATTTATCTTATAAAGTTAGTCGCAAGTCTGGCTTCTTCCTGCTCGGGCAATGCGACTCCGTTTTTATCCCCGGCTTCTTTCAATTTCAGAAGCCAAGCCATATTTCTGCCCAGATACCGCATGATCTGAAGTCCTTCCTCATCCTGCATAACCTCTTCCGGCGTGTTGCCGTGAACCATGTTCCAGTAACGGGAAGTGGCAATCGGCATCTGCTGATGGAAGAAATATTTATTCATCTGGTCAAGTGCGGATGTGGTTCCTGCTCGTCTTGCAGACACGACTGCGGCGGCAGGCTTGAAGCGGAACGGATGCGGATTCTGCGCGGATGCAGAAAAGAACACCCTGTCCATAAAGCTCATCAGGCTTCCGTTCATTCCGGAATAATAGACCGGCGAGCCAAATATAAAACCATCATAATCGGTCGCTAAAGCCGTGAATTCATTTACCTTATCATCAAACACACACTTCTGCTTCTTCGCACACTGAAAGCATCCGATACAGCCGCCGATAGGCTTATTGCCGATCCAGTAAAAGTCCGTCTCAATGCCTTCCTCATTCAATGCAGACGCCACCTCAGAGAGTGCGGTATAAGTACATCCCTTCTGATGCGGACTTCCGTTTATCAATAACACTTTCATCTGCGTCACCATCTACTTTCTCAGACATTCTTTCATGATATCTGTCACTTCGGCTGTGCTAAGCGAGGTTTCAATGTCAATGTCAGCAACATCCTCTTCAGACACAGTTCCATCAAAATACATATCTACGCCCATTTCAGAAAAGAGTGTCACAAGTCTGTCTGCCGAGTCAGCAACATCTCCCTCGTACCCGAAAGCATCATATAAAAATGAGCGAATATCTTCTTCATGATACTTTGCCATCGCTTTCAGGAAACGCGGAAAAACAGATGTCAGGCTCTTTCTGTATGTTGCGTCAAAGAGCACCTCTGGCACAAACTCTATTTCATAAATCTCATAGGCGTAGTTTTCTTTCTTTCCAAGCCCAAGTCTGCTGGAAGTTGAAATCGATGCACCGTAGAGGATCACGCCTCGTGAATCTTCATCGTTAGGATTATCCTTTAAGCGTTTCACTGCTTTCAGAACATTTTTGATCACTGAAATGCCAATGTCGTAGGATACAGGATTCTTATCGCCAAGTGTCGATGCGCAGAGCTGCACAAGCGTCACAAGACCTGTATATGCTGTCATCTCTTTTCCAAGAGACATGGAGTATTTGGGAACAAGGATAGCCACATCAGCCGCAATTCCGTATGCAGTTCCGAAGTCGCCCGTGCGCTTATCCGCCGATACAGCACCAAGGCCGTATTCGGAACCACTGGAAGGATAGGTAGGCATTAAAATCAATGGCATTTTTTCAAGCCCATAAGGATTTTTTCTGCCTTTCACATAGTCCCAAAGGTCTGCTTCATGGCATGTGCCGAACGCAATCAACTTAGAGCAATCCATGATCTGTGCGCCACCCGCACCAATAATCATCTCGATGTTATTGTCTTTGACGATCTTGATGCCGCGTTCAATATCAGACAGTTCTCGTGATGCGCCGGAAAGCTCATAAAACTCGCCGTTTCCGTCAGAAACAGCTTGCTTCACATCGTCGTAGCAGCCGTTTTTCTTTACCGAGCCACCGCCATAAACAAACAGCACGCGCTTTCCTCTCACATATCCTGCTATGTCTCCCACAGGATTGCTGCGATACAGTAACTTTGTATCATTTCTTAATTGAAAATCCTTCATAAGACCTCCGTATTCTTTTCATAATTCCTGATTTGCTTTCCTCAGTCGTTCCAGAACCAAAGCAGTGCATTGAATGTATATTGATTCGACGCTTCCGGTCTGTGAGTGCCGCCCTCATATATTCTGTAGGAAACATTTCCATCGATCTCGTTATTTGCCAGATGGAACGTATCGCTGTACTCATTCACCATGCTGTTTATCTGATAAGAAAAGCCGGATGCCGCAAAATCCTCCGTTCCTGTTGCAGTCCAGATGAAGAAATCCTCGTCTGTCCACCCGGAGGCTCTGACAACGGCATCGATCCATGCCCCGTCACCCATATTGCCGCTCATGGGCATAAAGTAGCGGAAATAGTCAAGGCAGTACTGAAAGGTGTGCCATGTATTCACACTGCCCATGGAAAAGCCGCCAAAGCCCCGGTGGTCACGGGTAGCTTTCAGGTTTTCAGGCGAAGTATCATAGTCCGCCCATGTATGGTATCTGCCCTCTACGGCAGGGATCAGGTCATTCAGTAACTCGTTGTGAAACTGATCTGTCAGCTGCAGGGCAAGGCTGTAATCCCAGCTGTCCCGTCCGCTGGTATTGTTATAGGTCGGACATACCAGGATAACCGGCTTCATACGTCCGTCCTGGATGGCATGATCTACAGCATACTTTAGCTCTGACGGCTGTCTGTCCGTTCCGAGGACGGTTTCTTCATTGCTCCAGCCGCCATGACTGAGATAGAAGATATTATATGCCTGACTTTCATCATACCCGTAGGGAAGATACACCCACGCAGTCTTTAAAAGCTTCTGACTATGCTGGTCATAGGAAAAGGACTCCCATGTCTCATAATCCAGCTTGACAAGCGCTCCTTCCTGTGCAGCAGGCTTTCTGTATTCCGCAGAGATGACTTCCAGTTCTTCCGGTATATCTCTTGCATTTTTTGTAAATGGTTCCATTGTACTTTCCTCCGCCCGCGCTTCTGTTTCTTTTATTGTTTCCTGTTCTGCGGCTTCTTTCGTTTCTGTTGGTGCCGCAGCTTCCTGACCACTTCCGCAGGCCGCAAGAGTTAAAAGAACCACAATGGAAAGCAGGAGTGAAAATATTTTCTTTTTCATAACGACATCACCCCCGCTCACCATTTAATCCACGCTTAGTTTCTTTGCTTCCTGCGAATTTGTTACCATGCCCTTATAAGCAAACCCATACAGTCCAGCAAATCGGGACATGGTGAACTCACATGCTTCAAGCTGCCATTTCTCCGGTGAGGCACCCTGCATGATGAAATACAGATTCTTGCCGCCAAACTCGCCCTGTCCGATGGGACCATAGCAGCGATCAAGAAAATTTCTCATAAGACCGCAGATATTATGCCAGTATAATGGCGAACCCATGACCACGGTATCCGCCTTGCGGATCGCATCAATAACTTCATTAAACTGGTCATCCGGATATTCCTGACCATAGGAATAGATTTTATAGTCGATGAGATTTAAGGTTGCGTACTCTTTTCCGGTAAGCAGTTCCTTCGCCAGCTTTGCCGTGTTGCCGTTCTTATTCGGACTTGCGTTGATAAACAAAATGCTCATTTTTCGTTTCCTCCATTATTTCCTCACAGGAGAGCCGCCGAATACTGCCGACATCTCCATGTGATTCAGTTTTTCATCAATGCTTAAGACCTCTTCCGCTGTCAGGGTGATCTCCACCGCACCAAGATTTTCTCTGATGCGCTCTGCTTTTCTCGAACCGGGGATTGGAACGATATAAGGCTTCTTGCAGAGCATCCATGACAAGGAAATCTGCGCAGGTGTGGCGTTCTTTTCTTCCGCAAGATTTCTGATCAGCGAAAGAAGTTCTCTGTTCTGTTCAAACGCCTCATCAGAATACTGTGGCATAGCGCTGCGATAATCCGCTTTATCAAACTGCTCACCCTTTGCAAAGGCGTCAGAAAGAATGCCGTTGGCAAGCGGAGAAAAGGCCACATATCCGATATTCAGTTCTTCCAGAACCGGGAAGAGGTTCTCATGCCATCTTGCCATCATGGAATACCGGTTTTGAATGCAGGTCACAGGACATACTTCATGTGTCCTTCGAAGATATTCCTCATTTGTCTCGGAGATTCCCCAGTGAAGAATTTTCCCTTCCTTTATCAGATCGGACATGACGCCCGCCACTTCTTCCGGCTCTACATTCGGATCGATGCGGTGCTGATAATATAAATCTACGTGATCCATACCAAGCCGTTTTAAGCTGCCTTCGATGGACGCTCTTATCGTTTCCGGGCGTGAGTCCAGGACAAGCTGGCGGTTCTCATGCTTAACGCCGCACTTTGTGGCAACTTTTACCTGATTCCGATATGGAGCAAGCGCCTTTCCTACCAACTCCTCGTTGTAGCTGATACTCCCATCTGCCTTTTCACCGATATAACATTCAGCCGTATCAAAGAAGGTATAGCCCATTTCCACAGCCTGCCGAATCGCGTTAATGGCTGTGTCCTCATCTGTTGCAGTTCCGTATGCGTGGGAAAATCCCATGCAACCCAGACCAATAGGCGACACCTCCAGGTCTTTTCCTAAGATTCTGTTCTTCATAAATATCTCCATCAATAATCTGTTGTTATGCTGTAGCTTTCTGTTTTCTCCACTTCTGCA
>ERZ842401.6419-NODE-6419-length-12555-cov-16.013040_pt1 | contig 12555 bp, 8 predicted proteins | sample MGYA00521270_ERZ842401 | MGnify/ENA primary metagenome ERZ842401 (study PRJEB31892, sample SAMEA3878208) | bioreactor metagenome | biome: Moose rumen | place: Sweden | collected 2011-10 | study: EMG produced TPA metagenomics assembly of the PRJEB12797 data set... | reverse complement strand
GGTTCCTCACCGCTGAAAAGCCTGGAGCTTCGGCTTCAGGCTTTTTGCGTGTCTTGTAGGGGCTTTCGTGTCTTTTTAGGGCGATATGGTTAGCGGTATTTTTGCAGTGTAATTTTCAATTGTCATCTTTCAATTATCAATTTCAGATGCAGCTCATTACATCTAACGAACAACTCTTGTCACTTCTGCCTAACACGGTGACTGCCGTGAAGGGGGAAACACCGCTCTTCGATAAGATGACCCCATTCCTCAGCGCAGCTGAGCAATGGCTGGCGGACAATTTTACCTCGGAGGAGGGGTTGTCGGTCATCGCGGATTTGGAGGCTTCGCATAGAACGCGGATACTCGCCTGCCAAATCTGTGCCTACGATGCCTTCTACCGTGCCATACCACACCTGGATGTCATCCTTACGCCTAACGGCTTCGGCATAGTGAGTAACAGCAACATCGCTCCGGCAAGCAAAGAGCGCATCGAGCGGCTGATGGCTTCACTGCTTGAGCATCGCGACCGCTTGCTCATGCTGTTTACGCCGCGCCTCGTTGCCGTAAAGGGGTGGACAGAATCGGAACAGGGGCGTTTCTTCTCTGCCACGATGTTGCCTAACATGGATGTCACGCTACGTTTCCCGAAACCTTCGGGAAGTCGCTGGGAGAAATACCTTGCGCTCCGCGACGCGGTGATTCCCGTTGAGGAGTTCTTCGCAAAGCAATATCTCTCCAAGGAACTGTTGGAGGTGCTTCGCTACGAAGTCCTGACTGGGCACTTCCGTTCTGCCTTGCATCAAAGGCTCTGTCGCATTCTCCAAGCGGTAGAGGTGCGCTGCTTGTCAAGCGGCGACCCTACCGCGTCGATGCATTTTGAGCTTCGCTCTTCCTCCAACACGACTCGGCATAGCTCAAACGAGTTTGGCTCTGCTCTCGCTGCTCTGTCGGTTGAGCATGATGCGCTCTTCGACATCGTGAACACCATCCGCGACAACCCGGAGGAGTTCCCTGAATGGCATTCGTCGGCAACCGCCGAACTGTATGCCCCTGCTGTCTTCGAGAATAAAAAGGATAGCCAGGGCTATTGGTTCTGAGCCGTCTGCTGTCTTTTCCGCACACTGGCCGTTTATCTACCTTCGCAGCAGATAAACGGCTTTTTGTATGCGTCAAATACTCAATATTTCTATTCCTAAGTCGTGGCAGGAACTGCCCGACAAGGAGCTTCGCTTTGTGTTCCGATTACTGCAAGGCAATTACTCTATCACGCAGATAAAGACGCTTTGCCTGCTTCGCTGGGGACAATTGAAGGTTGTCCGCAGAGAAGGGGCTGTCTTTATCATTCGCCATCAAAAGAAGAATTATCCCCTTACTGCTTTGCAGATTATGGAAGTCTGCGGTTTAGCGAGAGCCAATGAAGCTGGTTTCAGTGGCCGAGCGCAAGCAGACTCGAACGGAGTTCAAAGCACAGAGGCATTGGCATGGCTCGGCGACTTTCCGCAGTACCCAGTCCGACTGTCGCGGATTGGGATTTACCGCCCCGTCCGGGCTGATTTCCAAAATGTCAGCTTCGGGGATTTCCTGGCTCTTGATAATCTCTATCAAGGCTATCTCCAGACACAACGCGAAGAACTGCTGCATGACATGGCGCTCATCATGTATCAGACGCGGCATATTCATCTTTCTAAGGTGGAACAAATCAATATATTCTATTGGTTCACATCGCTGAAACGATGGTTCGCCAATATGTTCTCGCACTTCTTCAAGATGGAACAAAGTGGCGAGAACGGTTCCACCGTACTTTCATTCAAAGAGCTTCAGCAGAATATGAATACGCAGATCCGCGCACTGACGGGTGGCGACATCACCAAGGAGAAGGAGGTGCTGGCGATGGACTGCTGGCGTGCGCTCACAGAGCTTGAAGCCAAGGCTGTCGATTATGAAGAGATGAAAAAATCCACAAAATCATAAACACATATTGTCATGGATAAACAGTTTACTCTCAAATTGCAGGAGTGGTTGAATACGCCTGCCGAAGGACGGGATTACGAACAGGGGGCGTTGCTCGTGCTGCAACTCACGAACAACAAGATTCTCTATCGGAACATCAGCCGTGACCCGAAGCGTCACGCTGAGTTCATCGAGTTCAAAATCAAACGCTATCTCCAGTACCGACTGCAAGACCTTACTCACGAGGAGGTACAGGACATGCAGCGGAAAGTCGATAGCATAGCGGTAGAACACGCTCTGGATAAAACACCTGCGCCCACCTCGGAGCAGGGCGACACGCCCAGCACGGAGGCAGCGCAGTTCAGAGCCGGTAAGCGTGCCGACCACGACACGCTTCCCCCAGAGATACAGGCGCTCTTCGTCGAGAACGCCGACATCATGCGCAAGATGCGTGAACTGCACCTGCAGCTCCGCAATCTCTCTACACAAAGTTCCACTTGCCCGGATTCCGACCGCTATCCGTTCCTCAAAGAGCTTATCGAACTGGACAAGCGGTATCATCACAATTGGCAGGTGTACGATAACTTCACGCCGGAGCACACGGAAAGCAGCGCAACTGCTTCCCTTGAACAGGGAGGTGTTGCAACCACCTCGCTGCCCAGTGCTAAGGCGGAAGTATTGCTGACCGAGGAAATGACGAACGAAGCAAGAGCAGAGGGAGCTCGCTCACTTTGCCTTGCAAGGAGGAATAAGTTCGAAGAACAAATCCGCCAGCAACAGAAGAACATCCTTCGACAGATAAACCTGTCCAAAGGACGGTATAAGAAGAATCCTTCAGCGGAACTGAAGGATAAGATTGCTACGCTGTACGGACAGCTTACCGCTCCATCGGATGCGCTCACTGCCGATCTCAAAGCGTTGGGCATCGTCTAATCTCATTCCTCGCCGTATGAAAACAACAACGAAAATTCAGTATTTCATCGCCGTGGCTGCTTTCATCGCGGCCATCGGCTTCGGAATGGCAGGGTTCATCACCCCGCCTCCCGGTGAGGTACATGACTCGGTTCTGTACCTCATTGCACAGTTCCTGCTGCTCACGGCATCCATACTGGGTGTAGGTGCCATGTTCGCTTCGCAGAAACATTCACTGCAAAAGAAGTTCAAGCAGATGGAGGAAAAGGAGGAGGAAAAATAATGCGCTCCATCAATAAAATCATCGTTCACTGCTCGGCTACGCCGGAGGGCAAGGATTTTACCGTCGAGGACATCACTCGCTGGCACAAGGCGCGTGGCTTCCGGACGATAGGCTACCACTTCGTGGTCTATCGCGACGGAAGCGTCCACAAGGGGCGTCCCGTCGAACAGGTGGGAGCGCATTGTCTGAAGCATAATGCTCATTCCATAGGTGTATGCTACATCGGTGGCTGTGCCACGGATGGGCGTACACCGAAGGACACACGAACGCCCGAACAGAAGGTGGCGCTCGTGAAACTCCTAACGGAACTTCACGTTCGCTTCCCTCATGCCACGATACACGGGCATCGGGAGTTCGCGGCTAAAGCCTGCCCGTCTTTCAATGCCACGCTCGAATATAAGAAACTGACCACAGTCATACTTCTTATAATCGCGTGCATCTTTATGTCTGCGTGTAAGTCCACGCAGCGGACGCTCGAAGAAAAGGTAGATAGTGCGAGGCTGCAAACAGCGTCTTCATCTACCACTTCTCTCGCTACGGACAAGTTCCTACAGAGCCTTGCCCTTTCAATAGACAGCATCGTTATCACTTCTTTGTCTGTGCCGCAGATGCCTCAAGCCGACGATAGCACAGGGCATATCGGTCGGACTTGGGACATCAGCGACAATAAGCCTTGTTCGGGCGCGACCCTCACAAGTCCTTCGCTACCGCGCAATAAAGGTACTAAAGTAAAGATTAGCGGCATACGCCTACAATCTAACACTGCCGACAACAGTAGCGTTATCACGGTGAGCACCGACAGCACCTCGCAACATTCCAGGCACACCTCGAATGTCAAAGCGAAAGAGAAGAAAGTGCCATCGGCTCGATGGCCACTCTCTGTAATAGCCATAGCCGCCATCGTCATAGCGGCACTGGCTTGGTTAATCCGTAAATGGATGAAGTCTTTATAGCAACCCTCCGCTTGTTCTCCTACGGCAACAAACATGAAGCAGTGCCAATAGTAAGTGTTGGTTCGCTTCACGGCGAAGAGGATATGGGGCTGTATCACATTCGGTGACACGTCACTGAACAAGATGCAGCCCTTTTCATATCCTTTCCGCTGTGGCTCACTGGCACACACACTATTGTCACCGCTGCACTCTGCTTCGTGTTTGTTCTGCCTTCGTCTCTCTGCGCTACTGGTGCTATGGACTTCATCCTTTCTTACGGCTCTCTACCTTACGGCTCTCCCTCTGTGCCGTAACACCTTCCCGTGCTATGGATGTTCCATCTATACGCAGGGGGCGGCATTACCGCACATCGGGGCTATCACGCGCACACGCGAGATTATATAGGTACGGGCAAGTATGAAAGTAATGGCAGGAAAGGTATTTCCTATCAGCACTTTCACACACGCCCGAAAGCATCTTACCGCACATTCGGGGCAATGGGTAGGCGCAAAGTGCCGTAACCCTTTGACCTTTTCGGGGTGTCAGCATAGCGAAGCCGAAGCGACAAAAGCCGAGACCCTAAACCCTTGCGGAATTGGTGTAACCCTTTGCCTTTTCGATAGACCTTTGTACCACACGGAAACTACATATTCCGCACGAGACGAGGGGCAGAGGTCAGCACACAACGCAGGGCGGTCGGGGGCTGCTCTCGCGGAAACAAGGGGAAAATCCTTTTCCCCTTGACCCCATTGTATTGATACACAGCCAGTTCGATTTTTGAGTCCTTGAAAATGCCACAAATCTCTTAAAGCCTTTATTCCTTGCTTGAATTTCAGGCTTGTAGAAGCCGTTTTACGTCTTTTCCTGGCTGCTCTGACAGCGGTATTTTTGCGCTATAAATAAACTTTATCAGCGAAAAATGAGTGATATGACATCGAAAGCAACGGTGGAGTTGCTTATCAATGGACAACAAGCGCAACAGACGCTTAACCAACTGCGACAGAATGCGCTGCAGTTGGAGTCTGCCATCGCTAAGGCTGCCGCTACGGGTAACAAAACGGACTTGAAGCGTCTGCGCAAGGAACTCACGGACACGAAACGACAAATCCGTGAGATGGAATCGGCTACGCAACAGGTGGACCATGTGCTGCGCAATCTTGACAAGGCTACACCCCGTGAGCTGAATAAGGCTCTCCAAAACCTGAACCGCCAACTGGAATACATCGAGCGTGGCAGTGAGGCTTGGAAGGCTCATACGGAGAAGATTAAGCAGGTGAAGGCGGAGATTAAGGCGGTCAATGACCAGCTACGAGACAGCGAGGGGTTCTGGGAACGCTTTAACCGCAAGATGAATGACTGGCAGACGACTCTGGCTGCCGGGGCTGCTGCCGTCACGGGCTTAATCATGGCGGGTCGCTCTGCCGTGAGTGCTTACGCGGACATGGACGCAGAAATGGCGAATGTCCGTAAGTTCACGGGGATGACAGCGGAGGAGGTGGCTGCACTGAATGAGGAGTTCAAGAAGATTGACACGCGGACGGCCCGAGAGGACTTGAACAAACTGGCGGAGGAAGCGGGTAAGTTGGGTAAGACTTCGCAGGAGGATGTGCTGGGCTTCGTCCGTGCGGCCAATCAAATCAATGTGGCGCTTGATGAATTAGGGGAAGGGGCTACGCTGACACTCTCGAAACTGACTAATATCTTCGGTGACGAGGAACGCTTGGGTACGGAGAAGGCTCTGCTTGCCGTGGGGTCTGTCATCAATGAGTTGTCTCAGAACTGTACGGCATCGGCTCCGTACCTCGCTAACTTCGCTCAAAGGATGGCGGGTGTTGGCGCACAGGCGCGTATGACCATCCCTGAAATCATGGGACTGGCTGCTGTGCTCGATACGCAGGGACAGAAGGTGGAGATGTCTTCTACTGCCGTTTCAAAGGTGATTATGGATATGTTCAAGCAACAGGACCAAATCATCAAGGCTACGGGATTGAACGCGCAGAAGTTCAAAGAGACGGTGACACGCAACACCAACGAGGGGTTGCTGATGTTGCTGGAACAACTGCACTCGCTGGGTAACATCGATGTGCTGGCTCCTGTATTCAAGGAGATGGGTGAGAACGGGGCGCGTGCCGCTCAGGTGATTTCTGCCCTTGCCGGTAATCTGGAGATGATACGGTGGGAACAGCAGGAGGCAGCAAAGGCGTTCGAGGAGGCGACATCGGTCACGGCGGAGTATGAGGTGCAGAATACGACGGTACAGGCTGGACTGGAGAAGGCAAGGAAGCGGGTCACGGAGTTGGCTGTGGAACTGGGGGAGAAACTGCAGCCGGTGATGCGGCATGTGATTTCTTCTACTACGCTGTTGCTGCGCTTTATCTCTATGATGGTGGACTTTATTGTCAGGTACAAGGTGGAAATCGTGTCGGCTGCGGTGGCGGTGGGTATCTACAATACTGCGGTACATCTGGCAACGATACGCACGAAGGCGGCGGCAGCGGCTCATGCCGTATGGAATGTGGCGATAAAGGCTGGCAATCTTTTGTTGCCGATTTATAATGTGCTGGTACTGGCTACTTCGGTGGCGTATAACAAGGTGGCGGGCAATGCAACACGGGCTGCTGCGGCTACGCGACTGCTGAATGCGGCGGTCAAGGCAAATCCGTTTGGGTTGCTGGCCACGGCTCTTGTGGCTGCGGTGGCGGGTATCGCGGCATGGCAAGCCAAGATGCGCTCTGCCCGGGAGGAACAGGAACGGCTGAAGCGAGAGGCGAAACAGGCGGCCACGGAGATTAAGGCGGTGGAAGGGAAAATCGGGGCAGAGACTTCGGCAGTGAAACGACTGAAGGAGGCTATTGACAGCGAGAACATGGGGTCGAAGCGGCGCAATGCGCTAATCAATGAGTTTAATTCTCGCTTCCAGCCGTATCTGACACACCTGCTGAATGAGAAATCGACGGCACAGGATCTTGCTAATGCTTACGCAGAGGTGGTGCGCAATCTACGGGCTAAGTTGCTCCTTGAAGCAAAGGAGAAGGACTTGAAGGAGACTGTCGGGGTGCGCTATGGCTGGGAGGCACAGCGGCTGGCGGACTTCGACGCTGCGGCAAGGGAGTCGGGGTCGGTGATGACTGGTGCATGGCTGAAAGCGGCAGTGGATGAGCAGTACGCCAAGGGGAATATGAGCTATAACTCGCTGCAAAGTACGGTGTTCAAGAATGCGTATGCGCCGATGATGATACGCGACGGATATGGTTCTTCGGGTTACGACCAGGAAGCGAACTCGCTCATGCAGGAGCGGATGGCGGATTATATCCGTCAGTATATCAGTACACGGGTGCATGAACAGCAGGTGAACCGCAAGTGGGCTCCGTATCAGAATGAGATTGATGCGGCCATCGAAGCAGGGCTGAATGTGGATGGTGGCGGTGGCGGTGGTACAGGCACAGTGCCGACAACTAACACGACGACGGACAACGGAGGTGGTGGCTCCGTGGATAAGTTCCAGAGCGAAAAGGATTGGAAAGCTCGTGAGGATGCACTGAACCGCATAGCCTATGCCAAGGGGGAGAAGGATTATATTGCTTACACCAAGCGGATGCTGGAGATTGAGGTGGAGTTTAATCGCAAGAAGCTCGCGCATACTGACCTTACGGGGGAGGAAAGGCTTTCCATCCAGGCTGCCTACTACGAGGCTTTGGCGAAGCAGACGGAGAACAACACGAAACTGACCATCGCAGAGGAGGAAGCGGCTTACAATGAGCAGGTGGCGACGGAGAAGCAGCGATACATCGACGGGCAGATTTCCTATAAGGTGTATGAAGAGGCGGTTGAGCAGTTGGAGTTGGAGCATCTGCGCAGGATGGCTTCTCTGTATGCGGATGGCTCGAAGGAACAGTTACAGGCACAGAGGCAGTTGCAGGACAAACTGGTGGCGAATCAGCAGAGGCATCAGCGTGAAACGGAGGCTGCCGAGAAGAAGCATCAGGACGAGCTGGCGAAGATGAAGGAGAAGTTCTTCGGGGATAATCCTGCGGAGCGTCAAGCGAAGTATGATGCGGACATCGCCTTGCTGACGGAGGTGTATAACCGCGAGATACTGGCTGCGGGGAACAACGCCAAGGAGAAACTGCGCATAGAGAAGGCTTACCAGAAGGCTCGCCTGGCTCTCATGGAGAAGTACAACATCGAGGGGACGGAGAACAACAAGGGATGGCTGCGGCAGTGGAACGAGGACATGGTGGAGTTCCTGGAGTCGGACTTCGGACAGGCGGTGTCGGGGACTCTGGATCTTTTCTCTTCGTCCATGAGCAGTATCTTCCAGCAACTGACGACCATCGTTCAGGCGGAGTTGGAGATACAGACGGCGGCCATCAACAAGAAGTATGACCGCGAGATTTCGCTTGCTGAAGGGAATAACTACAAGATAAAACGGTTGGAGAAGCAGAAGGAAACTGAGATTGCCAAGGCGAAGAACGAGGCGAACAAAAAGATGTTTGCCATGCAGGTGATACAGGCAGTGGCACAGACGGCCACGAATGCCATCAATGCGTATGGCTCGGCTGCGGCTATTCCTTTAGTGGGTTTCATCATGGCTCCTATCGCTGCGGCAACGGCAGTGGCGGCGGGTATGCTTCAGGTGGCGGCCATCAAGAAGCAGCAACAGGCTTCGGAGGCGCAGGGCTACGCTCAGGGTGGCTTTACACCGGAGGGGGGAGTTAATGAGCCGGTGGGTATCGTACACGCCGGGGAGTGGGTGGCTTCACAACGACTGGTGAAGAACCCGGCTACCCGTCCACTGTTGGAAGCATTGGACTATGCGCAGCGGACGAACACGATTGGCTCACTGTCGGCTGCGAATGTGTCTTCTACGATAACGGCTCCGGCTGTCTTGGCGCAGTCGGCGGTGCGCTCGCAGTCGGTGCCGCAGCAGGTGGTGGTGCAGAACGTGCCTTCTACTGCTCCTGACAATGGGCTGGCGGATGCTATCGTGTTGCTTCGTGAGCGACTGGAGGCGCCGTTCCTGACGGTGAACAGCGTCACGGGAGAGACGGGCATCAAACAGGCGCAGGAGGAATATGACAAACTGATTCGTAACAAGACTCCTAAATCGCGTAGATAATGATCATACTGATTGACAAGAAAGAGGCGGTGCTGAAGAAGGGCACGTCGTTTGAGTTCATCATGGAGAACCGCTTCTTCACGGGGGCGGACAGTTATACGCTGTCGATTACATTTCCGCTAAGGGGGTGTCCGCAGAACATCGACATCTTCGGGCATCTGTACCGAAAGGATAACGACCTGTCACGCCTGACCTTGGAGTGTGAGATTCACGACCGACACTTCCACAAGTACGGTTCGGTGTCGATAGTGGAGATTTCAGAACTGGAGGTGAAGACGCAGTTTCTGGAAGGACGCTCTGAAAGGAATTACTATTCTTCCTTCGACGAGCGGTATATCAATGAGATTCCCATGGGGACGGTGCATGACTTCGCTCACTGGAATGCGGACTACTACATGCGGTCGTATGACACATGGAAGCAGAACTCGCAGGAGGACGGCATCGGGGAGTATGAGGGGTATGTCTGCCTGCCGTGGGTGAACAATACGTCGGGGAACATGCAGAACAGACTGACGGCAAGCAGTGCGGCTGGGAGGTATTTCTATACGGATGGCGGTCGTGACGATGACGCTTCCATCGTGGGGATGCCGTATCTGCTGAATGTCATCAAGAAGATTTTCAAGTATTTTGGCTATACTTACGACTTCTCGGAACTGGAGCGCACGCAGTGGCGGCACATCATCGTCTGTAATGTGCTGCCGATGGTGTGGCAGATACGGGATATGCAGTCGGTGCTGCCGCATTGGACGGTGACGGAGTTCCTCGAACAGGTGGAGCTGTTCATGGACGGGGAGTTTAATGTGGACGAGAAGGGGAAGACGGTGTCGTTCTCATTGAACTGCGACACGTTCTCGAACATGAAGACGGTGGTCATCGCGGATGTGGTGGACGAGCATCAGGTGGAGATCTCGGACGAGGAGCAGTCATCGAATGACAACTACATCGAGCAGAAGAACCTGGCGTATGCGGAGTGTAGCCATCAGCTGTGGAAATACTACTCGTGCGACTGGGCCATCCCGCAACTGCCGAAGGTGTCGTGGGCTTCGTTTGCGGCGATGAAGGGGGGACTGGCATCGTACCTTGACTGTGCGGGGGCGTACAATCACAGGTACTATAACTCGGTGCATTTCTGCCGGAATGAGAATACTTATTTTGTGCTGAAATGCTATCGTACGGCCACCATCAGCAAGGTCATTCATCACTACATGCGCATACAGCCGGTGAATGCTTTCGGGAAGAAGACCGTGAACCGCAGCGAGGACGCGCAGGAGGAGGAGTTGCGCATCGTGCCGGTGTGCATCGACCATACGGACACCATACGGGGCGATGTCATCTTCATGGAGTGCGGCACTCTGGGCAGCGACACGGAGGATGCGGAGGACAAGGACGAGAACCAGACGCAGGCGGTGAACACGATTTCTGCCGGGGAGAAGGAGAAGAAGGAGGAGTTCTTCGACAAGATTTATGTGGGCTTCTGGGACGGGGTTCTCAGTAGGCAATGGCCGTTGATGCCGCATCCCATCATAGACACGGTGACAGTGAATCAGGACAACGAACTGACACATACGCATTTCTCCATGCGGTTGGCGGGGGTGGAGAGGCCTGAGACACGCACTGACCACTTCCGCATCAATCAGTCCATCAAGTTCACATTCAAGTTCCTGATGCGCGACGGGGCTATACCCGATGTGCGCAGCATCTTCCTCATTCACGGCAAGAAGTACATGGCGGAGAAAATTACTGCGACATTCTCCGCCGAAACAGGAATGTCGCAGTTGCTGAAGATGGTGTGCTACAGAATTATCTAAAGTGATTAGAAATCAAAAGAGTGGATTATAAATGCTTATATATCAGGCTACTTTGTTGTCCGCTCTTTTGATAATGTTTTTTATCAAAAGATTGTGATAAACCGAATTGATTAGTGGTTACAAAATTTGGTAACAAAAACTGGTAACAAAAAAGTGTAACAGATTGTCTGCTACACCTTTTGCTCTTTTGTTACCACTTATCGGATTACGGCTGCAAGATTGACGGAATGCCTCTCGATGGTACTCTTTAGAATCTTGGCATATAGCTGTGTTGTCTTGATGTTGGTGTGTCCCATCATGCGGGCAACATCCTCTATGGGTATGTCATAGGAGAGGGCAAGCGTCGCAAAGCTATGTCGGGCGACATGCGTTGTCAAAGGCTTATGAATCTTACAGAGAACCTCTATGACATGAAGGTAGTCATTAGCCTTTTGATTGCTGATGTGAGGAAGTTTGAAGTTGTACTTCTTCAGGACTTCCATAGCAGGAGGAAGAATCGGGGTGAAGAAGTTACAACCTGTCTTCACACGCTTGCCATCAATATAAGCTTGACCATTGACGGTTTCGGTCATGCTGTCATAATCGAACTTCTGACTGTCTATGTACGCAAGCCCGGTATAGGCACAGAACACGAACAGGTCACGGACACGCCCTTCTTTCTCGCTCATCTTTGTGTTGCGGAGTATCAGCAGCTCATCTTCCGTAAGAGGACGACGCACCTTGTACTTCCCACGCTCGAACTTGCAGAGAGGGCTTTCGTATGGATCTAAGGGGATATACTCCATCTGTGCAGCCAGTCGTGTGTACATCTTCAATATCTTGTGGTAGTTGTGAATGGTTGGCTGAGTTCTGTTACACTCGGTGCGCAAGAAGTCATCAAAGGCTTTCACGTTCTTGGGCGTTATGTCAGCGAAGCTGTTCAAACGACCAAAACGCTTCATGGCATCCATGGTTACACGCTTGCGCTGTTGTGTAGCTGCCACGATGTCCTCTTTGGCTATCTGCTCCAGCATGAAATCTATGAAGCCAGTCTTTGAGGTCTTCTTCTTCATCACTTCACGCTGCTCCTTCTTCTTCGTCGAACTTGTACCTATGTGGAGGTCGATGTTCTCGATGGTCAGTTCCTCGCCATTCTTACGCATAGCATCAACAACATGGGTGTAGATGGCTACTTGCGCTTTCAGTTCTTCACTGCCTTGAAACTCTTCCCATTCAAAGGGATCGCAGCTTTGGAGTGTTACATACTTCCGAACACCATTGCCAAGGTAGATACGGATTTCGACCTTGCCGCGCCCGGTTTTTGTTACTTCCTTCTTTCTGTCGTAGATGACAGTAACAAAATCTTTTTTCATCTTGACTCTTTCTTTGCGCGAGAGAGACAGAGTAGAGCAAACGGAAAGGCGTTAACCCTTTATTCCTGAGCGATTTCTGTCATTTGGATTGTTTGAGTTTCCGAGTTTCACTGATTTTTGTTACCACTTTTTGGCGATGCCTTAAATCCCTTTTTGGAAGGGTTGGTAACAAAAATTGAGGTTACTTTGGTAACAAATCGGTAACAAAACTGTCCAA